>C687J35174_10006188_pt1 | contig 15637 bp, 14 predicted proteins | sample RifCSPhighO2_01_FD_35174 | JGI IMG/M metagenome (IMG submission 35174) | reverse complement strand
AGTCACAGCAAAGTTAGACTTGTTGCAGAACGAAACCCGCTCAAACCAAGAAGCATTGGAGTATCGGATAGAGAGTAAGGACAAGGTTTTAGAGCAGGCAGTTCGTTCGATACGGGATGAGTATCAAGTGCGTATACAGACGTTGTTGAAGACCGTTACTGAGATCGAGCAGAAGAGCAATGTGGAGTTGGACGATTTAAAAAAACAGCTGGAAGACACGAGTAATCTTCCCAAGGATTTTTCAGGCGTGGTGGACCGGGCTTTGACCAGCATCGTAAGCGTTACGACGGATAAAGCATTAGGGAGTGGAGCAATTATTTCAACAGATGGATTTATTGTGACGAACAACCATGTAGTGGAGGGGGCAAAGAGTGTCTCAATTACCTTACGCTCAGGTAAAGTGTACGGTGCGAAGGTGATTTACAAAACGGCAGATAATGACCTAGCTTTTTTGAAGATTCAGGAATCGAATTTGCAAGTCTTGGATTTTGCTAATTCAGACCTATTGAAGCCCGGTGAAAAAGTGATTGCTTTGGGCAATCCAGCCGGGTTGCAGTTTTCAGCAACCGAGGGCATTGTGAGTGCATTGCATCGCACCGTGGGCACATTTAGAGATGTCTTGCAGATTGACGCGACGATCGAGCAGGGGAGTTCTGGAGGCCCTTTAATCAACAAGTATGGCAAGATCATCGGGATCACTTCATTTCGGGTGAAAGGACAGGATAATTTGGGCTTTGCCATTCCAAGTAACACTGTTAAAAAAGTGTTTGAGAGCGTGAGGTAGATTGAAAGAGGCGGAATCTAAGCTCTTAGAAGAAATTTCTCATATGTTTGATGAAATATTTGTGGATTGTGATGAGGAGTTCATGGATCTAGCAGAGGAAAAGAGAGACATCGAATTATTCTTAAAGAAAACCTTTCCGGAAGCAATGGAGGCCTTAGACCGGTACAAGCAGGACCCTTCCAGAGAGAATGAACAAACATTAGAATCCTGCATTGATCTATTGAAGACACAGTATATGCGGATCGACCATATCAGTTTAACCGTAGAGCATCTAGTGAGTAGTTTGGCCAAATTGATGGATCGCTTGGAGTCCAGCATGAAGAAAATGAAGGAGAATCAGGAAGAGTCGATTTCTTGAAAGCTTTGGTAAAGTGCAAACTTGGTCCCAGGGGAACGCTTCTCCAAAGGGTCGATCAAAGGGTGGGGAGGATCTTTTTTTATCTTCTTGTATCCAATTAATTTACAGGTTTGAATGACCTCTTCTTCGAGGAGGCTTGTGGGGAAGCGCAAGAGTTTTTCATCCGGAGAAGGCTTTCCAGTAAGGAAAGGATCAAGCCTTCGCTTAATTTCCCGATCAAGGCTGCTGGGAAGGATCTTTTTCCCTCGAACATTTCCGAAGCTTTTTACAGCTCTCAACTGGAGTCTGTTTTCAAAAATCTGCTCGAATAGCCAATTCGCAATAAAATATTCTTTACCTTGGTCTTTCAGAATGGCTGCTCGATCTTTTCCTTTAAAATAGGCTTTCTGTCGGAGTTCTTTCTGAGCGCGGTGTTGGATGAGTCGTAAAAAGCAGTTCTTGCAGTAAGTAAGTTGAGTGTAACTCAGTTTTACTCTTCCAGGTTTTCCACAGGAGCAGGGCATAGAAAAAAAGAAGGGTAAGGTCTTTTAAAAGCTTAAGCAAATATACACTTCCGTGACATTTGTTGCTCGGTAAGCAGAAAATAGAGTATTTTTGTCACCATTCTGTAATGGTATTTGAGCGAAAGGTTTAAATAGCTTCTTCCGATACACCTCCTCGAGGATCACATCTTTGTTTTCCGACTCACCTCTTTTTCCCGGGGAGGGCTTCGGCTCTCCTTGGGTTTTATCTTTCCAGAACTCTTTCCAAGTCCTCTCGAGTAAGATCGGCTTGCTTAAGTATGCTTAGAAGCGTTCCCTTTTTTAATTCTGAGTGCATGGGCACTACAGGCTTTCTTGTCAAGAACCGCCTATTAAGGAGGGAACATAAAATAGCGGTTCTTGAGCATGTTCAGAAATTTCCAGCTATCCAAAAAACAGACTGATGGAAATTTCTGACATTTCATCCCATTGCGATAACCAACCATAATGACATGGCTTCCTTTCTGATCGAGAGCTTCAAAGCCAAATTTGGAAAGAATTTGACCATTTCTTTACCAGAGAGAAGAGGAAGTTTCATACAGCGGCTGCAACCTGACTTAGAATCGGTTTACTCGGCTTTGTTAAGGCCTTTAGCTCGTCTGGCTCAGCGTGCTCCAACCACAGCTCGAAGGCTTCCTGAAGGTTCTTTAGGGCTTCTTGCGACGTTTTGCCTTGACTGGCTAGCTCAACTTCTACACCACGAGCTACATAATACCTTCCATCTTTTGAGACGACCGCTGAAAGCTTTCTTTCCATGGCGAGTTATAATGCTTAATTCTTTATATGTCTTTCCTAGAAAAATCCGGAAACTTTTCGAAGGATCTGAATGGTCTCTAACGTCTATTGTACACAATTAAGTTACAGGCGAAAATTTGATATATTCATTAACTACAATTGACCTATGCACAATAAAACTAAACAAGAACAGTGGAATGATGTGTATGATAAATTCTATGGAAACAGGCGTTCAGTTTGGAGAGAGAACGCTACTCCTTTTTTTACGAACAAAATTGACTACCTAAAACATAAGAAAGTCAAAACTGTCCTGGATGCTGGCTGTGGCGATGGGAGAAACCTAATCGCTTTTGCAAACGCTGGTTTCGAAATTACAGGGGTTGATATATCTGATATAGCATTGAAGAAATGCCACAAAGCAGTTGGAAGGAAAAAAAAATGTTACCCTTAAGAGAGAGCCGCTTGAGGAATTGAGTTTCAAACCATCATCATTTGATGCTATAATATGCGATTTTGTTCTTGTGCATGTAGAAGAAATTGAAAAAGTATTATCTAATTTCCACAAGGTGCTAAAAATGGGGGGCTATGCTTTACTGGAATTTATATCGACAAAAGATGAACGTTGTAACCGCGGTCAAAAAGTTGGACGGAATCAATATCTCCAACATGGTACATTCATCAGAACATTTGACATCAAAGATATCGAACGCCTGTTAAAAAAATTTAATATACTATTTATTGAAACAGAGTATTATACTGACCCACACCACGGCGGCGGTTATCATAGGAAAGAAAGGCATATACATCATTCCTATTTTGTAATTGCACAAAAATAATTTTCCCTTCTCTAAACTTCTCGCTCCTGTTAGACCGTTCACTTAACAGCGACTATGCAAAAAGCTTGTTAGGCCTCGCTTTCCAAAATTGGCTTCTCCAACCTCATATAATCGCATACATTAAACAAATCTCTGTCGTCGATAAATCATCGTCCCCACAACCCCAATAAGAACCCCGATGACTAAGAAGAACAAGTAATCCGCTGGCAAATGATACAGTTTAGGTTGGGGGAAGTACATGTCTAAATTGCTTAACTCCAAGGCGTATTGGGCGAAGGTGACGGCAGAAATAGGATTCTCGACCAACAAGCTTTCAGCGTATTCCACATAGCTGAACCCTAAGATCGGGAAGAGGCCTTTGCTTTGCTCTTTGGCAATGACTCGCTTGGCAGCAAGGATTTGGGCTTGGCCGAGTTGGCTCATCTGATCCAGGTCCACTCCACTGGCCGTGATGAAGACATCCGCCTCAGCTTTGACTCGGGCTGCTGTGAACAGGCAAAGCGCGTAGCTTTTTTGTTCGCGTTGTTCGTAGGCTTGGCCAAGTTGTTCTTTGGTTCTGCTCAAGTATCCAGGCGCGTAAATCTCCACATAGCTAAGGCGTTCTTCGGCTTCGCTGATTTTTTTCTGGCAGCCTTCTTTCAAGTGGTCTTGGTCTAAGAGAAGAACATTGCCAGGCAATCCGAAAAATTGGCTCCAAACTTTAGCACTGTGGTATCGCTCGAGGGAATAGGCAAGTAAGTTGACAGACACATTGCTGGTGTTGATGGCTTCAAGGGCGTCTAGGGTTTCACGGATCCTTTCCTTAACCACCATGTAGGTTTCTAGATCGCTGAGGGTTTGCAGGCTTTTGTTCTCCACCATTTGATCCAGTTTCTTAACCACTTGGTTGAGTTCAAGGAGTTTTTCATGGCGTTTGGAGTTAGTTTGGTTCTCCAAAACACTAGCTAGAAGTCGGATATTTTGGGAGAAGCAGTAACTGGCTGTAGCGTAATACTTAGCGGAACGGTACGTCGTAGCAGCCCGTGTAGTGAAATTATTCTCATCTGTATAATTAAGTTGTTTCTTATCCGCAAGTCTCTGGAGGCTGTTGGTGCGGTTACAAAGTTCATCCGCAATTTGCCGCATCACTTGCTCGTATTGAGTATTGCTCTGGACATGAGAAGGTTGAGTAAAGTTTTGGCCAGTGAATTCATATAAGGCATCATCCAGGTTGCCAATCTTAACAACTTGTATAGTGAGGTTGGCTAAAAGGTCGGTTTGATTGGTTTGATTTAGGAAAGGGAGAGTCCGGTTGATTCGAGTGGAATTCGTGTAATTGCTTAGGTTAACGGGCAAGGAAAGGACAAAAACAGAAGGTGCCCATTTAGGGACGAGAATCTTAGTATAACCTTTTTCTTGGGCAGCCTGTGCTTTTTCAAGCACTCCTGAAACAGGACCAATCAACCCTCCTGTATCAATAGTACCGGTTAAGACCGTTTCATTATTCAATGGAAGGTCTTTAAGGACTGAAATGGTTAGAACAGCAATCGCGGCTCCAGCGCTAGGCCCGCCCACAATGGGGCTGCTGGCTTCAATCTTGTAAAAAAAGTCGTAGATGGAGCAATCCATCTCAATGTAAGAGCAAGCAACTTGGTTCGCAAGTCGAGTGGAAATCTGAGTGTCTACTTTAGTTAATGGGAACGAGTCAATGAAAATGCGTCCGCTTCCAGAGCGCACATCTAAGTACAGGTCGGCAGTTCCGCCCGTAATGGTTTGGTCGCCTTGCTGCACCACGGTCAATAAAACCATATGCCCAGATTTAGCCATAGCCAAAGGCGATAAAAGCAAGAACAGCAACCACCAAAGCCTTCTCATATCGACGAGAAACCCTGAGAGGTTTATATAGTTACGTCAGCAGGGCGGTAGTAAACCAGACGATGCCCATTTTTAGGTATCGCCATTTTAACAACATCTCCAGTCTGGATAAGCCGATCAAGGCGTTGAGAATTGGTATGAGGCAATCCTTGAATGGCATAGATAACTTGAGTTCTTGGGAGACCTTGATGCCCATTCATATGGATTCGTAAGTAATTCAACATTTGGTTTCTCCATTTGTCAAATGGAAGCGGATCGTGTTGGCAAGTGTATTGTTCTGAAATCTCAAGAGCCACTCTGAGTCGAGTTGGTAACTTAAGGCGCTCAGAATGCATATTGCCCCTTACATCATAACGTACTTCGGGTTCTGTTAGGAATCGATGAATAGCATGGGCATAGGAAAGCATAAAGTCGGATTTAGGTCCTGTCCAACTGGCAATGCGATCAGATAAAGTAACGTATCCTTGTCTTTGAAGTTGTCTTAAGTGGGCTTCTACACTTTCTCGTTGGATTCCCAAATAAGAAGCAAGCGCAGCAATCCGAACTCCAGGTGGGCCTTTTTTCTCTGCTTCTCTTATCAATTGTTCCATTCGCTCTCTATCATCAGTTGGTTTTCGATTAAAGGCTTGTTCAAGTCGTCTTAATAAACGGAAACGGTTGTAAACTCCACTGTGCCCGCTGGAGTCGTTGGCAAATCCAAATTGACGAACGGATTGATTAAAGCCAACAACTTGGCGCAGAGCATGGTAATGAAGAGGTTGTCCGATTTCTTTTCCATCTTTCGTTAAGGTAACATACAACTGGTTAAGTCCGAGTCCTTTGCCTAGACGAATTTTAGCGACAAATCCAGATTCATAGAGAACATGTTCATAGTAAGAGACCATAGTAGGCCCCCTAGGGACAGGGGCATCAGAGCCAACCAATTCGATAAGTTTTGCCCGTAATTCATGAGGGGTCTTCCAACCTTCATCAAGAAGAAGCATAGCCACAATGCGCCTCTCCATACTCGTCGTCTTAAGAGCGGTTTCAAAACGTTCTTGAGATTTAGTCGGGAAGGAATTTTCTTCTCTTTTGACAACAAGAGGTTCCAATTGACTTTCAGTCAAGGTTTCTCGATTTCTGGCTTCGGCAAGGACATGAACTAAAGTCCGATGCCCAATCCGATGAGTCTGGCAAAGACCATCTAAAGAACCTGTGGGTATAGAAAAAACACCATCACTTTCAGAACTTTCCCGTTGTAGGTTTTTCTTATATTCGGAAGCTACCCGATCAACTAAATCTATAGGAAGGCTCATTTCAATCTAAAAAAGGCATTTGCAGAGGCATTTATAACCCTTTCCCTTCAACTCCCTTTATTCTTATACCGTCCTCTTTTTTCAACGGCTTTGAGGCGTTCCAGGACTTCTTCGGCGTGTTGGCTGGTTCGATAGCCTTTAAGAAAGTCTCGATAGGCCTTGGTTTCCACGCGAAAGTGCTTGCTTTCCAGGGCCTCTTTAAACAGGTGAATGTCCACGGCTTTGTCTTCAATTTTGTCGCTGTAAAAGCTCAGTCCAAAATCAATGAAAGCGAGTTCATTTTTCAGTGTCAGGATCATGTTGCTTGTGGTCAAATCACCATGGATCATGTTTTTATCGTGAAGTTTTGCGAGGGATTCGCCGATTTTCTCAGCCAATTCAGGTTGCTCGTCAAGGACGTTCGCTACTTTTTCTCCAGGGAGGTAGTCCATGGTTATGGTATCCGCATCGGCCTTGTGTAGCTTGGGGCCTAAAATAGGCAAGTCATGAATGAACTTGGCTTCTCGTTTGGTTCGTTGTTTAATCAACTCCACATCCAGTTCAGGGTGGCGATAGCCTTTACTCACTCGTTTCTTAACAACGCTTTCTTTATCCTGATAGATCACTGCTTCAGCGCCACGCGCAATTTCTTTCATGCAATACAGAATCAAGCTGCTTCTTTTAAACGTTGCCGTAAGGAAAATAAAAATTCCAACATTTACAGAACCGGGCAGCGGTAGAAATGAGCTTCTATTTTTTTCATGAGTTCTTCGATTTGGCTGTTTTTCTTTAGGGCGGCATGAATGTAGACTGTTGTCTGGATGCCTTTTTCAGAGCGAAAAGAGCTGACGACTTCTCGGTAAGCCGTGATGATAGCAGCTACTTTTTCTTTGAGTTCAGGAACTTTGGAGAGATCAGAGAGGGCTTCCTGGGCGAAGAGGACGGCATCGCCTGCTTTGGCATAGACTTCTTTGGCAGCCGCAATATGAGTATAGTAGTTTTCGGCAGGAGTGACTGTGAGGGGGGGTGCATCAGGTCCTCCGAGTTGTTCGAGTTCTTTGAGATAAAGCTGTGCAATCTTGGTCCAAATTCGACTTTTNCGATTCCTCCACCAAGTTCCGAGTCCCATAGTGTTTCTTAAAGAGTAGGGTTTAAATAATTTTAGGGTTTTTATAGGCCTAAGAATTCTTCCATGTCTTGTTTGGAGAGTTTCTTCTGATTGAGGCTGACTTTCTTTTTGCTTTCGCCTCGTATCTCTTCCACAAGAGCGACTTCGTCTTCGCTGATTTCAATGTCTTCCATTTTAATTTAAGGTACTTCGACTAGGATCATCTGAGCCTTTTTTTTCATCTCAGGGGTGATTTCTTCGTCAATGGTTTGTTCAAGTACCATGGTTTCCTCCATTATATACTACTAAAGAGTAGTATTATTTATTTAAAAAGCTTTCGCTTTTTTGAGCTCAACCGCAAAAGCATGGAAAGATACCACCTAAAAGTGGCTAAAAGAGTAAGATTTATAAATGGAAAGGGATTTTACGGAAAGTATGGTTGAAGATTCAGGAGTCGTACTCGAGGGATTTGAAGAGCACGCAGCTGCGCACGCTGAAGAAAAAGGAAGATTAAATGCTGCAGCAATGGCGCACTTTGAAGGACCTTACATAGCTGTAGACGACCGATTAGATGCTATGGAAGATAGACCTGCACAGCTTCTCACCCATGAAAGCGTAGCAAGAGAAGGATCTGCTTGCGTGGGCCTTCTGGGTAGACAGTTAAAGACAGATGCTTGGGGATTAAGATTTGACGATCCTAATATTGATGGAGTAGAAATCGATGCAACCACAGACGATAAGGGTCTCTTAACAGAGGAAGTAAGGCCTACATTAGATGCAGTTTTAAAAACAATAATGAAAGGTGAACGGAATTCAATCGCAAGAACACAAATCGATCCAGAAACACATATAGGAATCATGGCCCACAATCTTCTTATGAATACTGCCGAAGGAGCTAAGTCTTACGGAACGGTTTGGATGATTAGAAGTGCTCGAACAAGAGATGGAGTAGCGTATAGCGCCGCAGAAATAAAAGCAGCTGGTTTACTCTATCGAAGATTAGATAGTGGTTTAAAATCTTTAATAGGAACATTAAATCGCATGGGAAGATTGGATAAAACACAAACCTCCACTCCAAGAGAACGACCTCAATTTATGGATCCTCGAGTATTAAGCAGCATCAATCTTTTAGCCGATATGTATTCCAAAACATTAGCAGGAAACACAAAAGCACTAGCAAGAGAAAAAACCTTAACAGGGGAAGAAACATACAAACCACTCGTAGCACGCCTATTCGGTGTAGAGTTTGCTTTGAGTCATGCCGAACTTGCTGAATTAATCAACACACAATCTCAAAATACCATCAAAGTAGGAGAAGTCTTAGCAAAAGGCCTACCCTCAAAAGATATCATGCAAATAGCCGATCCAAATTGGATGGGTTCCCGATCTACTGAAACCGAACCCGGTGCGAGTGTAATACACGATGCATTAACCGCATATTTAGCAAAAGGCCTAGCTTATGCACAGGCATTGCTGCACGCAGGAAAGTTGTACCCCGGAGCATTAGCCGATACTAAATTCCACCCCCAATTAAAGGGACGTCTAAGTGTGGAAGTATTAAATTCAATAGCGGGAAGAGAACTATTAGGTCATAAAGAAGTAGATCAACCCGCCGTATGTAAACTATTCACAGATGCCAATGATGAAGGAAGCATCCAAACAGATGACCCCTGCATTGCATCACAAATGGCCGCTACAAATTTATACGAAGCCGTTCTTTTATCTACCACGGCAGGTTACCTCTTAACACACCCCAATGGGAACCGAGCAAACCAGCAAGTAGCATTGGATGGACTCTTAGGAAAGATGACCCAGAGAAAGGGATATTTACCCTTTGTCGCTTTGTTGGGAAGCATTCATAAAATCGCTCGAACGCCTATTTTTCCAGGGTTAAACACTGAGACCTACGATGCCCTAAGTGCTTTAGATGCTAAAAGGAAAGAAACAGTCTACAAAAAGAATAGAATATAATTTAATTTCTTATTTTACTCGTCTTCCATAACCCAGTTCTTCTGAGCGCAAGTGATAGGCATCACAACAAGCCTTGATCGTCTCCTCCAAAGATCCTCGCTCTTTAGGATTGAACTGCAATGTCCGAGCAAGAATCGGCTGCAATCGAGAAGGCATTCCAGTCCAATTAATGTCTCCTCGAACCCATTTAGTGAATGTTCTATTGCGAAGGCCTTCATAGAGTTCATTGATGAATTCTCTTTCAACTCGATCGGCAAATGTTTGGTAAGCAAGATCTCCCTGACGATCAGGTCTCATAGTGCTTAATAGTCGTAAGTACTCTGGGTCTTGAGTAAAAGAGGTGGCGATAAGGGCCAAGGCGTAAGTTTTGGACTCTTGAATGTCTTCGTCTGTGTAGCCATAAGGGAGAGAGATTTCTCCAGGCTGAGCGCAGGTTTTCGCAAGGGCATAACCCACCGATCCCACAGAGGGTAAATCACTAAAGGTTCCTAGGTGAAGTTTAGAAACTTTTTGGCCTAAATCTCTTACACCCTGATCGCCTGGATGTCGTCTTACATTGTCAATTAAAAGTCTTCCATTTCGAGCCAAGAAAAGGCCTTCTGGGGGCATGTAAGGTACGGATCCACGAAGTCCTTCTCTGAATCGAGGGGTAACTGGTGAAAGGAGCTCCACAATGTCCAGATCTCCTAAGACAAAATAGTTAAAATATCCGCCATCCTTTACGCCAAATAAATTATCTAATTTTACATCGTTATGAACATATCCTCTTGTTTTTTTGGCAAGATTTGTGCCTGCTCTTTGTAGTACAAAGAGTCCTTCACAAATGTCGATAATGGCCCGAGCAACGGTTTCTTCATCAAAGCGAGCGCCATTAAGAACTGCAGATTTTAAATCAGGCGACGTTTGGGGGTCCATGCATTCAAGTAAGAATTCATAGCTTGGGGCTCTTCCTTCACCAGGACCTTGGAGGTGAGAATCATAACAAGTGAGTATCTTCGGGTGCGCTCGAGTAACAGCCATGAGTAAGTTTTGTAGTCTTGCATGTGGCTCGTGCCAGGGAAGTTTATATTTTTTATAAAAATACCTTTTTCCATCCGAAGATTCTACCAAGCAGATCTCTGTATCTGGATCACGTTTTCTAACATCTGATACCGTATAAGGTTTCCCTTTGAATATGATTTGATTAGAAGAAGTAGCTGGTGTTTCTTCCACCGTAACCAAACTAGCAACATCTCGAGTCACACAGTTTTTATCTTCTCCTTCTTGAAACACAGTGGGACCGGCTCGAGTTCGTTCAATCATAAGAGCAAATCGTTCAGCCTCAGCAGGGGACAAATGAAATTGAGTCCTAAATTCATCTACTTGAGCAGCAACACGTGTAGCAAAAAAATCTTGTGCAGGATTTGGAGGTGCCATAAAAGAAAGCAAAGGAAAATCTATTTATAAACCTTACTATTTTTAACCACTAATAAGTAACTAATGAAAACCATACAACCCACCAAATCCCCCATTTTCTCGTCGACAACTCCGTCGACGGTATGTCAAGAATCGCCAAATAAATATCATAGCGATTCTTGAGCATGTTCAGAACTCCACTCAATTTCAATCCTAAAAAGTGGAGTTATGACATCACAAGTTATATAAAGCCAACGAGAGTCTTCTTTAGTAGCATTTATCGACGATAAATACTTCGGATTTTTTTACGAAGTATTTCCCAAAAATGAACACATTTTTGATAAAATGACCCCAGAACCTGAAAAAAAAGAGCCTGAAACACCTACGGAGAATAGCTCGTACGATGCGAAATCCATCACCGTTCTCGGCGGCCTTGATGCCGTCAGAAAACGTCCGGGCATGTACATTGGTAGCACCGGCCCCCGGGGTCTTCACCACTTAGTCTTCGAAGTCGTAGACAATAGCGTCGATGAAGCCATGGCCGGTTTCTGCACTCAAATCACCGTCAAGATTCTAAATGATGGTAATGTTTCTGTAACCGATAACGGCCGAGGCATTCCCGTAGACGAACACCCGAAACTAAAAAAATCCGCCTTAGAAGTCGTCATGACCATCTTGCACGCAGGAGGCAAGTTCGATAAGGGCACGTATAAAGTATCCGGTGGCTTGCACGGAGTCGGCGTCAGTGTAGTAAACGCGCTTTCTTTCTTCTTGGAAATCTGGGTAAAAAGAGAGGGCAAAATCCACTACCAAAAATATTGCCGCGGGAAACCTGTTCATGATGTGAAAGTCATAGGGGATTGTGACCCAAAAGAAACAGGCACCGAGGTAAAGTTCAAGGCCGACAGAGAAATCTTTGATGAGGTCAATTACGATTTTGACACCTTGATGATGCGTCTTCGTGAGTTGGCCTTCCTAAATAAAAGCCTAAAAATAATCTTAGAGGATGAACGGGAAGAAAAGCAAAAAAAAGTCGAGTTCTTCTTCGAAGGTGGAATCAATAGTTTTGTCGAACACTTAAACAAGAACAAGCCTGTCTTGCATAACCTATTCTCCATGAACAAGAAAAAAGACGACACAGAAGTAGAAGTGTCCTTGCAGTACAACGAATCCTACAATGAGACAGTCTTTAGTTTTGCAAACAACATCAACACGATTGAAGGCGGAACACATCTGGTGGGTTTCAAAACAGCCCTCACTCGTTGTTTGAACAATTTTGCGGAAAAAAACAAGTTCAAGCAGGATTTCAAGTTCAGCAGCGATGACGTTCGAGAGGGTCTCACAGCCATCATCTCTATAAAACTGCCCGAACCGCAATTTGAGGGTCAGACCAAAACAAAATTGGGCAACTCCGATATAAAAGGCATTGTAGACAGCTTAGTCTTCGCCGGTTTGAGTGATTTTCTGGAGCAAAATCCAAAGACCTGCCGCACCATTTTAGATAAGGTAAACAACGCCGCCCGAGCGCGGGAAGCAGCAAGAAAAGCAAAAGAACTCACACGAAGAAAGGGCCTTTTAGAAGGAGGTTCCTTGCCAGGAAAGCTCGCTGATTGCCAGGAACGCGACCCAGCCAAGTGCGAATTGTTCATCGTGGAAGGAGACTCTGCAGGGGGCTGTTTCTCTGGAGATACTAAAGTAGCGTTAGCAGATGGAAGAGCGCTCAGTTTTAAAGAGCTTATAAAAGAAGATAAACAAGGAAAGAAGAACTTTTGCTACACCGTCCAAGCGGATGGTTCAATAGGAATTGAAGAAATCAGAGATCCCCGAATAACAAAAATTGCTTCGCGGTTGGTGAAAGTTATTCTAGATTCAGGAGAAGAAATCACGTGTACTCCAGATCATCTATTCATGCTCCGAGACGGAGCCTTCAAAAGGGCTGCAGAATTGGCAGAGAAGGATTCTCTGATGCCTTTAAGAAAGCAAATTTCTAAGCTCGGAAAAGGCATTACAATCGAAGGCTACGAAATGATATATGATAATGCAGAGCAACGATGGGTATTCACTCACTGCGTGGCTGACGAATGGAACCTAAAGAACGGCATTTACCCAATACAGACAAGCAGTCATCGGCACCACATCGATTTCAACAAACGTAACAATAATCCGACTAATCTTATGAGGCTCTCCAAAGATGAGCATCTTGAGTTTCATAGGCAACACGCACATAAAACCCTACACACAAAACAAACCAAACGCAAATGCCTAGAAATCAGAAAATCGCAAGCATTTCGTGAAAAGATGAGTAAGCGAATGCAGCAGCCAGAAATGAAACTGCAGTTAAGTAAGAGAGGAAAGAAGCAATGGAGCAATCCAAATTACAAAGAGTACATGATGAGAAAATTCTTAGAATTTTACAACACCAACAAAGAATACCAAATGGAGAATAACCTACGATTAAGTGTAGCACAAAAAGCATACTGGTCAAAGGACGAAAACAAGGAAAAACAACGAAAAAGAGTAAAAGCGTTCTTTGAAAAAAACCCTGAAAGAAAAGCAGCTCTTTCCACACAAGCAAGAATTCAATGGCAGGAAGAGGGCCTTAAGGAATGGCGAAGCAAAAAGACACAAGAGCAATGGACTCTAGAATTCAGAAAGCAGCGCAAAGAAGCATATGCAGAGACTTATTTTAAAAAGACCTTGGAAGCTCTCCGGGAAATATACGACCAATGCGATGAAATAGACATCCAAATCTATGATGAATCAAGAAAGAAAAAGAGGGATAAGACTCTACTTAGGTTTGATTCATTCGCTTGTCGGTTTTTTGACGGAGACATGGATGCCGCTTGTGAGGCCGTAGAAAACTACAATCATAAGGTGTTAATGGTCGAAGAAATAAATGAACAAATGAACGTATACGATATAGAAGTTCCTCATACGCATAACTTTGCCTTGGCAAGCGGCGTATTCGTGCACAACAGTGCCAAAATGGGTCGTAGCAAGGCTTTCCAGGCCATTCTTCCATTGAGGGGTAAAATCTTAAATGTGGAAAAAGCGCGCCTAAGTCGAGTATTAGCCACCGAAGGCATCATTACCTTAATCACCGCCATTGGCACCAGTGTAGGAGATGAATTCAACATAGATAAAGCACGATACCATAAGATCATCATCATGACCGATGCCGATGTAGATGGCAATCACATCACCACTTTATTGTTGACGCTCTTCTTCCGCTACCTACGACCTTTAATCGAACGAGGCTATATCTACATTGGAATGCCTCCTTTATATCAAATCAAGAAAGGAAAGCAGAAGTGGTACGTGCAGACCGATAAAGAGAAAGAAAAACGATTGAAAGAGATTGGTGAGGAAGGAGTCAGCATGCAGCGTTACAAAGGTTTAGGAGAGATGGATCCAGAGCAATTATGGGAGACGACCATGAACCCAGCCAATCGAACGTTAAAACAAGTCACCATTGAAGATGCCTCCATCGCAGATGAAATCTTCACCATCCTCATGGGTGACGATGTAGAGCCTCGAAGACAATTCATTGAGACCCATGCGAAGGAAGTCGTGAATCTGGATGTTTAAGTATCTTCCCTATTGAGTTTATAAACACAATATTTGTTCTAAATGGGATGTCTACCATTCGAGAAACTACAGCTGATTTTTTATTGATGCTTAAAGCAGAAATGACAAAGTGGCCCACAATGCAAGGAATCCTCTTATTTGGGAGTTATGTAAGAGGGGGCCAATTTAACGATGTTGACATCGTCACAGTTCTAGCAGGGAATATGGAATTAGAAAGGCTAAAAACAGCGTCTGAATCAGATCGTAGACAGTTTGAAGACTTTCTTATCCAAGGAGAAACTCAATTTAGAATACCTCCGTTTCAAAATCAGGGATATTTTGGAGTCCGAATAAGCACTCCCAGGATTCCAAACGACGAATTGGCTCAATTAGAGCGCAGTGTACAAGGATTTTACGATTTCTATTTACGGTTTAACCGTTTGGAGGGATCAACGCGCATCGAATATGGAATAGATAAGCCTCCAGCAGATTTTCGGTTTTCCCCGATGGATCTTATATGGAAAGAAGAAAAAGTTGGGGATACGGTAGTAAAAGAGGGTTGTGTTGGGCTTCTTGAAAGGCTAAATAAAGAGCTTGAACCAGAGATAAAAGCATACGCAGTAACCGTTTAGAAAATACAAAGTAAATTTTTATCTTCGTCCAAAGAAGAAATAAATCAGCACACCTACGACAGGGAATATGAGGCAGATAATAATCCATAAGACCTTGCCTCCCAAGCTTCGATGAGAAGTTAGAATATTAAACAAGGCCCAAATAAAGAGGATCAGCCAGAGGATACCAATGATGGTCTGAAGCGTACGCTTCTCTTAATTCAGAGGTTTATATAGTTTTGTTTGTGAGAATCCCTCGAGTAGGATCAATCGCTACCTTTATAAACCCCTTACTTCTCCTCGTCTATATGGCTGAAAAAGCGGCAACGAAGATCATCCGCAAGCGTTGGGTACCTATCTTAGCTCCCAAGTTATTCCATGAGCGCGTAATTGGCGAATCCTACGTAGCCGATCCAGAGCAGTTAAGGGGCCGCTCAGTATTTGTGAACATGATGGTACTTACCGGCGACCCAAAGAAACAGCAAGTTCAGGTTCAATTCTCGATCAGTGATGTAAAAGAAGGAAAGGGTCATGCTTCGTTTAAGGGGTATGCGTATTCACCCAATGCCATCAAACGCCTGGTCCGTAGAGGACGAGAAAAGGTGGATGACTCATTCTTATGC
>C687J35174_10006186_pt1 | contig 15639 bp, 13 predicted proteins | sample RifCSPhighO2_01_FD_35174 | JGI IMG/M metagenome (IMG submission 35174) | reverse complement strand
GGCGCGGCGTCTTCCAGCCGATGACCGAACTGATGGCGAAGCGTTCCTGGTCTTTCGGCTCCTGGTACTCAACGCGGCATTGAAATTTTGAAACATCAAACGGTTTTGAATGCGTATCGCCGGCAATCACAAAGACAACCTCGTCAAATGGGCTTTTCGCGGCGAGCTCATCGAACGGGAGATACCCCTTTTCGCCGTTGATCGTTGTTCCGATGATGGCGAGTTTCATATTGCGACATCTGAAAACATCCTTACATACTTGAGAATGTCAGGATGTTAAATAAGGCCTTTTGCTTTCATATCGGATTCGATCCAGTGGTAGAGCCGGCCGATGCCCTCGCGCAGCGGCACCTCCGGCTTCCACCCGAGACGCGCGTCGATCTCCTGAATTTCGTCGGCTTTTCGCTCCGTACCGCTCGGACCTTTCGGGTTGTATTCCTTCCGCAACCCCCCGCCCGCGGCGGCGATGACGCAATCGGCAAGTTCGTTGATGCTCACGAATTCGTTTGAACCGATGCGCACGGGCTCGCGGATGTCGCTTGCCATGAGCGCGCGGATGCCGCGAACCACGTCATCAACGTAGAGAAAACTCCTTCGCTGGGTGCCGTCGCCCCAAATCTCGATCGCATCGCGGCCTTCTCTTTTTGCGAGAATCGCCTTGCGGCACAGCGCCGCAGGCGCACGCTCCTTTCCTCCGTCATACACGTCATGCGTGCCGTAAATATTCTGCAGGCGGCCGATCCTCGTCTCGAGCCCGAAGTCCTCCCGGAAATATTGGGTGAGTTTTTCGGAAAAAAGCTTTTCCCAGATGTGCCCGTCGCCGAGGACAGAGGCCGGCTTCGTATCCGCAGCGGCAACGGCAAAGGAGGATGAGTAAAAATATTTTTCTATTCCGCGGTCGCGCGCGGCCATCAGAAGGTGCGTATTGATGAGTACCGAGAGCATGCAGAGCGCTTTGTTCTTCTCGATGAAAGAAACCCCGCCGATATCGGCAGCGAGATTGTAGACCTCGTCCATGCCTTCGACCGCGCGATAGCAGTTTGCTTTTTCGGAAAGATCCGATTGGATATTTTCTGCGTCGGCAAAGGTCTGGCGCCACTCGCCAGGACTCCGCTTCCCCACTGCGCGCACTGCATAGCCGCTCGCGAGAAGCGACTTCACCATATGTCCTCCGATGAGGCCGCTAGCGCCGGCGACGAGAATTCTCTTCTTGGAGTTACCCATGGATGAGGAAAAGTTCAATAGATACTACTGTTTCTAGGCGTACGCCGTTTCGTTCGACGTTTTCGCTCGATCAACTCAAGCCCGCTCCAAAACCGCGAGAAAAGAAGAGCCGAGCGATGCGCCGAGCGGCGTGTGGCCGAGCGGGCCCATGAGGACCGAGAGCTTGTTGAAGATTCTCGGAAAATGCTTCTCCAAGGCAGGCGGAAACGGATGCATGTGCCAGTAGACAACATAGCGGAGCGAAAAGCCGAATTTCTCTGCGGAGCGGCGAAGATCCTGCGGCGTATGCTGGCGTCGCACCATGCGCGAGGGATAGGAATGGAATTTCTGGGTCGCCCTTTCGCGCCATTTCTTGTCTTTCGCGGCACGGCGAAGAAACAACGATGCGGCGCGCGATGTCTGCTCGACAACACTCGGGATGGCCGAGTAGGAGAGGCGGCTGAATTCCCCGCTTGCCTCATACTCGTCCATCAGTCCTGAAAATTCTCGGGATGCGGCGAGTTCGCGCGTGTATCGGTTTAGAGAGGCGAGATTAAAAAATTTATTTCTGCATTCAACGAGCGCGTGCCCTCTTTGCGGAATCACTCGCGCGAGAAACCGAAATAATGCGTCATCAGTGGAGAGGTATTCGAGGAGTCCGAGGGCGGTCGTATTCCGAAACGATCCCCGGGAGGCGCGAAAGTCGTCGAGGTCTGTTGCGTGAAAAATCTTCTCCGGGTCGGCTCGGGGAATCTCGCGTTGAATGTTGATGCGGGCGAGTTGAATCATCTTTTCAGCGATATCAATACCGGTCGCCGGAATGTTTCGCCGCAGGAGTTCAAGAACAAGCTCCCCCGTGCCGCAACCGATATCAAGGAACGGGCCTTTCAGTTTGAGCCGCTCGATTTCGCCAAGCGCCAACTCCATGCGCACCCGATTCGACGGGTATTTTCGATACTCTGCTCGCGGATCATACGTGCGTTCGAACCACTCGTCGGCGACGGTATTGAAAAAGCCGCGCGTGAGGTGCTTCTGCTTCGAGCGGGAAGTTCCGGCGTTTTGGTTTGTCATAATGCGTGCCGTGCTTCGTCCTCCCTGTCATTCGTATCGTACCTCGGAATGCGGAGCGGATCATCGGCGGCGGCAACATCGCGGACCTCGAGCGTCACGCCGTACCGGAACCCTTCGGCCTTGAGAATATTCAATGTTCCCTCGGTGTACCGACCGTGCGGATAGGAAAAAATCTCGCTCTTCCGGCCGAGGAGATCGGCGAGCACGGCGCTTCCCTGTTTGATCTCCCGCCCCTGACCGGCCGTTCCGAGCGTATCGAGTGCGGCGTGGCTCATGGTGTGCGCCCCGATGGCCATGCCGGCCTGATCCATTTCTCGAACGTGATCCGCGTCCATGAAAAATGTCTTGACGAACGCGGCCTCATCGGGCACGAGCGAGGCCAGGGCGCTCCGGATGAACCCGAGGCGATCCGCGAGCGGCATGCGGATTAGCGTCTCCTTCAAGTTCGCGGTGAGGACGTCGTCAAACCGCCGCTCCGGATTCATGGGCTCGCGCCGATTCACCGCAATGGCACCATGCGTGTGCCGTTCGAGCATCGCGATCAGTTCTTCGGTTGACAGCCGGGAAAGAAGAACATGGAGCGCGTGGGACGGCGGCAGGCGCTCTTCGGCGATGGGCATGCCGAGAACAAAAAAAGTCCCGGGAATCCGATGCTCACGGAGCATCGGAAACGCAACGTGATAGTGCTCGGCCAGTCCGTCGTCAAACGTAAGCGCAAAAAACCTGCCTGTCTCGCGGCGCGCGGCAATGGCGTGGAGCTCGGCTACGCCCACGGGTTCGTGGGTGCGGAGGAGCGAGAGCACTTGCGTACGGAAGCGCTCAATGGTGCAGGGATGTATGCCGTTATCCCCCTTCTCGCGGATGTAGTGGTAGTTAACAATGCCCTGATTCATACAAGCTCAAGGATCCGCGCGGCAACGCGTTCGCCGGCGCGGCCGTCATCGGTGTGGCACTGCTCGCGCACCAGCCGCTCGCGTCCGCCAGCATCGTATTCCGGATGTTCGAGGTACCGGTTGATCCACTCGAGGAGCGAATTCTTATCGGATACCACGCGAATCCCGCCGGTCGCAAGAGCGTTCCGGTAATGCGCCATGCCGTAGTATTGAATGGGCGATTCCGAATGTTTCGGAATAGCAACCAGATCGAAATTGACGTTGATGACGGGGCGGTCGAACACCGCAGCGTCAACCGACAAGCTCGAAGTATAGCACACGACGACAGCGGCGTGGGCGAGCGTATCGCGCAGACGCACCAGATCCTGCTCGTCCATATCCCAGTCGCCTCCCCGCTCGCTTCCAAACCGTTTTCCCGGGATGTCGTAGGTGAGCCACGGCCGCCGCTCGATCTCCCGCCGGTCCACCGCATCGTTCGGCTGGAAGCGAACCAGCAAAGCCGCGTTCGGAATCTTGCCCTGCTCGATCCATTCGTGCAGAAGGTCAATCATGGCTCCATCCGCCCGCAGAGAGTAGCGGCCGTTCGGAGCGAACACGATGATTCGGCGCTCCGGCGGAATGCCGAATGCCGCTGCGAACGCCGTGCGAGCGCACGGAACAGTCGTGCGGTAGTAATCGTATTGGGGAATGCCGACGATAGCGATCTTCTCTTCCAGCATATCGGCGTGCGCCACGGCCTCATCGCGAACCAGAGCGTTGAAAACGAGCATGTGGTCCGGAAGGAGACGGATCATGCACCGTGCCGTTACCTTGTCCCAGGAATTTATGAAACCGACCGTCGGTATGCCGCGTCGCCTGGCTTCACGAAGAATCGAAATTTCAAGATCATCAAAAAGGTGCGCGAGAAGGATGAGTGATGGTTTTTTCTCCCGAAGTATTGACGCAACATTCCTATCGGTTACCAAACGAGTATCGAGCATGCGGGCAATTTTTCTCACGAGCGGACGCGCCAGAATCCTGTTCGTATAAAGATTAACCGCATAACCAAACGCGCTCCCGCCGTCGGCACGGCGAAGCGTTCGTTTCAAATCCATGGTCTCCGTTCTGATTAAATGAAACTTCAGCATCCGAAAAAATTTCTCCGCAAGTCCTCGCGGATCGGGAGACAGAACTTGATAAGATAGGCGCGGATGAGCAATCTCGCGCTCATAGTACATTTTCCTGTCTTCCGATGGCACGAGGCAGATAAGTTCGACATCGACATCGCCGAGCAATGCAGTCGCCACGGACGTTCGCAGCAAATTCTTGGCTTCAACCGCTTGGAAAATGGCGATAAAAATTGTTTTCATACCGAACCGCCGCTCACCGTATCGCAATAAGCGACCGTGCGCCGCCAGGTCTCGCCATCCGTAAACGGCGAGAATTGCTCAACACCATGAGCCCGCTCGACTCGATCAAGCGCTGGCTCCCGCAAGTATTGATTGACGAGTCGAGCGAGATCATCGGGGCTCTCGGCCAGGCGGACGGCGCGAGTGGCGACAATATATTTGTTATATTCATAGCCGTAGACGATTCCCCGCCAGTCGGGAAACGCAACATTAATGACCGGTCGGTCGAAAAGCCAGGCCTCGAACGCGACGGTTGAGGCAAAGTTTAAAACGACGTCGGCATAGAGAAGTGTCGCGGTGAGATTCATCGCGTCACCCTCGTCCATTTCCACTTTGCCATCTTTGGTTTCGCGGCTCGCGCGCTCAATGTGGATGCCGGCACGGTCGGAAAACTCGCGGTAGAAATCAATCCTATCGTTCGGATGAATACGTACGAGGATATTGGGATCACCGTCGATCGCGCCATGTTCTTTCAGACGGATCAGATCCGTCATGAATTCTTTCCGTGGAGGATAATTGGAAGGGGTCGGTCCAGCCCACACAATGGTTTTTTTACCGGGGTCAAGCCCTTTCGATCGGAGAAATTCTTCGCGCGTGGGAAAACTCGGTTCGACCCGGTCGGTAAAATAATGATCGAAGCGAAGAGAGCCCGCGACAAAAAGCTGATCATCGCGATAACGATGGAGTGTCTTTGCTTCCTCTTTCATACGCTCGTTCCACACGGCAAGAAAATCGGTCTTCCGCATCATTTTACCGTTCGACGTTAAGTTATCATAGTTGATGTCGATGGCGAAGGTGGCGAGACCGAGCTTCTTCGCACTCATGATCACCTCGGCCTCAAATGGTTTAAACCCCGGGGTCGCGGTGATGAGGACGCTAGGATGGTACTCTTCCACGAGTTTGAGAAAAGCTCCGGGTGGACGGATCCAGGCGAGCTCAAAACGCGCAATCCGATCGATCGAAAATAGGCCTCTCGGGAAAAGAACGCGCATACGCATCAAGACCTTCCGCGGCCACCAATGCGGCCGTTGGTAGAAAAATCGCATATACACCAGATGGTCGAACTCCCGATTGAGCGGAACCCGAATGAATTTATCCATCACATTCCAAAATCGCGGATACGCGAGCGGCAAGCGCTCGTACGTCACATTCGGATGCTCGAAGTATCCGTCGCGGCGGACGGATGCGACATCAATGCCTGGCGTGATCACCACGACACGAAAATGTTCAGCCAGAGCCGGCAAAAACTTGCCGCGAAGCACATCTGAATAATGATTGTGCTGGGCAAGGGCCACAAAAACTGTCTTCATAACTTGTTTCGATTGCATTCGTTAGGGCGCGCTGCGTTTCGGATTTTCATTCGGCCCGTTGCCCGACACGTTTCCATCTTTGGTTCGGCGCCGGGTCAGAAGATATTCGGCAATTTCAAAATCGAAACCAGTATCAATATCAACCCATGGTTCGGTCACGAGAAGGGGTACGACCGTATCGCCTATGACAGACCGCTTTTCCATCAGCGTCCGATACCGCACAATCCCGATATTCGCATTGGTGGCATACACTTTCGGCAGAAGCTGACGAGGCGCGTTGACGTGTTCGGCAATGCTCGTGTCGCGGAGAAACGGCACCATGAATTCGCCTTCGGGCCGCCACATTTTGTGGGGGGTTTTGTCGGGTTCATGGACCGAGCGGACGCTGTCGGCTTCGGGATGGCGCTCGAGCAGTTCAATGGCGCGATCAATCTGTTCGGGCGTGCGGAGCGGTCCGGTAGGCCGGAGATGCGCCACAATATCCGGCCGATATCGTTCGTTTTGATCGAGCCATGCGAGACAATGTTCAAAAACCGGATAGTCCGGCGTTTCGTCCTCGGCGAGCTCGGCAGGGCGTATGAACGGAACTTCCGCCCCGTATTCCGCCGCGATCGTTGCAATTTCCTCGTCATCAGTTGAGACGATGATCCGATCAATGTAGTCCGATGCTTGCGCACTCCGGATACTATGCGCAATTAAAGGCAGCCCGCCTAAGAGACGGACATTTTTTTTCGGAACACCCTTCGATCCGCCGCGTGCGGGAATGAGAGCGATAACTTTTTTACCGTTATACATTATGGAAAAGCCAATGGGTGATACATACGTACCGATACACGGTCCTGCTTACCCGGTATGCTACCGTTTCACATGATAGGGAACTTGTCAATAATTCGCTGCGCCGCGTATCTATTCCCGTCGAGCGTACCAAAACGCCGCTCGAGGTCTCTATTCCTTTTTTGAATACCTGGGCGGAGCTTTTCAGCATCGGCAAGGATCTCTACCAGGGATTGACCGCGCCAGACAATGCCCAGCCCGAGCATCTCAACGCAGCGGTTATTAAAATAGATCTCCGGGTCATCGGCAGGATCAAAATCAGGAACCACGAGCGGCGTGCCGCTCAACTGGGAAAGCCACACCGACCCCCAGCCACTTCGCGCGAACTGCAGTTTGATGTGGGGATTCACAACCGCGTGCGGCAGTAATCGCTCACTCGCAGGGATCGCCTTCGGATCATTGGAATACAGTTTCATGCCGAGGGCCTCGGCTTCGCGATACAGCCGCTCGAGTCCCGGGATACCGGTGACGGTGACGTAGATCCCGTCTCCCATCAACGCGTGATCCGGAGACGGTGGAGGGATGGTGGGTGGGATCGCCTCTTCGGTCGGATACCGAAGCGCTCGCGCGGGAAGATACGAAAAGGTCGATGGTTCTGCAAGTCCGTGCCACTCGGCACCTCCTTCGATCTCCTCGGCAACCACGATGGCGCGCCGAACGAGGGACCGATCAACGGCAATGACAGATTCCGGCTCTTCGAGCGCGTGCCGAAGGATCTCCGAGATGTATCCGAATGTTACATTCGCGATCGGTGCCACGCGGTACGAAAGGCGCGCGGCACGGGAAAGTTCGATGACAAAATCGACGTCTCGAAGATCGCGGTGTTCCCCAAGGAGCGTTTCGAGTTCCAAATATCCGACGAGGTGCCGATGGGCTTCCCTGCTCGCGCGTTCGTAGGTGTCAACCCATGCCTCAAGCGCTGCGGCATAGGTATTGTCGCCATAGAAAACCGTCGTGAGAATATCGCCGAGTGTCTGATCAAGAAGAATCTCGCCCGGATATTCTTGAACATACTCGCCGAATTCCTCGAGCATGATACGGCGCTGTTTGGCGCCATACACCAAAGGAACAATAATCCCCCATCGCTCAAGCCCTCGCGATTCTCGTTCACGATTTACGGCAAGCGCTACTTCGGTCGTACGCAAATACGGCCCGGTACCGTAGGCGAAATTCGTGACCATGAAACGCATACGTTACGCGACCTGACGGTCGTCCCAATTCTGTACCCACCCGCTGCCAACGCGACTGCCGAACCGACCCCGATAATAATCACGATTCAACATCTCGACCCAGGTCATGGGGCGATCCTGCGACCCGAGCATGAGGCGCCAATCGGGTATATCTTTTTCAACGGCAGCTTTTTGTCCATCGCGCGACATGCGGTTAAAATGCGCGAGTTCTCGCAAAAGTTCCGGGGTGATGGACACGGGTCCGTCCTTGGTGTCCCCTGCCGGAAGGATTGTAAAATGCCGCTCAATGTAGTCCGCGCCAAGCATGATGGCAACTTTGGCGGCTTGAATGCCATCGCGCTCGACAAGGGTGTGATCCGACCAGCCGACTTGGGGTGCGAATTGCCGCAGCCACTTGATGCGCGAGAGATTCGCCATGGCAAGCGTATTCGGATAGCTGGTGACGCAATGCAGCAATGCGTATGGTTTTCTGGATGATCGCAGAATTTCTGCCGCTTTACGAATTTCGTCGTCAAAAGTCGCGCCGGTTGAAACAATGAGGCGATCAAATGCCGTGGCAAGCTCCTTGAGCATGGGAAAACTTGCGCAGTCGTAACTCGGGACCTTGGCCATTTTTTCTCCTTCGGCCCAGGGGAGCGAGGCGGTAAGAGGAATGCGCGAGCGCGAAAAAACCGCAAGCATCGGCGCTACGCCGACGCGACGGCACTCTTCGACAAAGAAGCGATAATCGTCCTCGGCAAGGTCGAGTGCGGAAAGCCGCGCTTGTTCGACCCCAAACGGCCGCTGGATCGCTTTTTGCACCCCATTGGTCTCAACGATGCCGCTCTCGAACCGCTCGCGGGGCACAAGGTCGGATGAAAAGATCACCTGGCCTTTGACGATGTCGGCTCCCGCATCTTTGGCCGCGGCAATCATCTCGGAAAGAATGGCGCGATCCCCCTTATGATTCTGACAGACCTCGACAATGATTCTTGCCATACCTCTTCTACAGACGCTGATACGATACATGTTTCACCTTGGCGATCTCTTCGGGCGCATAGATCCCCCACCCGTCAATGAAAAGCGATGGGCGTTTGGTGTTTGCAATCAAGCGACGGATCGGTAAATTCTTCCAGGCAGGATTGTTGTTCATGACCACGACAGCGTCGGCGCCTTTCACTGCGGCATGCGCACTCTTGACGTACCGGATCTGCAAACGACGCACCGCCCGAGAACTCACCACCGGATCATAGCCCACGACGCTCACTCCCCGCTTCATGAAAAGTCGGGCCAGATCAATCGCGGTGGAGCCGCGAAGATCTGAAGTAACCGGCTCGCCCTTGAACGCGAGGCCGATCAAGCACACCTTCGCGCCTTTGATCTGACGCTTAGACGTACGGAGAAATTGGAAAATACGCTTGGCGAGCGCATCCACCATAGCCTCACTAATGCGTCGCGCGCCGCTTGCCAGAATCGGCGTGTAGCCCTTTTCGCGGGCGCTCGCAATAAAAATGAACGGATCTTTTTTCAGGCAGTACCCCCCCACACCGGGACTGGGCATCGGTACCAGGGAACGGCCATAATCGCGATTGGCTGCGGCAATGACTTTTTGCGTATCAATCCCCCAGCGCGCCGAGATGAACGATAGTTCGTTGGCATAGGCGAACATCACGTCGCGATACGTGTTGTTGATGAGTTTCACGAGTTCCGCTTCTTCGAGCGTGTCGAGAATAATCGAGTAGCTCGTAATGGCGTTAAAAATATTGGCCGCGATTTCTGCAGAAGCACGATCAATGCCGCCGATAACCTGAGGCAGTCGCTTTAATTCTTCCAACGCTTTGCCTTCCGCGGTCCGCTCGGGGGCAAATGCGACAAAGAAGTCGCGCCCGGCATGGAGACCCGATATGCGCTCCAAAATCGGTATCACCACGCGACGGGTCGTGCCGACCGGAACGGTTGAACGCAGCATCACCATGTCGCCCTGTTTCAAGACGCGCCCCACCGTTCGCGCGGCCGCTTCTATGGGCCTGAATACGGGTTTATTTTTGGCGTCTACCGGTGTCCCCACCGCGATGATGTACATGTCGCAACGGTTCTCGACATCGAATCCACTGATCACTTCGAGACGGCGGCCGACGTGATCGCGAAGCAGCTCCGGCAGGCCCAATTCGTAAAAATGCGGAACCCCACGGCGGAGCGTCGCGCGTACTTTTGCATCCATATCAAATCCTCGCACGTGAAATCCCCGATCCGCCAGCGTTGCGGCTAAGGTGAGGCCGACATACCCAAGACCGATCACCCCAATTTGGCGGAATCGAATTTCACTATTCCGCCAAATATCAAAAAAATGGATGACGTCAAGCACGCGGTGCTCGGCGTCAACCATAATGATGTGGCGGATCTTATCGCGCCGCCATTTTTCGCGACGAATTTTTGCAATCGTGAGTTCGAGAATTTCCGCGGTCGGCCTTCGTCCCACAATAAGGAACGGGGCGGCGTTCATTGCTACGGTGACCGGATGTTCGAGCGTTGCGCCATGTTCGATAGCACGACGGAAATCACCATCGGTGGCGACCCCGAGGAGGTGACGAGCCGAATCGGTTATGAGCACGATACCTGCCGGTACTGCCGCGTCAAGCCGAGGCGATCGGGTCATGACTTCCATGGCGTAGCGAATCGTCGCGGTCGGCGGAATGAAAATTTTTTGAATTTTTTTGTTCTGCATGAGCAATGGCATACCGTTTTCCCCCTCTCTCGTTTTCACCACCAATATACAATATTCCAACCGAAATTAACTGCCAAGCGCTCCGGACGCTTTCGCAGCGATCCGTCTCCTTGTACTACCCCAAACACGCGGCATCGTCTGCATATATGCTTTACCAAGCGCTCCAGCCGCCGTCCACCACGAGATTGGCGCCCGTCATGTAGCGCGAGGCGTCGGAGAGGAGGAAGAGGAGCGCGCCGTTGAAGTCATCCCGCCTGGCCATGCGCCCGAGCATGGTGCGGCTCGCGTACTTTTTAACGAACGCCGGCGGCTGCCCGGCTCGAACACCCCCGAGCGTCAGCTGATTTGCGCGGATCTGGAACGGCGCCAGATACGAGGCGAGTGCGCGGGTAAAATTCCGCATCGCTCCCTTGGTCGTTGCGTAGGCGATCGATTTGAACTGTCCCCTCGGATAAATGCGGTTATCGGGTGCGGTCTCGCCGTACAAGGACCCGATGTTGACGATGACGCCCCCGCGCTGGCGCTTCATAATCGAAATCACGGCCTGGGTAACGATGAAAGCGCCCGTAAGCCCGACGTCAAGCTCCCTGCGCCAAAGGTCAATGGGGTAACGCTCGTAGGGAGAAAACTGCGCGTGCCAACCGCCGCCTTCTATTTTGGGATTCATCGCCGCATTATTCACAAGCGCGTCAACCCGCCCGTAGCGCCGGATAACGCGCCGCACCGCATCGTGCGCCGCCCGCTCATCGGTAATATCCGCACGAAACACCGAAGGCCGACGGCCGGTTTTGCGCTGAACCTCGGTTGCCTTGGCATGAAGAACGGATTCATCGGCAATGTCGAAAAGCACGACGCGTGCGCCAGCGCGAGCAAGAGCGGTCGTATATTCCATGCCCAAAAATCCGGCACCACCGGTAATAATGACGACTTTGTTCCTGACCGAAAAAAGTTTTTCGGGAGTATCCATAGTTCAAAATGCTATGGCACGTCTACGACTACTTGCCTCCTTTACCCGGAGACACATCTTGAGTACCGCCTGACCGGAAACTCCGTTACTGTCTGGCTGTCTCTTCCGACGCAAACAGGCAATGAAATCCTTCACTTCCGCAAGATATAGGCGATTTCGTTCGAATCGCTTCGGAAGCAGAATGCGGCGGATGCCGCCCGCATGGTTGATGACGCGCAGGGATCCTTTGTGGTAATCCCATTCCAGACGGGCTCGCGAACCGAAAATCTCGAGACGCTTTTCCGGAGGTCGCGCCAAATAGTCGAGGTGAATGGACACCGCGGGGCAGTGCTCCAGAGAGAATACCATTTCAGCCGTATCATCGACATTGAGCTTAAGGAGACCACTCGTACGCATGCTTGCCATGACTGAATGCGGTTTACCAAAAAACCAAAACGCCGTATCAAGATCATGACTCTGGGTCAGTACCACGCCCCCGCCAAGCTCACGCCGCGCAGCATACCCTTTGCGGTAATTCTCCCACGGGTGCCAGTCGGGCAAATATTCGCCGGTGGTAAAACGCGCAGCAAATACGACGCCGAGCGATTTCTTTTCAAGCAGGCGCTTGATGGCGATCAATTGCGGATGATAGCGAAAATGGTAGCCGACAAAAATAATGCGTCTTCGTTTCTTCGCCTCGCGGATGAGAGAATCAATACCGGCGAGCGAATGCGAAATCGGTTTTTCGATGAACACGTGCGCGCTCGCATGGATCGCGGCGCGAGCCGTCGAAACATGCAAACTCGTCGGATTACAAACAACCACAGCGTCGGGTTTTTCGGCAAGGGCTAAGGCGAGATCGTAGAATGCCCGTGGCCGATATGTTGTGAAAAATTTGCGCTGGGGCTTGTCCATGCGGCGCTTGGACCGAACCACGGCAAGCTCCCGAATACCGAGCGCATGAAGGTTCCGGAAATGGCGCCGACCGATCGAGCCCGTGCCCACGACGAGGAATTTCATAGTGCGTCGATCTCCCGGAGGCGCTCGCCGGTGAGCATGAGATCCTCCGGCTCATCGATGTCAATTGATTTTCTTGGATCGGTCACCACCCCGCGCATATCCGGGCCGTAAATCTTGCCCGCGCGGATGAATTGCGCACGCGTCGCATCCACGAGGCCGTTTTGCCAATAGACGTTCTGGGGTAGGAGCTGCCGCGGCACGTCCGTGCCGAGCACGGCAAAATGTTCCGTGGGCAGGAGCGGGTCCATTCGCGCGCTTGCCGCATTCACGCGCCACATCTTGAAGGGGTTCTGTGCGGGAAGCGACACGGTGCGCGCTGAATCGCATCCGGTATCGAGCATGAGCTTGATAACGCGGTCAATATCCTCGCCCGTGCGCAGCGGGCCGGTGGGGCGCAGGTTCACGATGATCTCGGGCGCAAAGCCGCGCATGACCTGGAGCCAGTCCAGCGCATGGCACATGAATTCGAGGTCCGGGGAATCATCCCGGGAAAACTCCTTCGGCCGAAGGAACGGCACGTCGGCCCCGAACGATCGCGCCACCTCGGCGATTTCGGCGTCATCCGTACTCACCAGGAACGCGTCCAGAAGCTTCGATTGCTGAGCCGAACGAATCGAATACGAAATCAGCGGCTTGCCGAGCACCGGAGCGAGATTTTTCCGGGGAATGGACTTCGACCCGCCGCGCGCGGGAATGATGCCGAGGATCTTCACCGAGTGTTTTGAGGTAAGCGTGCTCATGCTTCGCGTGCGCTTTCTCCCGCAACGCCGTTCATGAGAAACGGATAGACCGCGAGTTTCGCGAGCGCAATCCGGAAATGGCGATAGTCATCGAGTTGACCCTGCCATATTTCGGGAACCCAGGTGACTTCGTCATCGCGCGGCAAATACTTCGCGAGTACCCGGAACGCCTCTGCAAACGGAATATCACCTTCGCCGATCTGGAGTCCTTCCTTGTGCGAACCGCGGCCGTCGGCAATATGGAGATGGCCCGCGATGGGAGCGGTTTTTTTCAGGTATTCGAGATAATCGAGGCCGTGATGCGTCGCGTAGAGCCAAGCGTGCGAAAGATCCAAACACATGCGGTACCCGAGGCGCGCGCAGAACCCCACCATCTCATCGGCGTCCCCGAACACGTTACAATGCCACAATCCGGAGAAAAACCATCCGAACGGCGGGAGGTTTTCCGGGAGGATTTCGACGCCCGCGGTGTCGAGCCGGCGAAACGCTTCCTCGGCGCGCTTGAGCAAAGCTGCGTGATCCGCGTCCGGCTCAAGGGACATGCCGCCCACATGGATCACAACTTTGGGCACCCCCACGAAGCTCCCCGCGATTTCTCTCGTCTTATTGATCGTCCGCTGCATAACGCGAATGGAATCCTCCCACAATGCCGGGTCGGCAGCCGCAAGATCCACGACCTTCCTCCCGAAGTATTCCGGCGCGTGCACCACAAGCCCCTGCGAATAGCGCCGGGACGAGTCGAGCGCAACATCCAAGTCCCCGTACGAGCAATGAAATTCAAAAAACTTCGGCTGGGGGCGAATCTGCGAAAGCCGGTCGAGCTCGAGGAATCGCGCTTTGAGCCCCCACGAGGATGAGAATGCGGGAAGCGTTGCCGGCGCCTTTTCCCGACGGCCGAAGTCCGATTCGGTAAACATTGCATCGGCTTTGATCGCGCGCCGCGCTGTCCGGCCTACGAGTCCATACAAGCGCTGGGGCGAAACGCCGTTTCCCGGACTCTTCGCCGCCACCATCGCGCGCGTAATCGTCACGCCGGCCGGAATGTCGGAAGCCGCAACTAAACTCTTGCGAAGCGTCAGACGATTGCCGACTTCACCCCGCGATATGCGGCGAACCGGAACGCCGTAGGCGACTTCATATTCGCGGATTCCTTTCACCAGATCGGCGAACTCGGCGGGCTCGAGCGAAGCCGCGTGATCCGGCCCGGCGAGCGTTCGATCAAGCGTAATATGGCGCTCGATGACCGATGCGCCGAGGGCAACGGCGGCAATCGTGTTCGTGATGCCGAGTTCGTGGCCGGAATAGCCGACGGGAACTTTGTAGCAGCGGCGCAGTTTTGGAATCATCGCAAGATTCAGCGTGTCAACCGACGCGGGATACGTTGACTGGCAGTGGAGGAGCGCAAAGGTCGCGCGACGGCGATGCAGAAACGCCGCTGTTTCATCAACCTCATCCAGTGTCGCCATCCCCGTTGAGAGCACAAGCGGCGTTCGCTCCCGCAAGAGACGCTCGATCAGGGGGAGATTGATAAGGTCGGCCGATGCGACTTTGTAAAGGGGCGGTGCAAATTCGGAGACAAAGTCAACCGTCGGCTCATCGAAGGCAGACGCGATGGCAACGAGGCCGAGCGCGCGGGCGTAGCGGAAAAGCTCGCGGTATGCATCGCGCGAAAGTTCAAATTCCTTCAAGAGGGGAATCAAATACTGGAATGACTGCTCCTGCAGCTCGGGGTGATCGAGAACATCGGCCTGATACGTCGCGGGGAGGTGCCGGATCTGGAATTTCACCGCGTCGGCGCCGGCCGCATGCGCCGCGTCGATCAAGTGCTTGGCCCGTTCCACGCTCCCATTATGATTCACGCCGATTTCGGCGATAACGAACGCGGGCTCCCCCGGGCCGATGCGCCGAGCTCCGGCATGGATCAGCGCGGGGTGGGGCGAGACAACATGACGCCAGCGCATGGCGGCGCGATTCCTGACGCGACGAAAAATCAACCGGCGCGTGTCCGGTTTGAACAGTGATCGAAGTCGCCGTTCCCATGCTGTCATGGAGTCCGAGAATCGTACTCTTTACTACCTTCCCGGAGAATTCTGGGTTTTCTGATCGCCGCGGGCGCGATGCCCGGAACGCGCATACGCATGGACAAGGCGGGCCAGCCGTTCGCAGGCCTTCCCGTCAGAACGCCAGCACTGCTCACGAACAATACGCTCCCGCCCGCGCCCATCGGTCTCGGGATGCCGAAGATACCGGTTGAGTGCCGCGAAGAATTCCTGCTCGCTCGTGACCCGCTCGGCGCCGCCTGCCGCGAGAATATTCGCAATATGCTCCGCCCCATACTCA
>C687J35174_10006180_pt1 | contig 15651 bp, 17 predicted proteins | sample RifCSPhighO2_01_FD_35174 | JGI IMG/M metagenome (IMG submission 35174) | reverse complement strand
CGCCAAATCCCATGTCCATTTTCTGATTTTATAGTGTTTTTCGTTGAGATCGGCGAAGCTTTTGCTTTCCCTTTTATACCCGCCGAAAAATTTGATATTCAAGTTGTTGGTAATGGTGTCTGCCAAAAAACCTGACATCTTGGAATCTAATTCAGCTTTTTGAATGTCATATTTCAATTTGAAATTAGTGAATTTCAAATGCAGATAAAAATAAAGTGCAACCCATACCGCCAAAATCAGAGCAAACAACACATTTACCCACCACATCACCGCAAAAATGAGAAGAAAACGAATAACGGTTTGGCCAATATGCCAATACATTTGATCGGCGATGTTCTCAAAAGACCTTTCATAGCGCGTGGTTTTCTTGACCAGGCTTCCGGCAAAATTGTTACTGAAAAAAGTAAAGGAATGCAACTGTAAATATTTAAAGCAGGTGTTGAGGAGGTCGGCCATTACCCGCGGTTGGAAATAATTATTGACGAAAGTATTTATACGCCAAAAAAGCCAGGCCATCATGTGCGTCAGCCAAGCAAAAATCACGATGCGCACGCCCTGGTCAAATTTATCCGCCTGGTTGGACGAAACCAAATCGATTAGCCGCTTATACCAAATCGGCGCATAAACTTCAGCCAGATTCGCGAGTATCAAACCAATGATCATGACAAACAAAACCAATTTATAACGCTTGGCGTGATTCCAGAAAATTTTATAGGTCTGCCTAGTATAATTCTTCATCCCTGTATATTTAACTCTGAAATGAAATAAGACAACAAATTACCCGAGACTCGGGTATCTTTTATTTTATAATTTATGAATTTGTCTTTCCTGCCCTCTTATGGGGTGATTATAGCAACTCCGCCCTGCTCGCGCCAGAGTGCCGCATAAAGATTTTGCTTATTAAGCAACTCCTGGTGGGCGCCCTCCTCGATCACGCTTCCACTTTCCAGAACAAAAATTTTATCGACGTGCAAAACAGTGGAGAGCCGGTGGGCGACAAGAATGGTCATTAGATTCGGCCTATATTTCGCGACATCCCTTATAGTTTGGGTGATGGCCTTTTCCGTAATCGAATCAAGGCTACTTGTGGCCTCGTCAAAAATAATCAGTTCGGGGTTGCGCAAAAGCGCGCGGGCAATGGCTAAACGCTGTTTCTCGCCACCCGATATTTTAATGCCACCCTCGCCTATTTTAGTATCAAGTCCCTTATCCCCTCGCTCAACTATTGGCAAGGCTGCGGCATGTTTTAAGGCCAGCAAGCAATCGTCATCCGAAGCCGCGGGATTGATAAACAAAAGATTTTCTCGAATCGTTCCGGCAAAAAGTTGCGTGTCCTGGGATACATAGCCTATTTTTTGTCTAAAATTTTCGTAATCTATTTCTCTTGAATCAATGCCGTTCAGAAAGAGGTTGCCTTCCGTTGGCTGGTATAGACCTAAAATTAATTTGACCAAGGTGCTCTTGCCCGAACCGGAGGGGCCGACAAAAGCCGCCGTTTCCCCCGCCCGAATTCCGAAACTTACATTCTTTATTGATGCGGTATCACCCTGCGAATAACGAAAACTCAAGCGGCTAAACTCAATGCTCCGCAAACTTTCAACCTGCCTAGGCTTTGTAGGCTTTTCTTCAGGCGGAATGGACAAAATTTCCTGCAGCGCCTCAAGGCTCGCTCTTGCCTCCTGATACTGCGAAGTAACGTTGGTCAATTCAGACAAAGGATTAAAAATGTAGAAAGAATAAAAAAGCAGACTGAAAAACTCGCCCAAGGTCATACTATTCGTCGCCATTAGCCATAACATTAAAAACATAATCCCGGCGCGCACAGCGTTGACCAGCGTTCCTTGGCTGAAACTTAAATAGCGGATTAAAACAATTTTACGGAGCTCAAGCCTCAATATTTTTTCATTTACGGCATTCAGCCGGTTGGCTTCCTGACCTTCCAACCCCAAACTTTTTACCAACTCCACGTTGCGTATGGTTTCGGTGGTGGCGCCGGCCAGAGCGGCCGATTCCCTGACTATTTCCTTTTGCGCGTCTTTAATGCGGCGGCTGATCAAAAAAGTAACCACGGTGATTATCGGTATGACCGAAAAGAAAGCCAAGCCGACGAAGGGATGCACGATAAACGCGTAAACCAAAACAAAAATAATGCCGATAGCCGTGAGGAATACTACGTTGATCGCGCTTTGTATCAGGGCCTGCGAGTCGGTTCGGGCCTTCTGAAGCTTTAAAAGGATTTCCCCGCTTCGCTGGTCCTCAAACACCCCAAAAGGCAGCGAGAAAGAATGGTTCACGCCTGTAGCGTAAAGTTTTGTGCCTACTCTTTGGGTAATAACGTTGACGTAATAGTCCTGGAAGTTCTTGGCGATTCTTGAAGCCAAAGCTACGCCCATATAAGCCAGAAGCCAAATTAATACGCCATGTATAAATTCTTCGGCCGGTATCTGGCCGGCCCGAATTGCATAGCGGTCAATGATAATGCGAAAAATCTGCGGGTCAAGCAGAGAAAAAGTCTGGTTTATGGCGGCCAAAATCAAAGCTCCGATAAGGGTCTTTTTATGCTGTTTTATATAGTCAAATAAAAGTCGCATAGCAATAATACTACCACTAAATAATTAATTAAATCCAGCGGCCGGAATTCTAGAATTAATTATAGAATTCAAGTAATCGCAACTTTTTTAAATTTTAGCGCCGGTCCGAACCATTTTCTGCCAAGCAATTTGTAATGCTCGGTTAAATCGGTTACTAAAAACTCTCGACGGCGGTTTTTGCTTAAACGCTTCCCCATCTCCGGATGACGGACCAAATAATTCTTAAATTTTTCAGGAATAATTTCGTCCTGGGAAATAATGCGCTTTCCGGAAAATTTTTTTATTTTGGATTTCAAAAGCGGGTAATGAGTACAGCCTAAAATAATGGCTTGGCTACTTTTAAAAGGCTTTAAATATTGCTTTATTATATCTTCTGAAAAGCTTAAAGCATCATTCTCTATAAGCGGCACAAGCAGGGGCGCGGCAGACTGTATTACTTTGATGTTATTATTGAGCTTTTTAATTTCTCTAACATAAGCCTTGGAATTTACCGTTCCGGTTGTTGCCAACACGCCAACGCTTTTAACCTTTCCCTCCACAGCCGCTTCAGCCGTAGGTATAATAACGCCGAGCACCCGCCTATTAGGATATTTTTTGGGCAAATATACAGCTTGAATTTTTCGCAAAGCCTCGGCCGAAGCAGTGTTGCAAGCCACAATAATTAAGGCGCAGTCTTTTTTAAAAAGATAATCTACAGCTTCTTCTAAAAACTGATACACAGTTTCCGGCGAACGATTGCCATAAGGTACTCTTTGAGTATCGCCCAAATAAATATAATCATACTCCGGCAAGCTCTTAACGAGCGATTTAAGTATGACTAATCCTCCAAGCCCTGAATCAAATACGCCGATCTTCATCCCGTATATTTACCTCGATAATCTTGGGGTTTTGTGTTCGACCCAAGCTTAGCGGGGCTTTATTATTTATCTACTTATTCCCATACTACTCTGCAAGTCCCAAGATTGATGAGGAGAACAATCGAGGAAGTTATACGGGATTCATCATTGTTTATCTTCAGAACTGATTACCACCTTACCTTCCGGCTTCATCCAACCCGTAAAGCGCCACCAATTTGGAATAAAGGTAAAAAATACTACTTTGGGGTCTTTGGATTTTTCTAGTTTTTCTGGAAACTTTCCTAAATATACTTCTTCAAATAACTTCTTCTCTTCGTCATTCTTAAGCAAACGCACTTCCCCATCCAATTGAACTGTCTGCCTATTTTGCTCATTACAACCTACTACCAATGATGCCCGGCTTTTGTCTCTACCAAAAAGTGACTCGCTTTTGCGATAATCCTTATAAGTCTCAAAGAAAAACTGCAAAGGGTTTTCTGTGTTAGCAATATGCACCGTAGCCGCGTGAGGAGAACCGTCTAACATTTCTACGGCTAAGACACCTACACGTTCGTTCTTGATAAAATCCAGTATTTGTTGGTTCATAAATTATTTATTAATTAACTTATCAAGTTCTTCTAAAACTACCGGGAGCTGGGTATATCCGGCCTCCGCACTCAAATGCGCACCATTATGAACCTTTATTAGTCGGCTGTTAAGTAAAAGCTTTAATTTTTCCGCCTGTTCAAATGGCATATATGGGTCATTATCCGAATTAACTACAACCAAACCCTTTACTACTGATTGCTTTATTTTCTCTGCATTTAGGGGCTCGGAAACAAAATGATTCACTTCCTTAAGTATAATGGGATCGATAAAAGCAGCAGCTAATACCGCGCCACCGACTTTTTGATTTTCCCCGAGAGATTCTAAATACCTAAGGATAGTAATACAGCCTAAACTATGCCCTACAAAATAGGTGTTTCCGTCAGGTGTTGAAATTAACGCTTTAAGCGAAGATAGCCATTCGGCCAGCTGCGGAGTATCGGTATTCGGCATAGCCGGTACGTAAACCTCGTAACCTAACTTTTCGAGTTCAGTTTTAAGCCAAGGAAACCAATTATCCGACGGATGGCCCCCGTAGCCATGTATGATAAAAACTCTATTTTTCATGAATTTATACTAGCATTTTTTAGTTTATAACTTCTACCCACTACCACTCCTACGATTGTTCCTATAACGACGCCGGCGAACGATTCTGAAAACCAATGAAAGCCAATGGAGGCGCCAAAACCTATATATAGGGCGTAAATAAAGGCCAGGTATTTAGCTTTGCGGCTTACTGAACCAAGCACCAAAAAGCTAATAACCATAGCAAAGGCCACGGTAGTATGCGAAGACGGCCAGCCCCAAAATATGCCTCCCTCCCAAAAGCCAAACCTGAAGCCATGGCTTGTATCTATTGCCGAATTGGTTAAATCAGGAGGAATTCGGCCTGTAAAAACTTTATATATTGAAGATACAAGCCAGCCGAGCATCGCAGCCTGCGCTAAAACCAAAGATTTACTAAATAAATCTTGATCCTTATGATACTTGGCAATAACAAAAAGAACTGCTGGAATGAGAATCGGCAACAAGCCGCCGAGTATTCCTGCCGGAACCCAAAGCCAACTAATGTCTAATGACCGAGTTAAACTGAAGTAATACCAATCAAGCCCTAAGGTAACCAAAAAATATGTGGCGACAATGGCAACCAAATGCCAAGGCAAATATGGCCAACTATAAACTAGAACAAAATTTTTCAGCAATTTGTTCAGAAAAGTTTTCATAAATACACTTATTAAAACTCCAGGGTTATAAACTCGCCCTCGCTAAGCTTATAAACTGGTAAATCCTCGCCGGTATTTTTAAGTTCATCCAGTTTATTTTGTCTGTCCTGTATCCAGTGAGGGAAGGTTTTTATTGGCAGAAAACCTGCGCCTGGGTTAACACTGTCGTAGGTATCCGAATAATAATATTTCGCCAACACGTTCATGCCGGCAGATGAACCAGCGTAAACCCTGCCCTGGATCGTCTTCATAAAATCTGGGATTTTCTGTATCTCACGAACTAGCCACAAAGTGCTTCCCCCGGTTACATTGATAATATCCGCTTCTTGTACCTGCTTATTAAATTTATCCATTGTGGCCACCTCCAAAACCGCCTCCTTTTCAGGAATGCTTAATTTGAAAAATTCCTTAGCTTCTTTGAGCATATCAGGATAACGTTCTGGTTCTCCAGCGAAAAAAACTAATAGGATTTTTGGCTTTTCAAAACCCTTTGTCATTTCCCTAAAAAAATCCTTGAGCTGCGGCAAGGCAGGTTTATTTTGGTCTATACCGCCGTGTAAAATAAATTTCATATTCCTGCATTCTAGGATAACAAAAAATCGCCCTTTCAGCGATTTTTTGTTTAAATTGGTCTTACGCCCAAGCGCCGATAATTGCGCCGGCGGCGAGCAAAGTTACCAAATGGCTGCCAATGCCAATCCAAAAAAGTTTCATATTACCGCCCCAAATTTCTTCGGCAAGTTTAAAGGGTACGGCAAAACCGATCCATACCCAAAGAGCGGTAATAACTCCCTCATTGAGAGTTAGATCCCCCATTCTACCTATAAAGCCGGCCAGAACGTAAAACATAACTAAACTGCCGACGAACTGAAGAGCATAGGTCATGCCCATCTTCTTTTTCTCGGCGGCCTGTTTTTCCGGGCTCCACTTATCCATACCCATAGCCTGGATAAACTGCTTGCCAAACAACGGACCGTACCAAATGCTGCCAATAATCATACTGGCAACGGCAGCTACCAAAACCGCCAAAAGATTTACATCATTCATAGAGTAAATTTAATTATATGTATTTATATGATACCAAATAACCTGCCACAGCGCGAAATATATTGAATTAGCATTGACCTTACGCCTGTTTGATGATAAGCTTAGTTACTGGTCTTATATCCATAAGACCTTGATTATTATGCTGTGATGCTTCGGATATAGGTGTTGCAGGGGAAGAAACTCCACAATGTCTGACGAAAATACTCAAGCTGCTTCAACCGATGCGGCTAAAACCGAAGAAAATAAGCCCAGCGAACAAGCTAAGGCTTAACCAAAAGAGCTCCGAAAGGAGCTCTTTTTTATTTAAATTACCAGCGCTAGTTATGGTCGATGTTTGGACCCGAATAGTAAAATAATGCCCGGTTTTGGCCGTGTTGCCCAATTTGGTATAATAAATAAAATGGTAGGAATGGATCCCGAACAAAGTAGCAGTCATCATATCATGCACACTATATCGGGGTACATAAATGAAACAAAGGTTAACTAGTACAAATATATCATTAGACTTTGTACGGGATGGAAGTAGAAACCAAACGAAAAATAAGAAAAGGCACGAAAATAGTTACCAAATGGCTCGAAGCTACCGGCATACCAGACAGCTACTCCGCCTCAATGGCCTGGTTTGCCGAACGCACGGTTTTGGCAATTTTGTGCCTAATGGTTCTGTCCTTTGCCAGTGGAGTATTTTTTGTAATGAGGTTATCAGAACCGATTGGTAATAGCGTCGTCTATAATGCCGCGGCTAGGAGAGCAGAACTTGCCGAACAGGGCATCAAAGTTGTCTCACAGCAAGTAATTGATGTCGCCTCGCCGGTTTTCACCGCCTTAATAAAAGGCAGCCGCGACGAAAAGGAACTGTTAGCTGAAGAACTGGCTCTTCGAAAAGAAAAATTAAAACAATATCTTGCAAGCTATAATTCGCCGTTCGCCGAAGATGACGGAGCCTTAGAAGCATTTGCAACTTCAAAAAACATGAAGCTTATGGTGGCAATCTCGTTTGTGGAAAGCACCTTTGGCAAGCATTGTTATTATTATAATTGCAGCGGGATTGGCGGCACTCCCCCCACTTTGCGCAAATACGATAGCTACGCCGAGTGGATTCAAGATTTTGATGATTTACTGGAAAGACGCTACAAGGATCTGCCGCCGGAAGAATTTATCGGCCTCTACGTTCAGCCCGGTAGTCCTAGCTGGTTATACGGTGTAAAACAAGTCCTGTCAGAATTACAGGAGTTGGGAGTATAACGAAAATAAACACCACTACTTCGTCCCGCCCTTGGCGGGACTACGAAGTGTAAACAAGCGATTTTTCGAGATACTTATTTAAATAAGTATTTAAATAAGTATTATTTTTCAGACCGCTGCAATATTTTTAGGGCTTCTTCTTTAATCGCAGGATTTTTTTCAAAGCCTTCTTGAACCTTATTTGACTTATCTATTTTGTCCAAAAGGATATTGGGGTGGTGCTGCGTAAAATCACCGTCAAAAATAAGGCTTATTTTTCCGGAAAGGTTGGGCGGAAAGCTGGCCAAAACAGGAGGCTGGGCCTGCGGCGGGGCAAAAATATAAACCTGTTCAACTTCGTAGTCCCTGGCGATATAGGCCAGTACTTGCTTGAGAGACTTTTTAAAATCCTGCTTAACCTTTTCATCCTGATTGTCATAGCCCGCTCCCCGCTGCAGAAGCGTGCCGTGACCGGAGCTATTGGCAAACAAACCTTCGCGGTCGGTAAACTTTGGTTTGGCAATTTTAAAATCGTCTATTTCATTAAGCCCTCTGCCCAAGGCATGAAAAAACCTGGCCTCTTGCTCGCCGGTAACCACAAGTAGGGTATTTTTTGAAAATCGAGGATAATCAAGGGAAATTTTCATCCTGTAATGGTACAAAAATAAGCCCTGACGCGCTATGGGTTTTTAGTCTAATATGGCAAATCGCTTCGTTTAGAGCATTATTTCAAATATACATTGAAAAAATTTATGGTCCTCTGCCAAGCTGTATTAAAATTGCGGCTTAAATTATGGTCGTCGCCCGGGTATTCGTAATATTCAACTGTTTTATTTATTTTCTGAAGCTCCTCATTTAGCCGTACTGAAAGCGCGAAAGGCACGCTTGTATCAGCCGTGCCGTGATGCAGTTGAATTGGCGCAATAATACTGTTGAGATAAGAATAAGGGTCGAGTTTATTCCAAAATTCCGGATTGCTGCTCGGCAGGCCATTTTCATCCAAAAGCTCGTGATTTCGATCTCTTAAAAAAGGAATTTCGGCATTATAGGTCTCAAGCATATCTTTAAAACTGCCCACTACGCCGGCCCAAAAAACCGCGGCCTTGATATCAGCCGAAATTACGGCCGCGCGCAGACCTGTTTCCCCGCCGTTCGAGTGGCCCCAATAGCCAATCCGGTCAGGATCAACTTCTTCATATTGTTTGAGTGTGGCAATGGCATTTAAGACATCGACGACATATTTTTCGGAAAAATGCGCGCTAACCGGCTCACCTTCTGAATCTCCATGCCCGCGTAAATCAGGTTTAAAGGTAACAAAGCTGTTTCTGGCAAGCACTGCCTGATATGACGCGTAATTGCCGGTAGTAGAATACTCGTCCGGTGGAATATAACCGTGGACAAAAATAATAGCCGGGAAACCGGCTTCCGGTTTTGTTATAGTCGGCACAGTTAAAAGGCCGTTAATTTTTAACCCTTCGGATTTATACGATGCGACAAATTGACGGTAATTGCTGCCGTTTAATAAGCTTCGTTCAACAACAAGCTGACTGCCCGGATAGTCCCCTTTCCTAAGAGTTTCGAAAAACATTGGAAAACCTGCAGCGCCATTATCGTCAGCGGTATCGCTTTTTCCCGGCGATGTGGAAAAAGTATGATCCGCCGTTTTGTTCTGTCCACTATTGGTAAAAAACAAAAATGCCAGGGTTGCTAAAACGGGTAAAATAATAAAAAGCTTGACCAATTTTGCCATATTAAAATTCTATAAACGCCGACACGGGCAAATGGTCAGAGGCTTTTGAAGCCTGAACCTTAAAGTTCGCAGCCCTTATATCGGGCGTGGTGAAAATATAATCCAGGCGGATATTTACTTCCTGGGGGTCGCAAGTTGGACAGCCTTTGGGATAAACGCTCCAGGTGGGAATAGAGGCGGGGTCAGCGTCAATGAATTTTTCTCGCAAGGTTTTAATAATCGCGCTTTCCGGCGTAGCATTAAAATCTCCCATAATCAGGGTATCGCTGTCCGTAAGATGCGAAATAAGATTTCTCCCCTGTTCCTCCTGCACATCTGACTGTTGCTGATGAGTATGAATAAGATGCGCGCTGAAAACATGCAAAACCTTGTCGTCAATTTGGATATCGGCCCGGACGGCGGCGCGGGCAGATTTTTCTGACAAAAAATAATTTTCTTTTTTTATAATCGGATAACGGGAAAAAACAGCTGGCCCATCATTCCATACTTTGCTGCCCCATTCCTTTTTGACCGGTACAAAAGCACAATAAAAACCTTGGCCCGTGAGATATTTTATAAGGTCTCTGTCAGGGTCGTCTGCCTGAACTTCTTGAAGGCAGATAATATCCGCCTCGGCTTGCCGAAGAAAATCCGCAACCTGTTTGAAGTTGCCAAACACCCAGATATTCCATGATAAAACCTTGACTTTCATGCCTAAACTATAACAAAAACCGCACTACTCCGCTAACAGCTTCGAGTGCGGACCATTTCTGGCGATTTATTTATTGACGCAGCGTGATGTGTGCCTGCCTGCCGTCAGGCGGGCTACAAAATCTATTATATAAGGGGTGTATAGTAGTGAAGCTAAACTACTCTATATGGATCGTCCCCTTTTTCAAGAAGGTTAAGCAAAGAGCTGGTACCCATGTCGCTACAGAGCTGAACTACCGAACGAGTATTATATGCAGTATGGTTGTTTGTGTTATACCAGCTATGCAAAGGCAATTGGGAAAATTCTTCGCTGGGCGCCGGCCAGTCCACAGCCGCTCTTAGAGTACCGTTTTGTAATCGAGGGAGTAACGCATCAAAATCTATGAGATTTTTAGGAGATATAGAAATTATTAGGGCGTTAGACTTTAGTTTTTCTATGGCCGCTTTGTCCAATATTGTGCCTGCACTACCGGGTGCGGCTATTAAAATTACATCGCTGGTTTTAAGTAAAGTATCAATATCTACAAACTCTGCCCCCTGTCCCTCGACTTCGGGATGTCTAGAACGAGCACTGTACCTTACTTTGGCCGGAGAGAATGTATGAACCATATTAATAATCCGGCCACCTATTTTACCTGCACCGATTACACCAATTTCCCTATTATGCAGGGTTTCGGAAGTTTCGAAAGTTTTATCGCCAGTGCGTCCCAACTCGAGTAAATTTCTCTGCATCAACAAGGCCAAGGCTAGCGCAAACTCCGCGACTGCCGGAGAATTGGCGCCTGGAGCATTAGATATCAGAATTCCTTTGTTTTTAGCTTTCTGCCAACCAGTAATTAAAGCTTGCCAATCTGTTCCCGTAAAAGCAATGACTTTTAATTGTTCGGTGGATTCTATAACCTTATCCGTTACCTTCTCAATGCCACCAAGAATATACCCAACTTTTCCTTTCAATGCTTGAATAAGTTCGTCTTCAGTGGCATCTGCCTTGGAAAGCCTTTCTACCTCATAGCCAGCATCTTCAATTCGTTTTACGTGTGCCTCGGTGATGAATAATATATCAGTCACGAGTACTTTGCGTTTAGTCATAGAAAAAGGATAACAAAAAACACTAGTGTTTACTAATGTCTTTTCTTGGCAGGGCATTGTGCAGGATGTTAGAACTTGTTTTCAACGACTACTCATATCTCAGAGCATCTATCGGGTTTAGCTTCGCGGCCTTATAGGCTGGATAAATACCAAAGAGCAAACCTACTGCGCTTGAGACTCCCACTGCCAGTAATAAAGATCCTAAGGTAATAACCGGATCAAGCTCTGTGAAAGCGGCGAATCCCCTTCCTATACCATACCCTAAAGCAATGCCCAATAAGCCACCCAAAACAGTTAAAATAACTGCTTCGATTAAGAATTGAATCAGTATGTCAGAGGTTTTTGCCCCGACAGCTTTTCTTAAACCAATTTCACGCGTTCGTTCGGTTACGGCCACAAGCATTATATTCATAATGCCTATACCTCCGACGACTAAGGATATAGCGGCGATGCCCGCTAAAAGAGAAGTTAGAAGACCAGTAATCTGATTAACTGCTGAAAGCAGATCTTGCGGAGAGATAATGGAAAAATCCGCAAGCTTAGGATCACTAATGTTGTGGCTGGCAATCAGGTTTTTTTCTATTTGATCCTTGGCCTCATTTATTTTATCTTCAGAGACAACCTGCACCATAATATTACTTAAGCTTTGTGTATTCAGGATCTCGCTAGCAGTATTGATGGGGATAAAAATCTGACTGTCTACATTATTGATAGATCCTTCCTCACTCGAGGGCAATACGCCTACAACGCTAAAGTTTGTTTGGTTAATATTAATATCTTCTCCCAACTCCTCAGAAGAGAAAAATAGACTTTCTGCTATCCTACTTCCCAAAATAACCACCTTTTCGCGCTTAGTATCTGCTTCTGCAGAAAAAACACCACCCGAAGACGTATTTAATTTATTAATATCAAAGTAATCTCTAGAAACACCGTTGATAGTTGCGCGTCTTTCAGCAGTGCCATTCTTCACGACCCCCGACGATATAATAACACCGCTTATTTTCTCTATATTGGGATTAGTGTTCTTGTCAGAAAGCACGTTTAAGTCTGTAAAACTTAAACTGGAAATACTACCCGGGTTGAATCCTTCACCGCCCGGACCACCGAAACCACCGCCCTCTGAAGGGTTTAATCCGCCACCTGGGATAATGGTTAAATTGGTAGTGCCAAGCTCGTTTATCTGTTCACTAATAAGCCTGTTGGCTCCCTCACCCATGCTTGTCAGGGCAATTACCGAACCAATGCCAATTATAATACCAAGCATTGTTAAGAAGCTGCGGCCTTTATTGGCGAAGATGGCCTTGGTTGATTGTCTGAAAAGCGCGTAAAATTCTTTCATAAAATTAACTTCTTATCTGGTCTGAAATAATTAAACCGTCCTTTAACTTGACCATTCTTTTGGCGTGGCTGGCTATATCTTCCTCATGAGTAACCATAACAATGGTGGTTCCTTCTTTATTTATCTGCTGGAAAACCGCCATTATTTCTTCTGACGTTTTGCTGTCCAAATTTCCAGTCGGTTCATCGGCCAAAATAATATGAGGATTCATCATTAAAGCCCGGGCGATAGCCACTCTTTGTATTTGCCCGCCGGATAATTGGTTGCTTTTATGATTTACTCTGTCGCTTAAACCTACTTTGTTAATTATTTCTAAAGCTCTGTCCTTTGAACCAGTGGAATTATTGTAAATTGTCGGTAAAAGAATATTGTCTAAAACTGTAGTCCGCGGCAGAAGGTTGAATTGCTGGAATACAAAACCGATGTCACGATTTCTTACCTCCGCCTGCTCTGACGGTGAAAGATTTGCGACTTCCTTGCCGGCCAATCTGTAGCTTCCAGAGGTGGGTATATCAAGAAGACCGACAATGTGCATTAAAGTCGACTTACCAGATCCCGAGGGGCCCATAATGGCCACAAACTCACCCTTGTTGATTTTTAAATCAACGCCCCTGAGGGCGGTAGTTTTAACGCCGTTAAAATAATCTTTACTGATGTTCCTAATACTAATAACCGCCTCATCTTTTATCACAGCCTCTTGATTAGAATATTTTGGTCTATGGATGTTAGGTCTTACCAAACCTCTCAAAACTAACCCAAAGCCCAATCCGATTGAAGAAAGATTATAGATTGCTGTAGTTTTTACTTGCTCAGAACCACCATTCTGTAAAAAGTAAAATCCCAGAGCAACTAAGACTGCACCTAAAATAAAAGAAAGTTTTCGTGTCCTTAAAAAGGGCGACGTTAATAGGCCCGCTAAAATAGCGGCGCTTAATGATATTAAAATTAAGTAAATATTTATATCTAACACCATATTGTTACTTCTTTCCCTTGGTTTCCTTCATTATTTCCTGAATATCCCCTAAACGCTTAGTAAGTTGCTTGGCAAACTTTTCCAGGTTAGACAATTTGGAAATAACCAGCATATCCTCTCCCATACCAAAAACTAGTAACTTTTCGCTCTTTTTTAGTTTCATGGCTGTGCGAGCCTCAGAAGGTATAACTACCTGTCCTTTTGCCCCCAGGGTAGTGGTGCCGTAAAATGATTCTTGAATTTTCCTCATAAAGATGATTTTATATTAATTTATCCTACAAGTAGGAAATGTAGGAGTAAGCTTATAGTAATTTACTTTAAACGTCAAGACTAAAAAGCCTATAATATAAAACTTTTTGGGCCTTTTAGTTACCTACAGGTTATCTACTTTAGGCCTTAGACAATATCTCAAATTTTTGTACAATAAAATGGAGAGTAAGCTCATGTACTTTGGTTCAAGGATTAAAGTCGCTGAAATCCTATGTTTTTCATAGGTGTCAGAGTCTGGCAGTTCCGACCTTTGCTTTTTTATTGATAAACTGCCGGAGAGAACACGAAAAATGTAGACACTACTTGTCCAATTCTCGCGCCGCAAAGACGGCCGAATAAAATTCAAAAGAAGACATCCTTAAGATGCTTCTTTGGTGAAACAGAAGGATTTGGACAAATTCTTGGCAGGACCCGTCGAACTCGCTGTACTTCAAGGCCAACGACGACAAGCTCAAGTTCGACAACAGAATCAACCTCGACAAGGCGAACTCGAACTATTCTGGTGGGATCCTGGTTCTCGGGTTGTGTCTACTAATTGATAAAGGCGCTTCATTTAAGCGCCTTTATTCTATCTCAAGGTCTTCTGCCAACCGCCAAGCATACGGCCTATTTCTTGAATGTGCTTTTGCAACTCTAGATATTTTTTATTGTCCAAGATCCTAAGTTCATTGGCCAAACGCAGAAAAACTTTTAAAGAATCAAATTTAGTACTGGCCTGTTTAACAAAGATAAGTTTTTCCTCTCTTGAAGAACTGCTCGCGGCCAAAGCAAGCTCCAAGGTTGAGATTATATACATCTCGCATTTACTACCCAATGCATATTTATCCTTTTTGGGAAAGAGCGCCAAATAACCGTAGAATAATTTATATAAATCAAGCATTTTCCTAACAATAGGAATTTCAGAATACAAATCTTTACTATGAAAGTTTTCCATGATATTTACGATAATTTAATTACACCAGAAAATCTACTTATTGCCTGGAAGGAATTTAAGAAAGGGAAAATAAAAAAGAAAGATGTTTTAGAATTTGAGAGAAACTTGGAAGATAATATTTTCAGGCTTTACGATGAGCTTAAAAATAAAACTTATAGGCACCGACCTTACCAAACCTTCCACATTTATGACCCAAAATACAGGATCATCAATAAGGCTACGGTTCGTGATCGGCTTGTCCATCACCTGATCTTCAATCAGCTCTACCCTATTTTCAACCCCACTTTTATTTATCATTCCTATGCTTCAAGGCTAGACAAAGGAACGCATCTAGGAGTACAAAACCTGACCAAAGCTTTGCGAAAAGTGAGCAAGAATTATACCGAGTCCGCCTATGCTCTCAAATGCGACGTTCAAAAATTCTTCCATTCAGTTTCTCACCAAAAGCTTTTACAAATTATTGAAAATAAAATTAAAGACAACCACTTTTTATGGTTGATGCATGAAATTATTGAAAGTTTTAAAGCTATGCCGGCGGAACTAATCGAGAGAGAGAGAGAGAGAGAGAGAGAGAGAACACGATTGCGGCATTCCTATTGGAAACCTAACCTCCCAAATATTCGCTAATATATACCTCAATGAGCTTGACCAATTCATTAAACAAAAACTAAAAATAAAACACTATTTCCGCTACGCTGATGATTTCATCATAGCTCATCACAATGAAAAGTACCTAAAAAGCCTTATTCCTCAAATCGAGAATTTTTTGAATAAGGAGCTTCTTCTAAAACTTCATCCCCATAAAATCGAAGTCAGAAAACTTAGACAAGGCATAGATTTTCTGGGCTATGTTATCCTGCCCCATCACATAGTGTTAAGGACTAAAACTAAAAGGCGTATTCGTAGCAAGCTCAGTCAAAAACAAATCTCATATTTGAATGGTTCAATTGATTACCCAAGCCTTTACCAAGGCACTCAATCATACTTAGGTCTACTCTCTCACTGTGATGCACATGATTTGAGTAATGATATTAAAAATAATTTTTTATAAATGAAAACGAGGCACAACCGGAGTTGTG
>C687J35174_10006179_pt1 | contig 15652 bp, 18 predicted proteins | sample RifCSPhighO2_01_FD_35174 | JGI IMG/M metagenome (IMG submission 35174) | reverse complement strand
GGGAGCTACATCGGCAAAAGGAACAAGCCGGCGCAGATAATATCACGCAACTGCGCGCTCTCTCAATTGCTCGATCGATGGTGCGATGGCCGCGTCGGTAATGTCCGCAGCGGTGATCGTGGAGAGTGCCATTACCTGTCGCTCAAGCTCTTCGGCCGCACTGAGCAATTGCTGGAACTCCGTATCCGTTTCGTAATACGCGCGACCATTTCGGGTTTTGGTATATCGTTCCCTACCCTCGAATAATCGCTCTCGCAGAGACAATACGCCATGCGGACCAACTCGGATATCGGCGTACTGCACTATTTTTCTGTCGAGCGCATTGTCCGCGGCCACCTTGCGAAGCTGCGAGAAACCAATTTTTCTAATCAGCTCGATCGAGCGCGCGGGCAATCCGATCTCTCTTGCAATCGCGACATTTGCGTGGTGATGATCACTGCCATACTTCTCAACAAAATCATTTTTAACGCGCTGCCAATATTCAAGCCCCTCCGGCTCAACAAATTCAGAAAAATAACGGAGGTCTGATTTGATGATGTTGCCCATGTCGTGAAAAAGACATGCGAGAACTACCTCGTTTTCATTCGCGGAATGTTTAAGATTGCCGCAAATACGTTTGGCAATAGCAGCAACGCGCAGCTGGTGCAGTTGGAGCGAGGGCATAATGCGGTATTCCGCGTATATCTCTTCCGCTGTTTTCATCTGCGCGACGGACGGGATTTGAACCCGCAACCTCTTCCGTGACAAGGAAGCGCTCCACCGGGTTGAGCTACCGCCGCATTTGTGAGGAGTGAAGCGTGAGCTGTCACCTTCTCACGTTCTTCAACGTGCCGAGCGATCTTCGGCGAAGAACGATACAAGGGTACACTAAAAATAGCTCATTTCAATGCCGGCGGCAGGAATCGAACCTGCGACCTAGCCCTTATGAAAGGCTCGCTACTACCACTGAGCTACGCCGGCAACACCCGCACGATATCAGTTTCCGACCGACCCCTCAATAGATGCGGTATAATTTTGCACATGCGTGGGTATTTTTGGAATACTGTGCTTGCCATAAATTCCGTCCTCTGGTTCCTCGGTGTCGCATTCCTCACGTATGCGACCGGTATGCTCATCTTCGGCGGAGAGTGGCGGCAGTTCCTTTTCGCACTTGCCACATTCGTCGCACTCTCCCTGATAGAACTCATTCTCGCCGCCCTCGCTCACGATTGATCTTGTTGCGGGTACCCGATTTGCACCAGTGCAAGTCTCGTGCCCTTATATCTTGTGTTAGAGCCACATTTTCGATGTCGAGTTGACAATCGGATGTAATCGTATACAATCACACACATTGGTTATTATATGAATCCTCGATTTAACAAAAGAATACACATCACGCCGGACATGGTTCAGAAAATCGCCCGTATCGATGAGCTGAAGGGCGTTTGGCGTGGAAGTGCGAAATTGAATCCGCATATTCTCAAACAACTTAGGCAGTCGGTCATTATTACCTCTACCGGTGCCTCGACACGCATCGAAGGATCGAGGATGAGCGACGAGGAAGTTGCGCGTCTTATTCGAGGACTCAAGACAAAGTCGCCAAAAGGTAGGGACGCCGAAGAAGTCGCAGGATATGCCGATCTCCTCGGCCGAATCTTCGACAATTATGCGACATTCAAGCTAATCGAAGGACAGATTCTGCAGTTCCATGAGATCATGTTGCACTTCTCCACGAAAGACATAGTTCATAAAGGAAAATACAAATCTTCCGACAATGTCGTGATCGCGCGAAACGATGTAGGCGAAGAAGTCGTGTTGTTTCGACCGACGCCCCCGTATCTCGTGAAAAAAGAAATGGACGACGTTCTTCTGTGGACTGCTGATGCGATCGACCGTAAAACGATTCATCCGCTGCTTATTATCGCGAATTTCGTATTTGAATTTCTCGCGATTCACCCATTCCACGATGGCAATGGGCGGCTTTCTCGCGCGCTTACCAACTTCCTTCTCTTGCGGGCGGGATACGGTTATATTCCATACATATCTCTCGAGGAGATCGTCGAGGATCAGAAGGAGCAATACTACCTCTCGCTCCGCGAGACACAGCGGCATCACAAGTCGACGCGCGAAGACGTAAGTCCGTGGGTTAACTTTCTGCTCGACACTCTACTTGCTCAGGCCGAAGCCGCGCGACATTTGATCGAACGCGATGAACCCGAGCAGAGTCTTTCTGAAAAACAGCTTGCCGTCCTTCGACTTTTCGACGAAGGCGCAACGCTCTCGCCAAAAGAAATATCACATGTGCTAAAAGACATGCCGCTTCCGACCATCAAACAAGCACTCTCGCGTCTCGTGAAAATCGAACTCCTCAAACGCATTGGTCTCGGCCGCGCGACGCGGTATCGGAAGTTCTAGCGCTTGTCGTTAGTCTCAGTCGTAGTTTGGATATTGCTGTGGCGCAATACCACGCTGATCAGTAAGAAGCGGGAATTTCTTTTTCAAATCATCGGAAGATTGTGCCCTCGTGCCGCGAAATGTGATGTCAAACCGATGTCCATCGCCAAAGTCGAAGATGAATTCGAGTTTGGGAAATTTCTGGTAATCGATCTGGCATATACGAAAGCCATCCGACTTGTATGTCGGATACGGGTCGTCTTCCCAATGCGGAGCGAAGAATTCGAGTCGCGCGGGCCGTACCATAAGCGGATCGACGGGTTTGCGTTTCGGTCCGATGACGGTATAGCCATGCATATGGTCATAGCTCCAGTTCATAGACCTTACAATGACGCGCGCTAGCTTCTCGAACGTTTGCGTTCCGAGAATCTCAATATCTCGGGTGACGCCCTTCTTCAATTTGTACACAATATGGAATACATACACAGCGTCCTGCGGCTGGTCAGATGAAAACACTTTTGCAAATTCGGCACAGTACCATTCGTATTCTTCCAAGACCTTTCGCAAATATTTCGCATGATCGCCTTCTCTGATCGTAGCTGCTATGGATTCACGAAAGTTAGGTTCGTCGATATCCGGAAGGGCTAAGGGTGATTTTTTCATACCTTGTGGTACTTCTTCAGCAGTCTATCCAGAAACCTGAGGATCGGCGTACGCCAGTGATGTTCAAGTTGAGTTCTTATAAGTTTGATCAGGATTTTATCGTTCTTAGACAATTTCCTTCCTTCGAGTTCGTATATTTTCCCGAGAATAATATAGTCTTGATCTGTCGATAGGATGTATTTCTTACTATCCCCGGACTTTACTTGAAATTTTTTCCTCAACGTCATGCGCCTCTTTTTCAAAATCTGCACATACTCCCGATCACTCTGCGTCGCCAACCGCAACTCATCTCCCCATAGCCCTTTTTGATAATAGAAATCTTCAATTGCCTGTAACGATTTTTTCCGTTTGTACGCCATAGCAGCTGGTATGTTATTGGTTCAGAAATAATCGTGCAAGGCGCAACTCGTCGTACGAATAACTCTCGTCGAGAAGGGCGCGGGCTGGGGAGAGGAGGACTTTCCCTTTGGGGTCGCGCACCGCTTCAAGAGCGGCTCTCATCGTCTCGAATCTCTCCGGCCTCTGAAGATGTGCGAGGTCGCGCACTGCTTCGATCTTTCCTTGCAACTTTATTTCTTCGAGATGATTGACGATGGTTGTCGCGGCAATCCCGCGTTTTTTTGCAATCTCTCCAATTGATCGCGCGCTTTTGAGAAGGGCGAATGTCGCTTCGAGTGTAGGGATGCGAACTACTTTCTGTTTCGGTCCCATACCCGGCTTTCCGCCGCAGGCGCGGATGAAATTTGAGTGCATTGTTGCAAGTTCCTTCGGATCGATTGTCCTGAATTTTTCTCGCGCTTTTGCCGATTGCATCCGGAATGCCTCGTCGCGCGCGCGTACTTCGGGATGCACTTCGAGCGCGCGCTGGTTTAAGCCCGCAAGTGAGAGCCCCTTCAAGGTGCGCACGCGCGAGAGCGCGACATATCCTTGGCCATACTCGAAGGTTTGCGAGAGGTCCATATGCGCGGCATCCAAGGACATCCCCTGGCTTTTATGCACCGTCATCGCCCATGCGAGCCGGAGCGGTACCTGGATGATGCGCGCGAGAACACGCCCGCTGTCTTCGATGCGCCATTCGTCGGGCTCGGCGTATAGCGTCCTTCCGGCGTTCGTTTTCACGATCAGGAATCCGGAATCCGAAAATCCGGTCACGATACCGAGCGTGCCGTTTACATATCTATGCGTTGTTACATCGTTCTTGGTGAACATAACGCGCGCGCCGACTTTGAGCGAGAGTAGCTCCGGAGAAAGACAGCCGCGCTTCAAGGCGAGCACGAGCTTTTCCGGGCCGCGGCTTTCCATTGCGAACACGCTCGCCTTGCCCGGAAGCTTCTCAAGTTCGCTTGCGTTTATCGCGTCAACATCGGCATTGTGGCTGTAGAGCTGTGCAACATCATCTTTCCGCGTCGGCGAATAACGCGTGCGCAGAAGCGCGCGCTCGCGCTCACTCGCCGCGCCGCGCCGGATCGCCGAAAGAAAATCAAGAAACACGGGGTCTTCCTGCCGGTGCTGTTCGGAGAGGTAGCAGACGAGTGGATTGAGCGCCTCCCATGCGGGAGAGGAAAAGGCGAATCGTTCCTGCTCGGTGTTTGGCGAGAACGATTCTTGCGCATCTTCGTCCTCGTTCCTCTTATTGACAGGTGGCAGTTGGAAAAAGTCGCCGACGAGAACGACCTGTAGTCCGCCGAACGGCTGCTCATTCCGGCGTATCTCTCGACACACTACGTCGACCATGGAAAGCGCACGCGTCGAGAGCATTGAAACCTCGTCGATGATAAGAATGCGAGCATTACTCACGCGTCGCACGACATTTCTGTTCTGGCCGATTCGGTCGAGATCGTACTTCGTGAGATCGCGCCGTATGCCGATCCCGCTCCACGAATGGATCGTGTAACCACCAATGTGCGTAGCGGCGATACCGGTCGAAGCGGTGATGGCGGGCTCGATACCGCACGAGCGCAGATGCGCGACGTATTGATTGACGGTGTGCGTCTTCCCGCTCCCCGGCTCGCCGGTTAAAAAAACGTTCGCGCCAGTTTTCAAAATCGCGAGCGCCTCCGCTTGAGTCATTGCAACATAGTACACTCATCGTCCGCTTAATCCATGCGTATTAGCTCCGAGGAATGTACGATGTTCAAACACTGGATTGGGCTAAGAACCTATCCCGATAGGAACATTGCGGCTGCACCACTGCAAGGCGCGCCTAACGACGCGCCTTTTCATCAATGAGACACGGATCACGGTCCCCGATTACCTGTACGAATGTAGATTTGTTCTCAATCATCACAGCGGTGATCGAAAAGCAGTATTGGCCACTCTGTACCAGCATATATTACATATTTCGTCGCTTCANCTGTAGAAGCGCCGCGTAATTCATCTTGCCAGTGTGCGTATGGCAGTCCATAGGGTTCNTGGTCGTCTCCAAACAGCACCCTGACGGGCACTTTCTCAGTCCAAAGGTTGACCGTTATATCGCGATAAAAGTCTGTGATTTCGGGCTTTGAAAGAGAGCTTGAGCGCACCTCTCCCACTGCATAGACACACCACGGATCTCCATGTGTGGATATACCGCCAAGGTATACTTTCTTCTCCAAGAGTACCGAGTCTACGGGATGCGAAATGNTCTTTACGTAAAAGTTTTTTTCCAGAATCCACGTATTGAGNTCGTGGATAGGGTTGCCGAAAATAAATAAAATAAACGGCAGACTCAAAAAAACTAAGGTAATTACGAACCAAATACAAATGAGTTTAAGTGCCGACATATTTTTCTAATCAAGCCACTTTTTGGCAAGCGGATAAAATTCTTCAGCGATTTGATCCCCACGCTCAATCGATCCTGGATGTGTATGAGGACTACCATACCCTTGATGATAAAGCGTACCAATTATCTCCGGTCGGCTTGAGAGATCAGTATATTCAGACCAAAAATCTATTACATATCGAGTAAATGCCGCGGCAAAGCGGATGCTATGCTCCGGTTGCACAACATACTGGTACAGATGACGACGGTCGGCGTTTGTAAGATTCCCGGAGAAAGGAATCTTTTTGTCACTCGGGCGCGGATTGTACACGCCCTTTTTAATAAGGTCATTCGCGGTCTCGATTTTCACCTGCGCTACGCCAATACTTGTATTTACCCCAACGATATCGGCGCCTACTTTCTCTAAAATCGGTTCAAACGGAGCTAGGCGCGCGATTTCATCAATGAGAATTGCTCCGAGGATGTATTGATCAATGTTGAATTCTTGAGCCGCTTTTCTAATAGTGTTTTTGTGACTCTCAAATACGCTCCGTACCACTTCCGTCGGAATCTGAAAACTTTTGACTGGCTCAATAAACGATTTTGTAGTGCCGATTGAAGCGAGATAGCTAATGACATATGTTTGTATTGCCAGTGTTGGTGCGACAATCCCTTGTGCCGCCCTGATGAGCTGAGGGCCAGTTATGGACAAGACATCTATGTTGTTATGTTTTTTCCTATCAGGATTTGAGCGAATGTAGGTTCCCGAGNTGCCGGAGATTANATATACATTCTCAAAGAATTTATTTTCGACAGCTTTAATGGCTTCACTGAGAGAGAAAGTATCGAACGCGTCAGTAACAAAAGCGATACTTTTTCTTTTTGTATCCGTAATGACAAATGAGATCTTCATACGTGTTTAGCCGTATACACATCGTATCATTGACACATGCCCGTAGGTCGGGGCCTAAACAAAAGGAAGCTTGTGCGAATTATGTTTACTTCTTTTGCGCTTTCAGAGCCTCTCGGAAGGATCCTCGGCATCACAATGCTGTTGCACTCGTAGGACGGGATTGGCACCTTATTTCTACTTGGATTACCGGACTTCGGGTGGCCAAGCTAGCGGGAGTGTGAGCGGCGCTGGAATTTCCTCGATTTCAGTGGCACCGCCCTGAAGGCCGCCATCCCCTATGATACAAATTCCTCCATTGTCATATCGAGAGAGGTAAGAATTGGGCACGCTTTGTGTGTTTATTGACTTGTAAAAGTGCGGCCCGTTTCTTCCATATCCAAACGGATAAAGGGGAAGAGATGGGGTGTGCGGAGTTCCAGTGCAATTTGTATGTGGCCTTATGCAGTTCCGCAAGATATTTCCGAGATAGTGTCGGAGTTGCTTTTTGAGGTATCGGCGTCCCGAGCCACTCTTAAGAAATCGCTCACGACCTTTTGCGTCCTGTTCATTCTTGTATGCTTCGTAGTAGATCAATTCCCAATGTTGCTTTCTTTTTGTTGTTCGCGCCCCATCCCTTTTCTTATGACGCTCAATTCGCTGTCTGAGATCGGCACTGTAGCCGATATACCAACTTTTATCGTCTGTGCATTCTAGAAGNTATACGTAATACATAGAATATATTGTCGCGTAAAGCTCATTGCTTCGCAATTCGCCACGCGCCTAACCACGTAAAATCGCTTTGCTCTCACGCGGCGCAGCCACGTGACGAAAAAGCACCCGAGGGGTGCTTTTTCGTTTTACGTGGTTGCGGGGGCTGGAATTGCACCAGCGACCTCGAGGTTATGCATCCTACTTCGGCTTTCGCCGCTTCGTCATCGTGACGAATTCGTAGTCTGGACTATACCTTCATCCTTTCCCGCTTTTTTCAAAAAGTCGGGACGAGGAGTCTGCCGTCTAGTCTCTACACCTTCTCATCGCGCTATCGATGAACTTGGTTCGGTATTACCATTTCAGGCTTCACCGACTTTGACAGAATGTCCCTACAAAATTTCTTTCGTAGGAGCCCAATTGAGCCTCGCGAGCTACTTCTGCTCCACCCCGCTCCGTCCAGTATACCGTATCTATCCAATATAGTGAAATTCTTTGAAGACACGCTCGTAGAGGCCGATGACACGACGCGCTTCGCGCGCATCAAGATCAGCCGTCGTTCCCTCGTGCGCCACGCGGTTCCGTATTTTGTGCGCTTCCCAGGCCGCATCAATGGAATTGAACTTGGCGCGATCGACCTGTTTCATCTTATCCGCTATTGTCTCGCCTTTGTATCCCTGAAGGTCGAGAAGCTCGTTGAGCATGATGTCCGCCTCGAGGATAGCAAGCCGCCAACTCTCCGGATTCGGTGATGCGGCTCCTTCGGTGATCCGATTCCATCTCAATTGCGTTCGCGGAACATCCTGTGTCACGACCGTGCGCCGCACCGCTTCCACCTCCCGCCGCTCAGCACGTCTGATCTGTATGATGCGGATCCAGCAGTAGAGCACGAGACCCAGGAACGGCGCGGAGAGGGCTAGCGTGATGACAGAAAATACGAACCAGCTTTTAACGAGTGCGAGGTACGTCCCAGAGTTTGAGGTCTGCTCCAGGAGTGCGGGCACATTCCAAGCGGCAACGGGCTCAGAGAAATTTTCATAGGGCGAGGTCGTGCCCGACACGTTGGCGATAAACACGGAGACTGTCGCCGGCACCCACCGGAATATCACGTCGCCAATGAAACTAAAAGCACCGGGGATCGCACCAAGAAAGGTCTCCTGCCCGCCATCCATGCGCTACAGTATAGCGCGCCTACAAAGCAATTTTTTCAACATCTCCTCCGACCTCGAATAAAATGTCTTCCCTTCCGTGAGATGCAATAAGTTGGAAACCGACCGGAAGTTGAATTCCCTCTCGCTCGACTCTCCCGCATGGAACGGAAATGGCCGGAACGCCGGCAAGATTGATCGGTACTGTAAAAATATCTGCTGCATACATAGCAAGCGGATCGTTTGAACGTTCACCGATCTTGAATGCGGGCACAGGCGACGTTGGCAAAGCGATCGCGTCAACATCGCTGAACGCCCTGGAGAAATCGCTCCGAATGAGCTCACGGACGTCTCGAGCCCTACGATAGTACGCGTCTGCGTACCCTGCCGAAAGCACGAAGGTCCCGATGAGGATACGTCTGCGTACTTCAGGACCAAATCCTTGTCCGCGGGTCCTTGCATACACCGCTCCAATATCGTCCGCCTGCACAGAAAGTCCGTAGCGGATGCCGTCAAAGCGTGCGAGATTCGTCGAAGCCTCGGCAGGCATAATGATGTAATAGACCGCGAGAGAATACGAAATATTTGGCATGTCGATATCACGGACCTCATAACCGGCTGACTGAAGAGCGGCGAGAGTGCTATCAAAGCGTTCGATAATGTCCGAATCGCTCCCGTCCTTCAGGAACAAACGAGGCACACCGATCACTCGTCGCATTTGTTGTACGTGCACTTCTTCGGATAACGAGGTCGAATCCTTCGGATCATGTCCGCGAATAGCGTCAAACATGATCTTTGCATCCTCCGCGGTGCGTGCGATGGGCCCTATCTGATCGAGCGATGAGCCCATCGCGATCAAGCCATAGCGCGACACTGAACCGTACGTTGGTTTTAATCCGACGATCCCGCAAAACGCCGCGGGTTGCCTGATAGAACCTCCGGTATCACTACCGAGCGCGGCAAGCGCCATCCCGCCCGCCACCGCGGCAGCAGACCCGCCCGACGAGCCGCCGGGCACACGCGAGACGTCGAGAGGATTTTTTGTTGCCCCAAAAGCAGAATTTTCGGTCGACCCCCCCATGGCAAATTCATCCATGTTTGTTCTGCCAAGAAAAACCGCATTGTGCTCCTTCAACTTCGTCATGACAGTCGCATCGTAGGAAGCGATATAGTGTTCAAGTATTTTCGACGCTGCACTCGCGATTCGCCCCTCGATAAGAATGTTGTCCTTGATCGCAAGCGGAATTCCTGTGAGCGGCGCACTCCCCCCTTTTGCGATACGTTCATCAGCTTTTTTTGCTTCTTCCCGCGCAGAATTAGCCCACACTTCGAGATATGCATGTATCTCGCCGTCCTTCTCTGCAATCGCATCAAGATATGCATTCGTCAGCTCCAGCGCAGAATACTCTTTTGCATCCAGCGCTCTCCTCGCCTCGGCAATAGTTAGTGTTTTCAAATCCATGCTAGTGCCTTTTGCCTGAAGCCTTTTGCCTGCTGATTACCTGCTTTACCGCGACTCGGTTCCCCTCCCGCGCCGGCGCGGCGGCCAAGAGCTTCTCTGTGTATATCCCGCTCTCATGGGGTTTCTCATCCACGCGCAACACATTCTTCAATGCAGGAGCATGCTCCGGCGCATCAGCCGAGACTTTTTGAATAATCTCGACAAACGCCAAAATGTCTGGGATCTCCTTTCCAAGCTTCGCGAGCTCTTCGTCCGAGACCTCCAGCCGCGCCAATGTCGCGAGCGAGCGAACGTCGACCTGTGTCATCCGCGTATCATACGCAGAAACGCGTCTTCTGTCAGTACAGTGACGCCGATTTCCTGCGCCTTTGCAAGTTTAGAACCAGCTTCCGCTGCTGCCACGACGTAGTCGGTTTCTTTGGAGACAGAGCTTGAGACATCGCCGCCCTGCGCGCGGATCTTTACTTTCGCCTCGTCGCGCGACATCGATGAAAGGGTCCCCGTGAGAACGAACGTTTTCCCGGCGAGTACACCCTTATGTGTCTTCGCGAAAAGATGGTTTGGTATGGTGAGTACTTTTTTGAGATCGGCTACGAGATTCTGATGGCGCTTCAAGGCGAACCACTCGACTATATCCCGCGCGACAATTGGACCGATGCCATCGATGCCTTGGAGTTCCGTTTCGCCCGTGCGCGCGATCACATCAAGAGTTCTGAAGTGTTTTGCGAGAAGAATCGCTGTTTCCTCTCCGACCTGCGGAATGGAGAGCCCGACGAGAAGTCGGGCAAGCTCGACACGACAGGCATTTTGGATCGACGCGACGAGTTTTTTCGCAGAGACTTCCGCAAAACCCTCTAGGGTCAGAAGATCGCCCTCGGTAAGCGTAAATATCTCGTCGTAGTGCTGGATGAGTCCTTTCTCGAGGAGCATGTCCACGCGCTCTTTGCCGAGTCCCTCGATGTCGAGCGCATGTTTCCCAACAAAATTATGGAAACGTCGCCGGATAACGGCAAAAGAATCTTTGTTCACGCATCGCCAGGCAGCCTGTCCGGGGATGCGTTCGATCCGTCCGTCTCCCCCGCACTCCGGCACGCGCAGGGGCCACTTGTACGGTTTTGAGTTTTTCGGGCGGAGCTCCTTGACGACACTCACCACGTCTGGGATCACATCTCCCGCTTTCTGGAGAATCACCGTGTCGCCAATGCGCACATCGAGTCGCTTTATCTCGTCTTCATTATGGAGCGTCGCGCGAGAAACGATCGTCCCAGCTACGGAGACAAGCTTCAAGTGTGCAACGGGCGTAATAACGCCGGTGCGGCCGACCTGCATGACGATATCTTCGAGGATCGTCGTGACCTGCTCTGCAGGGAACTTGAACGCTATCGCACTGCGCGGCGCCTTTCCCGTAAAACCAAGTGCTTCCTCATACTTTTTTTCGTTCACTTTGAGAACAACGCCATCCACCCAATATTCCATTTTGTCTTTCGCTCCCGACGCTCCGCCTCCGGCGGAGGTCGGGACCCCGATCCTTTGGCGTCGGGGCTTCCATTTTTCCCAATATTCGATCGCTTCTGCAATGTCTTTCGCGAGCACGTGATGCGGATTTACCTTAAAACCGAGCTCGCGCATGTACTCCAACTCTTTGGCTTGGGTCGGGGGGAATTCCTCGCTCGTCATCGCAACATCATAGATATATACATCGAGATTGCGCGAGGCGGCAATTTTTGGATCAAGTTGGCGGATGGAACCCGCAGCGGCATTGCGAGGGTTTGCAAATGGCGGCTCTCCCTCTTTGCTGCGTTTCTTGTTGAGTTGTTCGAGAGAGAGAGCGCTCATCCAGACTTCGCCTTCCACTACTATGTCGATCGGACGCGAGAGCGCGAGCGGCACAGATTCAATGGTCTTCACATTGTGAGTAACGTCTTCACCGACAACGCCGTCGCCGCGTGTCGCAGCGCTCTTCAGTATTCCCTTTTCGTAGTCGAGCACGATCTTGAGCCCGTCAATTTTGAGCTCGCAGACGTACGAGGGCCGCACGTCACCAAAACGGGGTTTGAGGAAGCGCTTCACGCGCGCGTCGAATTCACGAACCTCGTCCGGTGAGAACGCATCGTTAAAAGACCACTGTTCTATCTTGTGGCGGACTTTCTTGAACTGCGGAAGGGGTTGCCCGGCAACGCGCTGCGAGGGAGAATCGGGCGCAATGATCTCCGGATATCGCTTCTCAATATCCGTAAGTTCGTGCTTTAGTGAATCGAGTGCTTGCTGGGAAATTTCCTCTCTGTCGTAGACGTGGTAGCCAACGCGATAGCGATTGATTGTCTTCACGAGCTTCTCGTAGCGCTCTCGGACACCTTTCGGGATCATTGCGTCAGCATACAGCGAACAGTAAATAGTGAACAGTGAACAGAAAGTCCAAAGCTATTTTCTATTCCCTATTTTCTTTTCACTAATAGCGGAGTTCGACCGAGCGCTGCAGCGCGCGCGGACTTTCTGCGATCGCGGATTCACATTTATCAACGCTCTCTGCCCCGATGCTATAGCCATCGGCGCGTATCGCAGTAGCGATGCTATTTTGCTCCGGTATGAGTCGCTTTAATACCTCTACGTACGCGCAATAGCCGTTCGGCTGGAACTCGAAGACGGTTTTAACGGTATCTCCCTCGTCAACGTAGGAGGTTGACACGGTCTGGCCATCGCACGTGATGTTCGAAGTGAACAATTTGGCGCTCGTCGTCGGAAACGCATACTTGCGCGAGTCCCAATAGAGCGCGCACTCTGCTGCAGTATCGGCCGCATAGAATGCGTACTGGGAGTCGCGTCCAATAGAAGAGAGCGTCAGTTCCTTCTGGGCGATCGAAAAGATCGCTGCCCCGAGTGCGATAACGATGGACGCCACAAGCGCCGCGAGCAGCAGGGTAAACCCTCGCTCTCCGCTATTCGCTTCTAGCTTCTCGCTTTTCGCTTTTGTGGATTCTCTCATATCTGACTACTTGCGTCATTGACCCATCGGTAAAGATTCGCGGATATCTCAACGTCCCGGGTCTGGAAGCTCCCGGTTTGCCACGANACAACGACCGTGATGCGGAGCTCATCTCCGCCCAGAGGTTCCATCGTGACAGACCTCGTAAAGCGGGTATCCATCCAACCGCTTCCCCCATACCCATAGAGCGGCGAGCCATTGATACGTTTCTTGATGGTCACGCAGGTTTTGTCGCAGTGACTCATTGCTTCGTCGATAGTGTCAATGGTGAAAGGCTTGCCGTCCGCATATTCAAGGAGACCATCGAGCATGTTCACTTGCTCACCTCCCTTCGCAATTCGCAAGATGTTCGCGTCACGCCGGTGGCGCAGCGCCTCGATCGCTTCTTGTGCGAGATGGAATGCCGTGATCTGATCGCGTGCGTAGTATGCCGCCGCAAGGCTCTTTGTGGTAAGGGTCATGGGGGCAATGATGGCGACCGTGAGAAGCGTGATCGCAACAAGTGTTTCGATAAGCGTAAATCCCGCCCTTTCAGAATGAGTCGATATGTAGGGGTAATGCGAAAAACGCATCGTGCGGAAGAAGCGGGCCAAACGAGAACGCTGAAAGAGCGGGATCATATATCTAGTATGCGCTGCACGGCCGTTGCCTGGATCGAAAAGGTCGTTTCCGTTTTTTTCTGATTGGCGCTCGCGGTCCCCTCAATAACGATGACTACCTTCGGCTGCACGGGATCGCTGCGGAGTGTGCCTACGACGTAGTATTCCAAACTGTTGATATCGATTTCGGGCGCGGTTACGGGTATCCTGTTCCCTTTATTGCCGGTCGTAGACCGGTAAAGTCGTCCCACCCCGTTTTCGTCTTTATCCTGCCAATATAACCATCGATCCGAAGAATCGCAGTTCTCATCACAAAAAGGCTTGAAGGTAAGTTCCTTTCCAGGACCGCAGTTGCCGCCATCGCAGCTATAATTGCTCCCCATCCGAATGGAGCGCACCATACCGTCGAGCGCAATGTTGAGATTATTCATGACGGACTGTAAGGCCTGCGCCTTTCGGTTAGCGCCCACAAGCGCGAGAAGTGCACCAACGGAGACAAGCATCACCACGGCAAAGAGAGCGACAGCAACGATCATCTCGATGAGCGTAAATCCGCGGCTTGCCTTTTGCGCACTGCTCCGTGAATTGTTCGTTTTGCCCATACTCATTCTGCAGAAATTTGCCCCGTGATGTGAACGACAACGCTTCTCTTATCCCCACGAGGCGATTCGAGCACTATCCTCGCGCTTTGCTGAATTGCGGCGTCGCCGTTCGCACGAATAAATGCATCCGGCTCGGGGCGCTGAAACAGGACATCGAGCCTCGTTTTTTGGATACTCTTATTCTCGAGGCATTCCTCCATCGTTGCACCGGCGGGCGCACAGAGCACAAGTATGTGATAGCCGCGCGATATAGACGTAAGTTCGACTCGCTCGCATACACCCACGTCCTGCTCACAATCGAACACGCCGTCTTGTGAGACATCACCAAAGAGGACGTACTCATACGGGTTGGACTGCGCGAAGTACATGCCGTAGCCGAGTGAAAAATTGCGCTCCCCGAACCGCCGCACCGAAATACCATAGACCTGTGCCTGACGTATCGAGAGTGCAACATCATACGTGAGGTTCTCTAGGAGAATCATTCCTCCAAAACGGCTATTACTTGCAAGGATGAGGCCCGTAATGAGCGTGAGCACGCCCGTCACAACGATAAGTTCAATAAGCGTAAAGCCCCGGCCACGCGCGAGAGCGTGTCTGTACCGTACATGTCGAGTATCCATACGATTATGCATGCTAATACGAGAAACGGTCCGAACGGTATCTCACTCTTCATTGTATAGGCGAAGTTGCGGCTTAGCGATTCCCTCTTGGGGGTAATCCACTCAAGGATTCGACCTCCGGCGGGAGAAGAAAAAAAGAGAAGCGGAACTCCTATGAGCGCCCCGAGAATGAACGAGAGAAGGAGAGCCGCGAAGCCAGAGACAATTCCCAGGAGCCACCCGATGCCGAGCGCGAGCTTAACGTCTCCAAAACCCATCCATCGGCCGCGCGAAACGAACCAGAGGGCAAAGAGAGGCAGCGCAACCGCGAAGCCCGCAGCTAAGTTGAAAATTGAAAATTGAAAATTGAAAATTAGCGCGAGCAAAGTGAGCGCATTAAACGTCCACACCCACGCATCGGGAATATAAGTAGTATCAAAATCGTAGACCGCTATTGCGATTAGTAGAGCAGCGATAGGTAGCGCGAGCAATTGTGCGTAGAGCGAAAGGGGCGCTGCACTGATGACAATAAATATAAGACCTGTCGCTCCCTCAACGAGCGGGTATCGGAAAGAGATCCTTGCCGAGCATGAGCGGCAGCGCCCCCGAAGCGCGAGCCATGAAAGAATGGGTACAAGGTCGTACCTGGCGATCTCGGTGCGACAGGCAGGGCAGCGACTTCGCCCTGTAAGCGGGTGCGTTCCCCATCGGAGTATAAGAACATTTAAGAAACTGCCGACGATCAAGCCGAGAATGCCAAAGACGAGGGCAGGCATGAGGTCCATTATAGACGGCGAAAAGCGCCCGTGAGGGCGCTTTTCGTGGAACTACACAGAGAAAACTTACGGAGTGACGCAGTAAATCGCTTCATCATCCTCTGTCA
>C687J35174_10006174_pt1 | contig 15654 bp, 7 predicted proteins | sample RifCSPhighO2_01_FD_35174 | JGI IMG/M metagenome (IMG submission 35174) | reverse complement strand
CAGATGGACGGCGCTATTCTTGTAGTTGCCGCTACGGACGGTGTTATGCCTCAGACTCGAGAGCACATCCTTCTTGCAAAGCAGGTTGGAGTTCCAAAAATAATCGTATTTTTGAATAAATGCGACATGGTTCCTGAAGCAGACCTTATTGATCTCGTAGAGGAAGAGGTTCGAGAATTGCTTACTAAATATGAGTACGATGGCAAAAATACCCCTATTATCCGAGGTTCAGCCCTAAAAGCTCTTGAAGCAAAGGATATTAACGACGAGTGGGCGCAGAAGGTGTTGAAACTTACCGAAACACTCGACGAGTTTATTCCTATTCCTGTTCGAGAGACTGCAAAGCCTTTCCTTATGCCGGTAGAAGACATCTTCTCCATTGAAGGCCGTGGAACGGTGGTTACAGGAAGGATTGAGCGCGGAATCTTGAAAGTTGGCGAAGAAATTGAAATTGTCGGAATTAAAGATACGACTAAGACGACCGTTACTGGTATTGAAATGTTCAATAAAACATTGAATGAAGGCCAGGCGGGAGACAATGCGGGAATTTTGCTTCGAGGCGCGAAGAAAGAGGATATTCACCGCGGACAGGTCCTTGCAAAGCCGGGAAGCGTTACGCCTCATACTGAATTTGAGGCTGAAATCTATGTTTTGAAAAAGGAAGAAGGCGGACGACACACTCCTTTTCTCACTGGATATAAACCACAATTCTACGTACGTACTACTGATGTAACCGGAGAAGTTACTTTGCCAGAAGGAACGGAAATGGTTATGCCAGGAGACACGGTTAAGATCAGAGTTATTCTTGTGGCGCCGGTTGCGCTTGAAGAAAAACAAAGATTTGCTATCCGAGAGGGTGGGCGCACTGTGGGCGCGGGAGTAGTAACCTCAATCAAGAAATAAAACCAACCTCTATTTCTATGGCAACAAAAGCGGAAACAAAGAAACGAGAAGTAAAGAAAGTCGTGGAAACGGTAAACAAGCTTCGAATTCGCGTGCGTGCATACGAATACAAAGTGCTTGATGCGTCAGTGAAGCAGATCATTGATACCGCACTTCGATTCGACGCGACTGTGTTGGGGCCGATTCCACTTCCGACCGAGATTAAGAAATATACGGTAAACCGCTCGGCTTTCGTTTACAAAAATGCTCGAGAACAATTTGAAATGAGAGTACATAAGCGGCTTGTTGACATAATTAATCCTTCAGGAAGGATAATTGAAGCGCTTACGACATTGAGTTTGCCATCTGGCGTCAATATTGACGTCAAAATGATCTAAATTGAATAAGGCCCTTCTGGCTTTGTACGGCCGCAGTTAAGCTGCGGTTTCCGTATGGGGAGGGATCGAGAACTATCCATAGCCTCATTTCTTTGGTACTTCGCTTGGCTGTGCCTAGTTCTGCATCCATTGCCTCAGTCCTAGAATGGACAAAGAAAGTACATTAGTGTAACGTGTGGCGACATTTAGTCTATGAAATATCTGCTAGCGACAAAAGAATACATGACGCAATATTTTGCGGAAGACGGCACGCTTACACCGGCTACGGTTCTGAAGGCGGGCCCGGTCGTCATAACGCAGGTAAAGACAAAAGAAAAAGACGGCTATGAGGCCGTACAGGTGGGCTATAAACCCGTCGCAGAAAGAAAATTGGCTAAAGCCCAAAAGGGACACTTCAAAGACAGAGGGCTTTTTGGCGTGAGCCGTGAATTTAGACCAAAAACTAAAATGGAATTGCCCGCCCTCGGGGAAACAATCAATGCAGGAGTATTTGCGCCAGGCGATACTGTTGCGGTCACGGCCACGTCTAAGGGAAAGGGATTTCAGGGCGTAGTGAAGCGACACAAATTTGCGGGGGGCTCTCGTACTCACGGTCAGAAACATTCAGAAAGAGAACCGGGTGCCATTGGCGGAGGCGGGGGGCGAGCGGGAGGCCGAGTCGCCAAGGGAATTAGAATGGCGGGAAGGATGGGAGGCGAGAGAGTAACGGTCAGAAACCTGAAAGTCCTTGCCGTAGATGCCGACGCGAATGTTCTTTTGATATCCGGAGCGCTTCCCGGAGTTCCGGGAGCGTTGGTGGAAATTAGGGGTTAGTATTTTTTTATCATGCCTCGCGAGACAAAAACAAAAGAAAAAAAACCAGTTGTGCCGAAGACAGCGGCGAAGGCTCGGTCTGTGGATGGGGGTGAGGCAACTATCTATAATCAAAAGGGCGAAAAGTCAGGAACCTATTTGCTTCCCGCAGAAATATTCGGCCTTCCTTGGAACGCGGACTTGGTGCATCAGATCATGCACTCACAGCAATTGAACGCGAGAGCAAATACTGCTCATACGAAAGACCGAGGCGATGTCCGTGGTGGAGGAAAAAAACCGTGGCAACAAAAAGGAACCGGCCGCGCTCGTCATGGATCACGACGTTCACCGATATGGGTGGGCGGAGGAGTTGCTCATGGTCCGACGGTTGAGAGAAATTACGGCCGGAAGATAAATAAAAAGATGAGAGAGAAGGCGCTTTTTACGGTTTTGTCACAAAAAGTTCGAGATAATGAAATCCTCTTTTTGAGCGGACTAAAACTTGAATCGCCGAAGACAAAACTTGCACGCGAAGTGCTTGCCGGAGTTTCTCGAGTTCCTCGCTATGGCGGAATGTTAAAGAAAGAGAATGCCGCATACATATTGGCATCAGAAAAAGAGAATAAAGATCTTCGCCGCGCATTTGGAAATATGGGAAATGTAAAAGTATCAATGGTCCGGGATTTGAATGTTGTTGACGCGCTTCAGTATAAATACATTTGTTTTGCCGACATTGAAGCGATCGAAGGCCGCTTTAAGACAGTTAAAAAATAGTGTATGTCTATCTTTGGAAAGAAAAAAGAAAAAGAAGTTCCTGCCGCGGCCAAGACCAGCACTCCGGTAGTTCGAAAGACCAAGGAGTCCGCGGGTGAGAGTACTCTCCCGACGCTCGCTTTTTGGAGTCCGCGAATTACGGAAAAAGGAACACTCTTGGTTGAGAAACACACTTACGTATTTAACGTTGCTCCCGATTCCGATTCTCGAACTATCGCGCGTGCCGTTGAAGCACTTTATAAAGTGAAGCCTGTTGCGGTTCGGGTAGTGGCTATTCCTGGGAAAAGGATGTGGGTACGAGGCAAGCAGGGCAAAACCGCTCGAGGGAAGAAGGCCTATGTTACGCTGAAAAAAGGTGAGGTAATCGACTTTGCATAAAACAATGAAATCCTATAAACCATTTACAAAGTCGCGGAGACACTTGAGCGGAATTAATTTTCGCTCGTATTTGACGACGAGTACTCCGGAGAAGTCTTTGACCGGAGGATTTACAAGAGCGGCCGGCCGCAACAACCGCGGACGAATTACCACTCGCCACAAGGGCGGCGGACATAAGCGATTGTACCGAGATGTTGATTTTTTCTATACTAAAAAGGATGTGCCGGGAATAGTGAAAACAATAGAGTATGATCCAAACCGAACAGGCTTCATCGCTCTCGTTTATTATGCTGATGGAGAGAAGTCATACATCATAGTGCCAAAAGGTGTTACGGTGGGAACTCCGATCGTAACTTCCGTGACCGCATCATTAAGCCTGGGCAACCGTACTCTTCTCAAAAATATTCCCGTCGGAACTTTTGTATATAATGTTGAATTGAAAGCTGGTGGCGGCGCAAAGATCGCGCGCTCTGCAGGAAGTTATGTCGAGGTAGTTGCACAGGACGCCGGCTATACTCATCTCAAAATGCCTTCCACCGAAGTACGACGAGTGCCGGATATGGCATGGGCTTCTATTGGTACCGTTTCGAATGATGAGAATCGTCTCGTAAATATCGGCAAGGCCGGACGGTCTCGCTGGCTCGGTATCCGACCAACGGTTCGTGGTACTGCCATGAACCCGGTTGATCACCCATACGGCGGAGGAGAAGGACGACAGGGAAGAGGATTGAGACGCGCAAAATCCAAGTGGGGAAAGCCTACAGGCAAAGGCCAAAAAACCCGTCGTGCCAAAAAATACTCAAATTGGCTCATCGTCTCAAGACGAAAAGTTGGAAAAAAGAAAGAAACGCTTTAAAAAAAATCCGCCGTCAGGCGGTTTTTTGGTCAAACAAATCAAACCCACCGCACGCAGTGAGCTATCAGAGGATTAGCTTGTGTTGGAGATTCGCAAAGAGCGCGGCACATCTCTGATAGATCTCAATATAATCCTTGATCCCCGTTTCTTCAGTATGACGTCTTCGCATGTGATGGCGCACCCGCGCCACACGTGGTCGAAGAATTCTTTTTTGATCATAACCCATCTCAAAAACCCCCTTAATTATGAACAAGATTGAAGTCACCTCTGGCAACCTACTAGTCAATAAATCGCCTGGGCGACACAAACGTCCAAATTTCGCCTGCGAAAAGCTCATCGCTTGTCGACATAGCTCACTATGCCTCCTCGCGCTTCGCTTTTCTCGGCAGAAAAGAAATTTAAACGTTTGGCCGCCGGGCCATTATTATTGAGATAGGCTCTAACCAGACATATTCAAGAATTGAACTCTGATTAACCATGGTTATCCCCAGGGCTCTCGCTCTGGCGTGGACTGGCGACCTGTAAGACAACAAATACTATCCATCTTTACTCCACCACCTTGTTACCTTGTTGCAAGTATCGAAGTATCGGAAGTATCGAGAGATTCTTGACACTCAACTACACTATATTCGCCATGGCGAAGATAGTGTAGTTGATGAATCTTTGTAAAGCGTAAAGTGTAAAATGTAAAGTGTAAAAAAGTTTGCGCCGAAATTATGCGGTATCACTCACAATTCACCGCCTCCATAATGACGCAGATTTTTCTTCAAGCAATCACAATGGGCGACGGTACGAAAGTTATAAGAGTTCCGTATGCGCGCCGACCAACATCTTTTATATAGGGCGCGGGATGATCTAAGCGATAGATTCCACCCAAGTACTCCGTATCAGAAATCATGGGATTCCTGAAAGGAAAACTGGCACTCAAATTGTTCCAGGAACGGAATGACCTGACAAAACAGTATTGGGGCAAGCATCTCTGGTCGCGAGGATACTGCGTTTCGACCGTAGGATTAAATGAGGAGCAGATCAGGAAGTATGTAAAGTGGCAGCAGGAACGGGAACAAAAAGGGTAATTATCAAATAATGCCTTCTAGGCTGAGAGCCATACCACCGCCTCTGGCGGTGGTAGTTGATTCGATTGTCAGAAAGNTAGCGCAACGTGATGCCGACAAAAAACTGTATTGATTTTGCTCTATGGGAGAATCGTTGGNAACCTTGCCGCGTTCGACGCGTTTTTCAAAAAGAGGTGTGCGTTAAATTGAAATACCAAAAAAACGTCCAACCATGTTGACAGTTCACTTAGCGGAAAGAAAGGGAGCAAAAATGCTTGGCGTAAAGAATTTTTTTGGAGCAATGCATCAGCCAAAAGCGAGTATTACTGGCAGTATTTTTTACACGCGCCGCCTGAAAAGCAAAAAGTCGAAAATTTTTTGACGCGATTATAAAATATACAGCAACACTCGTGCACGTTTTTTACATACCTCGAGAAAAACATACAGTCGCGAGACGTGGATTTTTTTCTAGCAATCATCGAGTGGTCAATAAAAGACTCCCCGTCAACGCACGCGATGATTATAAAAATGAGGAGAGAAAATTTTTGATTTTGGGCATACTGGGACGCGCTATGGAAACCGTTTCGCGGCATCGAGTCTCACACGTTTACGCTGTTCCAATTGGCATGGCCCACGAGGGGCATTATTTATTTCGACTGAACGCGGTGTGTTTTCTGCGGCGGCGCCAAACCGTTGAGGACGCGATAATCTGGTAAATTCATCGAGTCAGTCGCTCATCGCCACAGAGTTATGTGGGTGTATTTTATAATCGGCAATACTTTTACGGGAAGCGCTAGCAGTGTATTTCGCAGAGCGCTTTTGTAGAGGGGTGCCCGCAGTTTTTTAACCCTGATGCGGCCGAGGACAACAAATTATCTTAAGCCGGCTTCGCATGATTAATTAAAAATTTTTTTTTAGCTGAATAAACTCATCCGAGATACCTCTTTATATAGGCCTACATCGGGGGCGGGTGTGAGAGCGATTTTTGATCGGGAAGGGTATTTAAGGCGCGGGCTTCTGGGGTTTTCTCTCATGAGCTTCATAATCGGCGGGCTAGTACTCCCTCCACTTCCANATTTACCTATTAAAATTTCAAAGCGCAAACTTGCCAAATATGGCCGAGCACGAGGGAATTATCCCCAAATATTCCTTGTCGCGACTTAATAACGCGTTATACTCATCANCAAGTTATGGAGCTTTATTAGGGGGGTGCGCCGCTAATTCCGGGGCGCATTTTTGTTGGTTAATTTATTAGTAAGCGTATGTTATTCAAAAAAAGAATAGTTGTATTGATGTTGTTGCTTTCGGTGGTAGTGTCGCCGCTTACACCGAGCGCGGAAGCTGCGAGTCTATCGGCTGATCGCGTGTCTTCATATATTGTGGGCGCGATAAAAAAAGCGATTGAATTATCGAGAAGTTTTTCTGATCGCAATTTGGCGGCAGTGTCCGGCGTCGGGTCTGGTCTCGTCGGCCACTGGACGCTTGATGCCATATCGGGGAATACATTTCCCGATTCTTCGGGCTCTGGAAATCTCGGAACCGCGGAGGGTATCGTATCAACTAGTGCCGGTACTATTTCGAATGCGGTTCTTTTTAACGGCAGTAATCAACGCATCATCATCGGCAACCAAAGTGCGGTTAATCTTTCCCAAGGCACAATAAGCGCATGGATCAAGACACCAGCCGCGGGATCAAATTTCCGCAGTATTATTGCAAAGCAAAGCGCGTATGGCATGTTTCTTTTCAATAATGAATTCGGAGTATACGACTGGGGTAGCCAAAAGTGGTCAGGCTCCGGCGTTACTCTGAATGACGGAGCATGGCATCATGTCGCATGTTCATTTTCCTCCGGCGTCCAAAACGGCACAAAATGTTTTGTCGACGGAATTCAAAAAATTTCCACCACGATTTTAGTTCAAAATCAGGGTGAAAGATTGATGATTGCCGAGGCAAACGCCGGTCAGTATTTTGCCGGATCAATCGACGATGTCCGACTTTACAACCGGACACTTTCAGCCGAAGAAATATTTGAAGTTATGGGAGTTGCTACTCCCGCTCCGACGCCGGTCCCCCCAGCGCCGCCGCAAGCTCCACTTCCTCCACCTCCACCACCACAAAGCGCCCCGCAACCTCTGCCACCTTCTCCGCAGCCGGCTCCGACAATTTCGCAAGCCACGTTTTTTCTTGGCGAGAGTATTTTGGCGATTGCAAATGTGAATGTCAGAAGTGATCATTCGATTACCTCGACTTTGGTAACTACTAAAAATACGAACAGTCAGGGGATTATTATTTCCTCTCCGGTCCTGCAGGATGGAATTACTTGGTATCAGATTATGTGGCCTTCATCCGGTAACGCAATTATTGGCTGGTCATCTGCTGAATTTATTGAGTCGAACGGCGGTGGGTCGGGAGGAGGAGGGGAGTCGATTTCGGAAACTTCATCACCGGCGGAGCCGCCGGCGGCGCCAACACCGCTTCCTCCGCCACCGCCATCCATTGAGCCGCTCTCAATCTCCGCGATTTCTTCGGGATTGGCCGCACACTATACTCTCGACACATTGCCTGCATCAAAGATTCTTGTTGATCGGTCTGTCAATGCGAATCCGGGAATCGTCATAGGTAATGCCGTCGTCTCTGGCGGAATAAAAAATGGCGCTTTTACTCTGAACGGAGTTGATGAGAAAATCGTCGTGCCAAATGATGGAAAAATAAAAATTTCAGTCGGCACGATCTCCGCGTGGATTAAGCCAACGGCCGCATCACTCACGGGATTTCGCGGGATTGTTGCAAAACAAAGCGCGTATGGAATGTTTTTGAATGATGGCGAATTTGGGATGTATGATTGGGGCGCAAATGTCTGGCGTGGTTCAGGTGTGTCATCGGCATCTCTAATGGATGGAAATTGGCACCATGTTGCATGTACGTTCAACGCGGGTGCGGGGAATGGAACTGTTTGTTATGTTGACGGAATTGCGAGACTGACCACGACTATCGGTATCGAGAATCAGGATGAACATCTCATGATTGGAGAAGCAAACGCAAATCAGTATTTTGCCGGCGGGATTGATGACGTTCGTGTTTATAACCGCGCACTTACCGCCGTTGAAGTCGCGGCAGTGATGAACGAAGTTGGTATAGCGACCGAACCGACTCCTGTGAGCGGCACCGAGTGGTATGCGTCAGTGTCAGGAAGCGTTCTCGGAAATGGAACTTTTGCGAATCCGTGGGATTTGAAAACCGCCCTTGCCGGCGGCGATGGAAGGATTGCGCCCGGTGATACGCTGTACTTGAAGGGTGGCCGGTATGAGGGTGAATTTATATCTTTTCTCCGCGGAACAGCGGCTTCGCCGATCACGGTTAGAAGCGCTCCGCGCGAATGGGCTCACCTCGCTAGTAACCATCAGAAACACGTTCTTGAAACGAGCGTTCTTGGAGCATATGTGCGTTATCGAGATTTTGAAATATCGGGCGCGACAGGGATTGGTTCGGCAAATATTCTCTTGAATGCTCCGTATACAAAATATATCAATCTTATTTTGCATGATGCAAAATATGCCATCTACTCCAATAGTTCGGCGACAGAAAGTGAATTGTACGGATTGGTTGTTTATAACGGCGGGCAGGGTCCGAACCTTCACGCGGGCGTCCGCCTCCTAAACGACGGGCCGCTATACAAAACAATCGAAGAGTCTATTTTTGCTCATAACGCGGGCGAAGGGCTGGCGGCATATACAGTTACTGTGCCGGTAAAAGTTGCGCGTTTTTTGAAGGCCGAGGGAAATATCTTTATTTCAAATCAAAACGGGGAAGTATTCAATTCGATTAATAATAATGCGGTCGATCAGATTCTTCTCCAGGATAATTACTTTTTGAATTCGTTTATGCATGCGGTAACGAATTTGGCCGATAGAGTCGTGCCTCCGCTTCCGACAAGAGTCGTCCGACAAAATAAATATGATCCGAATCGCGCACACATAATCATCTCGAATCCTTCCGGTGCGGCATCAGTCAATGTCGACATTTCAAGTCTCAACTGGCCGGCTGGCGCAACCTATGTTCTTCGAAATGCAGAGAACTATTTTGGGGATACAATTCCCGGGACAGTTAGCGGCAGTACTATAAATATTCCCGTAACGGGGCGATCCGTGGCGACTGTATCTAACGTGTACGGCGGCTGGGGAACAACAAGTTTTCCTCAAATGGGAGCCTTCGTCATCATTCGAACCGATATTGACGCGACAATAATCGCTCCACCCGTTGTTCCTCCAACTCCGACAACGACACCGACACCAAATCCTGTTACTCCACCAGCTCCGGTGCTTCCAGCCGTGCCTCAATATAATGTTGGCGACCGGATTACGACTACGGAAAATTTGAATGTTCGCAACCTTCCGACTCTCACGGCTTCAGCAGTTGCTACTGTTCCTCTGGGAACAGCCGGTACTATCATTTCTGGCCCCGTCGTTTCTAGCGGATTTACATGGTATCAAATAGAGTATCAGACTATTCCGGCGGTTATTGGTTGGTCAGTAAGTGAATTTATAACTGGAGCATCACCTATCGTAAGTGTTCTGCCACCTAGTTCGCCTACCGCTATGCTTACTAGCGCAAAAACGGGTTTTGGCTCGGGCACGGTCGTGGGTTCGGGAATTAATTGCGGCGTCGATTGTGCTGAAGTGCTAAACGCGAATGTATCCGTGACTCTCAACGCTGTTCCCGCGAATAATTCAATTTTTACCGGTTGGAGTGGCGCGTGTTCGGGCACCAGCTCATGTGTGGTTACCATGAATAATAACAAAACAGCGACGGCAAATTTTGATTTGACCAGCCCTGTCCAGCCACTCGGCTTTTCACCCTCCGTGCTTGTGATGTGGGCGACTGTGGCGGAATCGCCTGCGAGTATTAATATTCATTGGGCCGGCTTAACAGGATCCTCAAAAATATATAAAAAGACTACTTTGAATAGCGCCTGGGGTAATCCTATCGCGGAACTTCCTGAAACCACCACCTCTTATCTCGACACATCAGTTCAGCCCGGCAGACCTTATTGGTATCGAGTGGAGCGTTTAGGGGACAACGCTGATATAAAATCCGCGATACTTCTACCTATAAATGATAGTCGCGGAAGAATTATTCTTGTTGTTGAAAATAGTCTTTTGACTGCAGCAAGCGAAGAATTATCGCTTTTGAATCATGATCTTGTGGCTGATGGATGGAATGTGTCTCGAATTGCCGTCGCGCGGAATGATTCGCCGGTTACTGTAAAAAATCTCATCAAAGCGGAATATGATAAGGCACCCACTGAAACTAAAGTGGCGTATCTCTTAGGGCATGTGCCGGTTCCTTACTCGGGGTTTTTGGCGGGAGATGGTCATGCAGATCACTATGGGGCATGGTCTACAGACTTGTATTATGCTGATTTGGACGGGGTATGGACGGACACCGCGACTCGATTTACGGAGGCTGGAGCGGTTTACCCTGATACCTTTAAAGCAGGAGAAGGCGCTCTAAGACCAGAGAACCGAAATTTTCCAGGCGATGGAAAATTTGACCAAAATTACAATGTATCCTCCCGTGATCTGGCCGTTGGGCGGGTAGATTTCTCGAATATGCCGCAATTTTTGCCACGCACAGAAACGTACCTGATTAAACAGTACATACGCAAAACTCATGCGTTTCGATACGGGTTAAACCCATTGCCTGAAACTGGTTTTATTCATACAGCTTTGGGTTTTGGTTCTTCGAACGGATATAATGCGCAGAAAAGTTTAAGTTCCGCTTTTACGCCCGCTAAGATAGCGCGCGCCATTTATCCGGATTCTCTAGGTCAAGGGGCTCTGGTAACCTATTTGGATTCGACCGCATATTTTGAAGGTCTTAATCACGTGTTGGCTACTACGGAATTTTTTAGCCGAAATGATCCGCCGACTTTCTTTTATGGGATGTTCGGAAGTTATTTTGGAGATTTTGATGTCGCGAATAATCTACTGCGCGCTCCTCTCGCTGGGTCTCGGCACGGGCTAACCAATGTCTGGGGTGCTTATCGGTATCAAGGATTTGGATTGGGGGAGGCTATAGGAGAAAGCCTTTTGCCACATCAAGATACTTCCAGATTAGTTACCAATAACTTAATGGGCGATCCAACTCTTCGACTTCACGCCTTGCCCGTACCTCAAAATCTACATTTCGCTCTATCCAATGGCCATCTTTCACTTCAATGGGAGTCAATTCCAAACGCCATTGGATATCACGTCTACAGGGCTTCGCAAAGCACTGGTCGCTATGAACGGCTAACCACAGACCCAATTTTGGGAAACTCATTCGAAGATCTTACGGTCGGGAGCGATACAGGAACGTATAGCTATATGATTCGCGCTCTGGCGCTTCATGTTTCAGGCGAAGGGAGTTATGTAAACGCGAGTTCCGGAATCATAAGAGTCGCGAATTTAACCAGAAATGGATCGGGAACAATTGAAGTCCAGGAAATTAATCCAACGCCTGCGCTGGCGCCTCTTCCAACGCCGGATCCTGTAGATTTAACACCAAGAACGCCCACGATATTTCCTATATCCATCACACCTTCAACACCACGGCCAGGTGATGAAGTGACAATTACTTACCGTTTTAATCCAGGGCCCACCGACAAATCCTATAACGTTTATACACACTTTTGGTCAGGCGGCATTATGAGATTTACGGACGAGCACCGATTTCCTGTACCTTCTAATCAATGGACGGAAAACGCGACGTATGACGTTAGGCTTCGTATACCAACATCCGCGCCGCCGGGAGATTATAAAGTTAATGTGGGTATGTTTTTGGGCGGCGAGCGACCAGAATTTATTCCAGGGCAGGGAGTTATTGTTGAAGCGGAAAAATATTATCGAGTTGGGACATTGACGGTGTTGCCGGCTCTTGTTTCAATTTCTAACGCGCAGATCAATCCCGTCAGTGTCTTGGAAGGTGAAAATGTCCATATTACTTGGGATTCTCTGGATGTCGACTTCGTGAATATTATACGTCAGATAAACAACCAGGATCATCAGGTAGTCGCGAGCGGCATTCCTAACACGGGAAGCTTTGATTGGACGGCGACATCTGTGCCTGGGACTGTCGATATGACTTTCAAAATAGCTAAAACAGATAGTGATATTATTTATGCTGTTAGCCCTTCGCTTGCCGTTGTTGATACACTAGCGCCAGAGAGCCCATCTGGAGTGACTGCGGAACTTAAAGATGCCTCAACTATTCGGTATATTGAAGTGAAATGGGTTCCTGGCGCCAATTCTAACGCGGTGACCTATAAAGTCTACCGAAGTCAGATAAGCGGTGTTTATTCAAGTCCAGAATCTGAAGTTTACGAAAGCGTTGACTATATCATTGGTCCGCCTTCCGGAAGAAATTTTATCACTGTGACGGCGCTTGATTTGCTAGGAAATGAAAGCGCCCGCTCTAGTGAGGTTTTTGTTGATGTGCCTCAAGTCGGCGCGTCGCCCGGCATTTCTGATATAAGTGATCAAACTACATCGTTAAACATGCCTGTAAACGCCATCCCATTTACCGTTGGGGATAATGAAACAGCCGCTAATAATTTAGTCTTATATATCACATCTAATAACAGCGTGCTCATTACGCCTAATGACGTCTCTGTGAGCGGAGCCGGCGCTAATAGGACAGTAACCTTAACGCCTTCACGTGATAAAATCGGATCAAGCGTTGTAACCATTTATGTGATGGACCAAGATCACAATACCGCTTCTGAATCTTTTGTGTTGACGGTAAACTCCGTCATACAGCCAACTCCTACGCCAACCCCAACTCCTGTTCCCCCAACAATTCCGTCAGGACTCGTCGTTGGTGACGCGGTAGTTACAACTTCGAATTTGAATGTTCGAAATCTTCCAAGTACAACCGCAACATCACTCGGTACAGCTCCACTTGGAACAAGCGGTACGATTATCTCTGGGCCAATTTCTGCGAATGGTTTTACGTGGTATCAGGTGTCGTACGCATCGACTCCGGTATTGAATGGGTGGTCGGCGAGCGAATTTTTGGTAAAATCTTCGTCTGTTTCTCCAACTCCAACTCCTACGCCAACCCCAACTCCTGTTCCTCCAATTCAGCCGCCGGTAATTGCGCCTCCTGCCAACACAGGATTTAAAACTGTCTCTGTAGGTCTCAATGATTTTCTGATGCCTGACGGAACGAAGAGTACTCACCTCGGTTCAAATTTTGCGGGTGCGACAGTAGCTTCGGATGGAAACGTGTATTTTGGTTCCGCCTCACATACTCTAGGAATTGGTACCGGATTTTTGAGATACAATCCGAGAACTCAAGTTCTTACTCCACTGACGCTCGATCTTAACAAAAATCTCAACCGAAATCCGGCATACCCGCTCGATACTCACGGAAAAATTCACTCAAGCATTCTCGAGGATGATGGTTGGCTTTATTTCGGCACGCATTTAGGTAAGGGAGACAAAAACTGGCGCGATGCTTTTGAGGGTGCTCACGTTGTTCGCTATAATTTAGCAACAGAGCAGTTCGATGATCTCGGAATCCCTGAACTTAAGGCGACGATTTATGCGGCGATTGGTATGGACACACAAAACGATATTGTGTACGCGGTTACGTTTCCGACAAATGCATGGGATGGGGAATGGAAATCAACTGACAGAAACCGTCTATACAAATTGGACCTCAATAATCGCGCGGCTGGGTGGAGGTCGGTTGGTGATTTGTCCAACGTCTCATTTGACGGAGCATTCACAATGTTTGCCGCAAACGGCGAAGCGTGGGTTCGCACAACTCTGACCGGTAAGACGTTCTATTACAATCTTGCTTCGAACACTTTCAAACAGCTTCCTGTAGACGGTGGTTGGGGAGGTATTCATCCTATGTCGGACGGTATACGCGCTCTCGTCAACAGAAGCGGATGGCAGATTTTTGATCCGCGTGCGGTAAATGCCTCGGGCTCATCACCTTCTTTTGCTCAAGCGTTTACGAGTGTTGGCGGTTCATACGGCGGAGAGTTCGGTGTCGTTAATGACACTATCTATATGACTGTTGGCCAGCAGACGGGCAGTAATTGTACTCCGACACGATATTGCACAAATAATATAAAAATTGCCTCGTTGAACGCGAATACTCGCGTATTTACCGATCACGGAATTATTGTTGATTCCGATTCTCGTTATCCTTGGCGACTTCCGTCAATCACAGGGGATGGCACTAATGCTTACGTAGTCGGAGACTGGTTTGCAAAAGCGGGAGATACAGTTGAATGGAGAGATTATAGACCATGGACAGATTCTGCAAGTAACAACAATCACTTGAGTGGACGACTTGGTATTACAAATCTTGGGAGTGGTTCCAATCCCACAACTCCTCAAACAGCACCTCCGCCTCCTGTTGTTCCTCCAACTCCAGTTCCTGTCGGAGAGAGTGGGTCGGTGCAAAATTATAGATTAATCAACGGGCAGGCGGCGTCGAATACTATCTGGTGGGTACAGGGTAACGTAATATCCGATCTTCAAAGTAGCACCTCTGCAGTGTCGGGGTTTAATCCGGTTTCTCCTTCCCGTTCACATACGTTAAATGTAACCGATCTTTCCGGATATTCTGAAATGTATCAGTGGTGTCTTTATCCACAAGGGGGCACGGAATGTACGAGTTCGGCTTACTCTGATCCTATTCCTATGGATTGTACTGGTTCGGTTTGTTCTGTTCAGCTTGGTATTGATGCACGAACCGTTTCGAAGACTATTATTACATATAATGCAGATGGCTCTACTCCAGGTCCAACTCCGACACCTACCCCAACACCCGTAACGCCTCCTCCAATTGTGCCGATAAACTCTAATGGAAATATTTGGTACGCTTCTCCGATCGGTTCAGCGTCAGGGAGCGGTAGTGCTTTAAGTCCGTGGGATTTAAATACGGCGCTCTTCGCAGGAAATGGCAAAGTGAAGCCAGGAGATATTATTTATCTTCGCGGAGGAACGTACAAAGGTACTGTTACTAGTCTTTTGAAAGGAAACGCCAACGCTTATATAACAGTTCAAAGCGTTCCTGGTGAATGGGCCGTCCTCGATGGTGAATTCAGGTCAACCACGCTCACCCTTAGCGATGTTGGTGGGTGGACAATATATCGCGATTTCGAAATCAAGAGAGGTGCGGGCGGCGGAGGAGGTGTTCAGCTTGATGCTCCCTTTTCAAAACTCATAAATTTGATTATTCACGACAATTCGAGTCAGGGAATTTATGGAAGTATTTTAGCTGAAGGCGCAGAAATTTATGGTTCGGTTCTCTATAACAATGGCCTATCGAATCCTGATGGGGCATTGTCACATCAGATATATATTCAAAATCAAAATGCGCAAAAATCGATACGTGAAAATATTCTCGCTCATGGAGATGGCTTCGGAATGCACATGTATACTGAAAAAGGATATATACGCAACTTTCTTCTTGAAGGAAATGTTTTCGTGCAAAATTATCAGGGTGATCTTTTTGGCGG
>C687J35174_10006149_pt1 | contig 15699 bp, 8 predicted proteins | sample RifCSPhighO2_01_FD_35174 | JGI IMG/M metagenome (IMG submission 35174) | reverse complement strand
GGCGGCACGGCTGATCGTTTTACCAACGGCGGGGCTAAATTTGCTGGCTTTTCTCACACCGGCCCGGGCGACCCAGTTGCCGACCGAACCGCACCGGCCACAGGCGCCACCAACGATATTACTTACCGCCTCTACCCATCGAACACCCAAGCTAACGGCGATTACACAGCTGACGTCGTTTATGTGATAACAGCAACTTTTCCATGAGAAAAGTAATTTCAAATTTCGACCATTCGACGGTGCTCAGGTCGCCTCGAGCGGAGTCGAGAGGCGAATTTCAAATTTCGATTGAATTTCAAATGACAGAATGTGGTAAAACCGATAAATTAAAATTTGATGATTGAAAATTCAATGATTTTGAGTTCGCCAGAACGAAAAATGAGCGAACGCGATAAAATTGTAAATTGTAAATTGAAAATTCTAACGCTGGCAATCTTAATGTCGGTATTTGCATTCACCTTGTCAGCGTCAGGCCAAGGCGCCATTAGCCCGACACTGTCAATTAGCCCTGGCTTAGTTCAGCAGACCGTTAAACCAGGCGAGAAAACGATCGTGAAGATTAAAGTTACCAATCTTGGGAAGGAACCAATCCCATTGTCCGCTTCTAAATTTAGTATTAGTGGCATTAACAACCTCGGATCACCCGAATTTACGGCCGAGCCAAGGCCACACTCAGGTGTTGAATGGCTAACGCTCGACAGTCCAGACCTCATTTTGGACGCCCAAGGCAGTAAAGAAGTTCAGGTAACCATCCTAGCGCCCAAGGGTACTGTCCCGGGTGGTTACAGCGCCGCCCTGATTTTCCAGGCTCGCCTACCAGCAAATTATTTTGACGAAAACGCCAATACCCGAATTATTCCAGCATTAAGCACCTCGTTTTTGCTTTCGGTCGATTCGACCACGAAGCCAACCATTGAAAGCTTGAGCATCAGCTCGTTCCAGACACCGAAAATAGTTGTTAGCACACCGGTACCGTTCCTGGCCGAAATTAGTAACCCGACCGGATTTTTCTTTTTCGCTGATGGCGATCTGACTTTAACGCCAACCTGGGGTGAGCAAAAGATGGTCACCCAGTTAGCGAGCTCGGTCCTAATGCCCGAGTCTTCGAGGCAATATATCAGCGCCTATACCGGCACAATCTGGCCCGGGGTCTACGACGCCAAATTCACTCTTAAGCAAGACGGAAAAATCTTAGTGGCCAGTTCTCGATTTGTCTCCATCCCCTGGCCCTTCATTATTATAGTCCTGCTATTGGCAATTCTGGCGGTTGGTTCAACCGTGTACTTCCGCCGGCGTCGAGCTAAACTTTTGCGAGCTATGAGCAGATGATCGGAAAAATTAGTGTGGGGTTGACCCCGCACTATTCAACCGTCGCAAGTTGCTACAATCAACTTATGCATTGGGTGTATGTACTACTCGGAAAAGAACAGCGACTTTACTTCGGGCAGACGAACAACTTGCGGAAAAGACTACTCGATCACAACGAAGGTAAGTCAGTTGCGACAAAACCTTACCGACCGTGGAAGATTGTCTACCTTGAAGGTTATGCCTCGAGACTAGATGCGCTCGATCGAGAGAAGAAGCTCAAACAATTTGGTCAGTCTTACGCAAGGTTGAAAAAGCGTATTGGGCATTGCCTTCAAGACGGTTGAAAAGTGCGGGGTTGACACATCTGTTGGATACGCTTCAATGTATATATAGTATGTGCGAGGGGGAAAAATAAAATCATTGTTAAATCAGGTCGCTCTAATGGTTCGTGGTTACCTTGTAGCCCCTAAAACTAAGCAATTAGCTAATCGCTACCGCGTTGTTTTAGCGGTGTTAAGCTTAATTGCTATAATTGCCCAGCCCTTCGGGATTCAATCCGCTTTTGCCGTTCGCCCAACCAGTTTGAAGGATACATTGAGTGACTCTCGCCCTTCGACTGCGTCTAACCACGAGATAGTTCTCGATCTCTCTGGAAGCACTACTTTCATTGCTGGTGAAACTGTAATTGTTACCTTCCCGGCTGGGTACAACTTGACGACCTTAACATTGACTGATGTTGACTTTGTGAACGGCGCCACTAGCGAAACACTAATAGCTTCTTGTACCGCAACGGATAGTGTCGAGTATGTGCTTGCTTCCCAGGTGGTGACTTTCACGGCCTGTAGTGGCTACACCGCTGAGGCGGCCAGTACGGCCATCACCATGAAGTTCGGTTCCAACGCCGCTGGCGGGACCACCCGGATTGTCAACACCACAGCGGGCACCTCTCAATTGAATGTGGCCGGCAGTTACGGCGATGACTCTCAGGATACTGTCTTGGTTCTAACAGCAGGTGTAGCAATTTCGGCCACAATCGATGAAGTTTTGACCCTAACAGTGGCCGGTCTGGCCGCGGATGCAAACTGCACAACCACCGGTGGCACGAAACCCGCTGCGAGTACGGCAACAACAATTCCTTACGGGACAATATCCACAGAAACATTTTACGATATCTGCCAACAACTGACCGTAGCTACCAATGCCGGTACGGGTTATACAGTCACCGTTTACACTGTCACTGGTTTGGATGCTGGTGCTAATCCATTTGCAGTTGGTTCCTGCGATGGCGCTTGTACTTTAACCGATCCTGCTCCGTGGGGAACTGCCACCTTTAATGGGTACGCTATCTGTATGGACGACACGACCGGAAACGCTGCTGAAACTGCTAACGCCGACTGGGCAGCGGCTGGGCAGTGCGGCGGAGGTACTCAGCAGTTCGAACTAGTTGCCGATCTATCTGGTCCTCAAACGCCCTCAACGATTATGCAGAGTGCCGTTGGGGTAACGGATATCTCCAAGATAGGCTGGAGATTATCGGCTGACGGTGCCCAGGCAGCTGGTGCCTACACCGGTACTGCCGACTATATTACAACGGGGACATTCTAAAGACATGTATTATTTAGCAAAATCAGTTCAGGTGTTCACCTCGCAGAGGGTAAAGCTTGAGCGGGGGTTAATATTTTTGGCCATCGTCGCCATCGTGTTGTCTGGCTTCTCTGTGCCAAAAGCCTTTGCCGCCCGACCAGACAGCCTAAAGGATGTCATTACCGATTCTCGCCCTTCGACTGCCGCAAACCACACCATCACCTTAGACCAAGCCACCGGCGGTGATTTTAGCGCCGGCGATACGCTCGTTCTCACCTTTGCTTCAGGCTTTGACACATCTGGCTTTGCCAGTACTGATGCGCTTGATTACGACATCACCGTTAACGCTGTTGAAGAGACGATTGTAGATTCGTCCGACGCTTGCGCTGGCGACACGATCGAGATTACCACTGTGGCCGCAGATGTTTTCACTTTTACTGCTTGTGGGACTTATGCAGGTGAGGCGGCGGGTGTTGTAATCGTCATCGAAATCGGAACGCACGCCACCAGCGGTGGCACCGGTAATACGCAAATTGTTAACTCAACAGCCGCCACTTACAATCTAGCGGTAGATTCCACCGACGAAGATTCCCAAGACACAATCATTGTCGTAACCGCGGCCATAGCCGTTTCGGCCGCTCTTGACGAGGTTTTAACTCTTGCTGTTGCCGCTGTTACGTCCGGTTCTTGTACAACTACCGGCGGAACAAAAATTACTTCAACCTCCACAACAATTCCCTACGCAGTAATCTCGACAGAAGCTTTTTACGATATCTGCCAACAACTGACCGTGGTAACCAACGCTGGCACCGGTTACACAGTAACAGTCTACACAGTAGCGGGCTTAGACAGTGGCGCCAATGCTTTTGCGGTTGGTACCTGTGACGGAGCATGTAACCTAACAACCCCAAATGCCTGGGCTACAGCTACTAACAACGGTTATGCTGTCTGTATGGACGACACCACCGGGGATGCCGCAGCCACAGCTAACGCTGGCTGGGATACGGCGGCCGAGCAATGCGGCGGTGGCACTCAAAAATTTGAGCTTGTTGCCGATATAGGCGCATCTGAAGCTCCGTCAACTATTATGTCGAGCATCGTTGGTGTCTCAAGTGATGTCGCCTATGCCGGTTGGCGGCTTTCGGCTGACGCTACTCAGGCCGCTGGTGCCTATACTGGTACCGCCGACTATATTACGACCGGAACGTTTTAGCGTGTTGAGTTGAGACAACTGGGGTGTATAGTTTGAAAATGGGTAATAATTTTCAGTTCTCAATTTTGCAATTTACAATAAATTTACAATGAGCTAATTATCAATTGGATGACACAACCATCAAGCAAATATGATTTAGAGGAAAGAACGGCGCAGTTTGGCGAATCGGTGATTATTTTGTGCCGAACGATTAAGCAGGACTCTATTTGTAGCCCTATTATTAATCAGCTGATTCGCTCTGCAACCAGCATCGGGGCAAACTACTCTGAAGCCAACGCTGCTAGCTCGCGCAAAGACTTTAGTAATAAGATCTTCATCTGTAAAAAAGAGGCTCAAGAAACTAGACATTGGCTCCGAATGCTTAGGACAGCACTGCCATCATTGGCTGAACCACCTGAGCCCATCGTCAGCGAATGTCAGGAGTTAACCCTAATCTTTCAGAAAATAACATCGAGCTTACGCCAAAATACGGGTACACTGAAAATTGATAAATTGAAAATTTAATGAAAATTGTAAATTGTAAATTGAGAATTTTAGCGCTGGTGGTCTTGGTATTAGTTTTTTCTGTCTTGCCAGCCAATATCCGGGCTCAGGAAGCGACTGTAGACCAAGCAAAAGTTTCCATTTCTCCACCGCTCTTTGAGCTCTCTGCCAAGCCCGGCGATACCATAAAGAGCTCAATGAAAGTTGTTAACACCAGCGGGATTGTCCAAAAATATCAGATGGGAATCCAGCCGTTCGTTGGCAACGAACTCGGACAAGCTAAAATCGTCGCGGAAGATGACTCAATTTATTTCCTAAAAAACTGGACGAAGATTACGCCGTCGAAGTTCACCCTAACCCCCTTACAGACACAAGTCGTTAAGTTCGTTATCACTATCCCCGTCAACGCTGAACCAGGCGGTCAATACGGCTCAATTCTGGCCTATTTAGCAAACAACGACAAAGTTAGCGGCACGGGTGCCGTTACGAGAACAAAGGTTGGTAGCTTAATTCTGGTAGCTGTGGCTGGTGATATCAGCTACTCGGCTTATGTTAAAGAATTTAAAGTCGATAAAATACGTTTTGAACACTCACCTATCACGTTCAATTCCCGAATCCACAACAACGGTTCTGTCCATATCAAACCAAAAGGCTTTATCACCCTGACTAACATCTTCGGCCGTAAGACCGCCAGCATCGATTTCGATCAGAAAAACATTTTTCCGAAGGCCGATCGTTTAATTACTCAATCCTACGATCAGCCGTTGAAGATCGGTCGTTATGTCGCCACCCTAAATATCCTCTACGGCGAAAAAGGCGACCAGCTGAGCTCGGAGTTAGTTTTCTATGTCTTCCCGATGTGGCTAATTATTCTTTGCATCGCACTACTAATCCTGTTTGTCCTCTTATTCATCTACCGCAAGCGTCAGAAACGCAAATTCGCCAAACTCCTCCGAGCCGCCAAAGCCCCCCGATCTATCCGGAGAATGGGTTAGACACTTGATCGTTTTCTTCCGGTAGGATCTCGTAAAACCTCAAAGCGATTTGAACCTGTTAATTTTCTTGACGACCTAGTGGTAAAATTAAAATGTAAATACGAAAATGGAAAATGATAAACAAAAATTTAAAGAGCAGTTTTATAAGAGATTGATTGCTTTTTCCGTTAGAACTGTAAAGTTATGTGAGTTGATTAACCGGAAGCCATATCTTCGATCGATTGCCGACCAACTACTACGGAGCGCTACTTCGATAGGAGCCAACGTTCACGAAGCAAAGTCTTCAAGCTCAAGGCGGGATTATCTTCGCTTTTTTCAAATCGCCCTCAAGTCAGCCAACGAGACAGACTACTGGTTAATTATCATCGATCAAACTACCGTGGAATACAAGGAACAAATCGCATCTTTAGCAATTGAACTCAAAGAAATTGCAAATATCCTTGGTGCAAGCGTTCTTACTCTCAAAAACCGTCGTTGACTCTTTGAGCTGATCTACTGTGCCTCAACTAAAAGTTACTTTATTTACATAAGATTAAATTATCTCTGACTCTTAGTCTTAATTTTTGCCATTTTCCCCAGGTTCGGTACTCTTTGACATTTAACTGTTAATATTTCATATTGAAATCACATGGAGGGTTACTTTTTATCCACTTACAGGGGAGAGGGGGAGTTTTAGAGTATGGCTGGTGCCAAAGCTAAATCAGATAGCGGGCGAGTCGTCGCCTTCGTTGACGGCTCCAATCTTTTCGGTGGGATGGCCGAGATGTTGAATTCTGGTCAATACTTTAACTTTTCTGACTTTGTCGGGCAATTGGAGCAAGATTTTTCACTAGAGAAAATTTACTTTTACGGAACCTATATGCGTCACCTCTCAACTGATTCCAAGGCCAAGCGAACCTTAGCGCTAACCCAAAGGAAGTTTTTCGACAGCGTCAAGAAAAACCACAAAACCATTTTTTACCAAGGACACTTCTCCAAGACCACAGGCAAAGAGAAGGGCGTTGATGTGCACCTCGCGATTGATATGGCAGTAGGTGCGGCTACTGATAGTTACGACGAAGCATTAATTATCACCGGTGACGCTGACTTACTCTACGCTATCGAGACCGCTCAGAGATTCAACAAGAAGGTTCATCTAGTTTCGCTTAGCTCGCGCTTACCCTTAACAATCGCTCTAAAATCTCAAAGTAGTTTGCTTTTCGATCTCGATGACCATTTCAAGCAAAAGGTCTTATCAAAATTCTCTTTTCTCTCCAATAAAGTAATCGTCAGACGCCTAGCTATTGAGATTAAGAATATAACAATGCCCGGTACAAAAGGTACCGGGCGTGTAAAGAAATGATAACAAATAGCTTTAACTTGTCAAGCTCCGAATGGGAGAAAACCACGGTGAATTACTCAATATCCCAATATCCAATTCCACAATTGAGTCATTTGATATTGGGTAATTGGGAGATTGTAAGACGATGACCGCGCGGGTTGAAAAAGCCAAAAAACGCCTGGACGGTATCTATCGTAATCTCTACCGCCAGAGCGTGACTCTAGTTTGGGATACCTGGAAAAATAACCCGTTCCGAATCCCGATCTTAATGATCTTGATCCTCCTCACCGTAACCAGCTCAGCCAGTTGGCTTATTAACCCCAGATCTTCAATTAACCAAAATCCCCCAAAGGCATTGGCCAGCACCTATCAGTTTGTCCCAACTTCCGGAAATCTAGTAGTCGGGACAGGGCAAAATGCCAACTCACTGTTGGCAGGAGCCACCGAAGGCGTTAACACCGGTTCCTGGAAAGGAACTCTGTCCGACGACAACTTTCACTGGCAGGTAACAGCGGCCGATGCCGCGACGCCGAACCTCAATATGCAGCTTGATTTAGGAATCGCTAAACTGGCAGGGGCTAATAAACTCATCATTCAAACAGAAGTTGACCTTGATTCGGCTAGTCGAGTTTTGAAGATTCAAATTTGCGATTGGGTTTCGTCGACTTCGGTCGATGCGACCACGGACGGCCAGTGTACCGGCGGTGGTTGGCGATCGTTGATGAGTCAAAATGCTTCCAACGTCGATGTCGATATAGCCCTAACGAGTCCAGCCGCTTTCCAGTGGCATATATATGATGGCTACTTCTCAAGTGGTACTGGCGGCGGAACGGCCATATCAACTCCCTTAACCAACTTTACCTCTAGCGATACCCAACCAATTCGTGTTCGTTACTGGTCGGATAGCGATGTTGTTGGCTCTGCTGATGTCGCTGTCGACTTTTTGCGAGCTAATGCCTTGGTTGATCCGGTATATCAAGCCTCGAGCTTTACCAACCTTGGAGTTGGCACAGTCACTGGTATATATGCCAATACTCACATCGTCGGTAATACCGCCACCGGTCAGCAGAATGTGACGAGTGCTGACGGAGTTTCGATCGATGTTGCCGGCACCGCTGGGTCAATCTCTGATTCTTACTTAACCTTCAAGAATGTCAAAACCTACACTGGTATGAATGCCTTTTACTTTAAATCTGAGTACTACTGCAGTACCACGGGGATAAACTTTGACTATGCTATTCGTAATTTTACCGCCGGAACTTGGGAGAACTTAACCTCTGCTTCTATCGCCTGTTCTGGATCAGCGGCCACTAATGCCTGGTCCAAAAACAACATTACTCCCGCTGATTATATTGACGAAGCTTCTGGTGATGAAGTTAGAATCAGGATGTACGGTAGCGCAAACTCCACCGTCACCCTTCGTCAAGATTTCGCCTATTTGATGGTCGGCTCAACCAATTCCGATAGTGCTCAGTGTGAGATTACTTGGGGCACGGGTACGGCGACTGACTGCACCAACGCTCGAGATTTAATTGGACCAGCTACGGCAGTCGCCTTCGCCAATACCGCCGAGGACGAATCTAACACTGTTAATAACGATTATTATGCTCTTGATAATGACGGTGACGCCACTCTCGAGGAAGCGACAGCCGCCAACATTAACTTTCCCGTGACAGTCCCCTCTGACGCCCAAGTGGTCGCCAACCATTATGCTGGACGATTCTCCGGCTGTAGCGTCTGCACCACCACTGCCCTGACGGTACAAATGGGCTTGCGCGATTATTCCGGTACACCAACCAGCACGGCGGCAACCGGGGGCTGGACGGCAGTCGGTGCTACGTCGGCTACTGCTACCCAAGCCTATACAGATTCGATTACCGCATTAGCCATCGGTACATACGGCAACCAAACAAACCCTGACGACCATATCGATACCAATAATAATGTGATGAATGTTCGCCTGCGCACAACTGCCTCCGGCTTAACCAGCAATAACGCTGTCACCAACTGGGATTTCGCCATGGTCAGCATCTCTTGGGTGGTAGATAGTTCGCATCCAACTCGTAACTACCAATTTGCACCCACTGGCGACACTCTGGGCGCCGGAACCGAAATTGCCAGGCTCGGTCAAACCGCCGCCGTTAACACCGGCGTCAACACTGGTGGTTGGCAAGGAACGCTCGGTGATGATAACTACCACTGGTCGATTAACGGCGCTAATGTTGTGGGCACGAATCACAATATGCAGTTAAATTTCACTTCCGCCAAACAAAATGGCGCCAATAAATTACTCATTCAAACTGAGTTCGATACCGATGCCGCTTTGGCAGTAAAGGTTCAAATCTGCGACTGGGTTTCGTCAACCTCGGTCGATGTGGCGGCTGACGGCGACTGTACCACGGGCGGCTGGCGCTCGGTAAACTCGCAAAACGCCTCAAACGTTGACGTTGATTTTACGACAAATGGCGTAATCTCACTTCAATGGCAAATTTTCGATGGCTACTTTACGACTGGAACCACCGGTGGAACAGCCATTTCAACACCGTTAACAAATTTCTTTCACGCCAGTAACGGCGTTAAGATCCGTTTGTATAATACCGTTCAAACAGCCACTGCCATCGATGTTGATTTTCTTAGAATTCAGCCAATCATTGACACAGTTTACCATCCTGCTGGAGTCACAAACCTGAATGGTAGTGGCGGTGCTCTAGCCGGCACCTATGCCAATACTCACGTGGTTGGTAACTCGGCTAGTGGCCAACAATCGACAACCACAGCCGACGGTGTTTATCTCGCTGGAGCTGGCACCGCTGGTTCAATTGCCGACTACTATTTAAGTTTTAAAAACATCAAAACATATGCCGGTATGAATACCTTCTACTTCAAGGCAGACTACAATTGCTCGGCGGCCACGGCCGGACTCGATCACCAATTTGCGATTTATAACTTTACAACAACATCATGGGAGAACCTTAACTCCGCTGCNATNGCCTGNGCGACGGCTGATGCCACCAACGCCTGGGCAAAGAATAATATCTCACCCACCGATTATATTAATGGGGGTGAGACGAGAATTCGCTTTTACGGCGATCTAAACAGCACCACTACTCTTCGGCTCGACTTTGCCTATCTGGTTGTCGGTTCAACGAATACCGACAGTAGCGACTGCCAGATTTCGTTTGGCTCCGGCACTGCTTCAGACTGTGCCAACACCAGAAATCTAGTCGGCCCTGCCTCACCAAACACCTTTGACGTCGAAACCGAAGATGAGTCCACTACCATGGGCACTGGCGATGCTAACGCTTTCTACGCCCTTGATAACGAGTCGACACCTGACACCACCGTTGAAGAAGGAGCAAGTTCTAATATCTCCTTCCCCGTTACCCAACCGTCTAATAGCTCGATTGTCGGCCAACATTTTGCGACCAGATTTTCCGGTTGCGGGGCTTTCGGGAATCCTTGTGGTGCAACGGCGCTGACCGCTCAATTTGGTTTCAAAGACTATAGCGGCTTCAACCAGGCCACTGGTGGTTGGCTTCAACTCAACCCCACTTCTAACTCCGCCACGCTAGCTTACGCTGACTCTATAAGCAATCTGTCGATATCAGTCTACGGCCAGCAGATCAACCCCGAAGACCTAATTGATACCGCCAATAACAAGATGAACCTTCGTCTTCGTCCCACCACACCAGGAAGTGCGGCCGGTGATGTAACAGTCGTCTGGGATTTTGCCATGGCCAGCATTCAGTGGATTGAGATCGGCTCAACGATCGATATATCTGGGTCGTCATCGGTTGACGCCGCGACCGTCGCCGTAGCGGTGGATGGGGTTTTGCAAGTGAATAAAAACGCCACGGTTGCCTCCTCAGCTTGGACGATCTCTTCGGTTTTTGTCGGTAAGGGGCGAGTGGTGATAGTTTGGCACGACGGCGCCAGTGACGCCAACGAGTCTACCGGTATTACCAACTACGATGGGAGCGGTAACATCACGGGCATGGTGCTGACCGCCCATACTTTTTCGGTGGGGTCGGCCGATAACCAAACCAAAACTTATTCGGAGTTGACTCTATACGATAACGATGCTGATGAAGATGTTATGTACAAGGCGATCTCTAACACTATTTCGGTTGATGCCACTAGTAGTTATGCCGACGAAACCTTAGACATTTTATCTAGTAATAGTTTGACTGTTGGTGGCAGTGAAACTCTAACCACCCTAAACTTAACAGTTAACGGCACACTCACTTCGGGTGGTGCTACTACTTATAATGTCGGGGGAAATTACACTAACAACGGCACTTTCACCGCTAGCACCAGTACCGTAACTTTGAACGGCGCGGCCGCCCAAACCCTGTCCGGTACGATGACAACCACCTCGGCGTTTTACAATTTAACTCTGACTAACGCTTCTGGGGCTGATGCAACTGATGATGAAAGAACAAATTTTGTCGCCGGAATAGATTTTGCTGCTTCAGCCACTGTTACCAACAACTACACTATCGCAGTCGCATCGGTACGAGTCGAATACAACACCGGCTCGACCTACACCATGACCAATATTAACTGGAACGGTGCGGCTGTTGGTACGAGGATTTTCTTTAGAAACTCGGCCGCTAGTGGTTCGTGGCTTTTAAATGTTTCCGGCACTCAAACCAATGTAGCTTATGTCAATGTTTCACGCTCAGACGCTTCCTCAGGTAGTACGATCAGCGCCGGTAATGGAACTAACTACGATGGTAATAACAATACCAATTGGAGCTTTACCGCCGTTATTACCGGTACGGTTTACATGGCCAACGAAACCACTATCGGCACATCCGGTAATGGCGGGCCGTGCGATGGTGCGGCGACAAATGTTAGTCTGCGCGTCAACGGTGGTGCCGAGAACACGGCCTCTTGCAGTAACACTACCGCTGTTTTCAGCTTCACCGGCCTAACCGTCAATTCCGGCGACCGCGTCACGATATATCTGACTTCAACGATGAAAGCCAATACTGTTTTAGTCGCTCAGAGCAACGGCGCCTACAGTATAGATCTCTATGAAAACCGAGTATCAGTTACTTACACCACTGGCTCCTCGATTGTCATAGATAACCTCACTGATTACGACTCTGACCAGAACAATACCGATATGCTTTACGACGCCGAAAATGCCGCCACTGACACTTTGATTCTTGAGTCGGGTATCGAACTGCACATCCCAACTAGTAAAGCCTTTGCTCCCGGCGGGTCAGTAACTACGCCCAAGCTCCATATCAAGGGTACCTATACAGGCATCCCCGGAGATTTCTCGGCAACTCTAACACTAAATGAGTCAGGCACTGGTACCGCTCGACCGCTTTACATTGATGGAGGCACCTTCACTTCACCGGCGACGACCGTATTTAGCGGCGATGGCACTGCTGATATTCAACACACCACTTACACCGACCTCTATATTACTCCAACTATCACCGCCGACCGAACCTACACCCTCACTACCGGTACATTGACCGTCAACGGTGGCATGCAAGTTAACCCCACCGCCAGCTCGACAACTAAAACTCTCACCGTCAATTTGGGCGGTACCACTACTATTGCGGCCAATAGAACCTTAACTATCACTGGCACCGGCACCGGAGCTTCAGTTGTTAATACAACTGCCTCTAATAGTTACGCACTATCGGTTGGAACGATGGACATAGATAACACAGGATCGGGAGGAACGCTAACTGCTAATAACTCCACTATCACTTCAACAGCAAGCTCCTGGACTCAAACTGGTACTTTTAATGCCGGCACCTCAACGGTCGTTATGAACAAAGATGCCTCTGGAGGAATCACCTCCAACAACCCAATTACTTTTTATAACCTCACTTTGAGCCCAGCCATTTCCACTTCGGGGCGAACATACACCTTCGGTACTAGCGCCCTAACTATAAACGGGAATTTTACTATCTCGCCCAGCGGGACCCAGTTACTAACGGTTAACATGGGCGCCAATATCACGGTCGCCGCAACTAAAGCGACCACTATCACCCGAACCGGCACCGCCACTTCTAAGATCGATGTACGTCCAAGCTCAACCGATTATAATCTCACAACCGGTCGACTTAATATTGCTACCGGTGGAACACTTGACGCCGCCAGTGCGTCTTCAGTTATCACCCTCACGAGCATCTCTGGTACATTATTCACTCGCGCTGGTACTTTCACCGTTGGTACATCAGAAGTAAAAGTTACTAGCGCTTCCGGAACACCGACTTTCCTTTCCGGCGCCACCACTTTTCATAAATTAACAATCAATTCGACCGCTACCGTTATTAATATGAGCGGGGCAGTTACGATAAATAATGTTTCCGGAGCTGCCCTAACTATCACTGCTGGAGTTTTCAATGTTGATGCTAATAATATCACCGGTCCGGGTGCGACCAACGGTACTCTAACAATCGCTTCGGGCGCAACGCTTTGTCTTGGCGGTACAACTGGCTCAACTAACGCCACCTGCAATTCCGGTGCCACTCAAACTACTACTCGAAATATGCCTACTTTCCAGACCTACGCTTTCAATTCCGCCTCGACTACGCGTTATCTTTCTGATGTTGCCCAAACCGTTTCTCAGGCACCAGTTTACGGTAACCTCCAGATTACGCCTACTCTGACTGCCAACCGAACCTATACTCTCGGTTCATCTAATCAGAGAGTGAATTCATTTGTGTACGCAAACTCCAAATACATTGCCATGGGATTTGACGACGCCTCCGGGACTTTTGACGCTGTTATTTGGGAATCGACTGACTTGGTTTCGTGGACACCGCGAACCGTGGCCGGTGGCACAGGTAACCAGACTATATCTTCCCTGATCTACGATGGCACAAAATATGTCGCTGCTGGTGGGGACGCTGCCTCTGGAACTTACGACGCTTATGTTTGGGAATCGACGGATTTAATTTCCTGGACACCACGAACTGTCGCTTCTGGCGCCGGAGGTCAAAATCTAGTTTCGATCATCTACACAGGTTCAAAATACATCGTCGCAGGAAATGATGACGCCTCTGGAACTAACGACGCTGTCGTTTGGGAGTCAACCGACTTGATTTCCTGGACGCCACGAACTGTCGCAAATGGCGCGAATCATCAAGTAATAAATGCCTTCACCTATGGCGGATCTAAGTACGTTGCCGCCGGTACTGATAGCTCCGTCACTCCTGGTTTTTGTGGATTCGGTAATTGCGACGCTTATATTTGGGAATCGACCGACTTGATTTCCTGGACGCGACGGACTGTCGCAAATAGCGCAGGGTCCGAAGATATACTGTCTATTATCTACGACGGCGCAAAATATGTTGTCGCTGGGTACGATTTAGGTGTTGGAAGCGGCGACGGTCTGGTCTGGGAATCAAGTGACTTGATTACCTGGACACCACGAACTGTCGCTTCTGGTACGAGCGGTCAGGTTTTATATTCAGTTATCTATGGAGGTTCTAAATACGTTGCCACAGGCTATGACAATATTATGGGGACCTTGGATGCTTTTGCTTGGGAATCGACTGATTTAATTACCTGGACGCCACGGATCGTTTCCGCTGGAGTAGAACAACAATGGGCATATTCAATAATCTATGATGGCGCAAAATATGTTGTTGGGGGAAGACATGACGCCACCAACCAGGTTGCTGACGCTGTTGTTTGGGAATCTACTGATTTAATTACCTGGACTGATCATGCCGCCTCGCCTGGCCTAACAGTTAACGGTGATCTAACGATCAATCCTACTATTGCTTCGGGATCGTCGGTTTTGACGGCCAATGTCAGTGGTAATTTAACGGTCGCATCTGGAAAAACTACAACTATAACCAGGACTACTAGCAACACCGCTAATCTGGTTTTGGCTCCAGGTTGGACTAATTACAACCTATCCACTGGTAACTTAAACATTGTTACTGGCGGTACTCTGACGGCCGGTAGCTCAATCGTCACCTTAACCGCCAGCGGGACGCCGCTTACTGTGACAGGTACCTTCACTCCCAGCACCTCATCTGTTTCCTACGCCGGCACCAGTGCGACAAATGTTACCGCCGCCACTTATTACAACTTGCTTGTTGGCAATAACGCTGACGGTAACGCTACCACCTTTACGGCCGTTGGTAACTCGACCGTTCAACAGAAATTAACAATCGGCAACGCTTCTTCCAGTGTCAGCGATACTTTTGCCGCCAGCAGTACCACGCTCACTTTATCTGGATCGCCCTCAACTACACCGTTAAATGTAACCAGCAAGGGTACTTTCCAGGCTGATACATCAACAGTAGTTTACGCCGGTGAAGGGGCTGTAGCGCCGTCCATTAATTACAATCAACTAAAAATCGGCGGTAACAACGGCCTAGCTCGGGCTGCTGGGCTGAATAATAATAGCGGTGAAACCAATAATTTCGGCGCCGTTATCGACCAGCCTAATGGCTTCGCCTACTACGCCACCAACGACAGCCCCTCACGAATCATAAAGTATCGTTTAAGCGACTTTACGCGAGTCGGATCAATTATTCTTAACTCTGGTGAGGGCAGTATTTACGCCCCAGGTGTCATTGACCAGCCCAATGGTTTTATCTACTTCGGCACTAACGATAGTCCCGCGAAAATAGTAAAGATAAACTTGAGTAATTTTACTCGCGTTGGAGCCATAACCCTCGACACTGGTGAGAACAGCATTCGTAGCGCCGTCATCGATCAGCCGAACGGCTTCGCTTATTTTGGAACCTACACAACCGCTGGCAGAGTCGTAAAAGTCCAGTTAAGTGATTTTACGCGCGTCGGAG
>C687J35174_10006144_pt1 | contig 15706 bp, 20 predicted proteins | sample RifCSPhighO2_01_FD_35174 | JGI IMG/M metagenome (IMG submission 35174) | reverse complement strand
TAATTTTTCTATGTTTATAAGCGTTTCTGTTTTCNCCCCCCCCCAGTTAATATTGTTGTCGCTGCCTCTTGTGAAAAACCTCTGCGAAAGATATTTAAAGAGAATAACCGTAAAGCATCGCATGGCAATCGCAATGGAGCAGGTCTTAGAAAAATTGGACCATGTACAATTGGACTTGGAGTACATAAAAAAGCATCTCTCTGACCTTGATCTTGTTCTTACGGACGAGGATGTCGAGGCATTGCAAAGAGCGGAGACAGATTTAGCGATGGGCAGGACGAAGAGGCTGGTTTAGGGTGTATGAAGTACATCTTTCTGAGCATGCGGATATTTTTCTTCGAAAATTAGACAAGCATCTGAGTGAAAGAATAACCAGCAGATTAAAGCGGCTAGCAGAAACACCGATCCCAACGGATGCAAAATTCATAATGAGAGAAGGTTCTGACAAGATTTTCCGCTATCGGATTGGCGATTATCGAGCGCTGTACAAAGTGAAAGACAACGAAAAAATTGTTCTTATTGCTAAGATCGATAAAAGGCCCCGAGTGTATCAGCGGTGAGTTCTTAAAGAAGACAAGTTGCCGCAAAGCCACTGGACAACTGGACACCTGCGGATAGAGTTTATATAGGGGTGCTTCGACTGAAATATTAAGCTCGTAACATGAGGTGAAGCTGCATGGAAAAAGATCAAGCGTTAGTGGTTTTTCAGGACCAAAAAATTAGAAGAATGTGGCATAATAATGAATGGCATTTCTCCATTGTTGATGTTGTAGAAGCTCTTACTGACAGCAATAATCCAAGGAATTATTGGAATATGCTTAAAGCAAGGGAAGCAGAACTGGGGATTGAACTGTACACAATTTGTGTACAATTGAAACTTATAGCAGAAGATGGCAAATTACGAGAAACAGACTGCGCTAACACAAAGTCATTGTTTCGTATAATCCAGTCCATTCCCTCCAAAAAAGCCGAACCATTCAAGCGCTGGCTTGCCAAAGTAGGCTACGAAAGAGTGCAAGAAATAGAAAATCCCGAACTGGCTCAAAATAGGGTGAAAGAATACTATGAGCTGAAAGGCTATCCCAAAGCATGGATCGATAAACGGATCAGAGGAATAGCCATCAGGCAGGAATTAACAGATGAATGGAAATCCAGAGGTGTTCAGGAAGAGAGAGATTTTGCCTTTCTAACTAATGAGATCACAAAAGCAACGTTCGGAAAAACTGTCAGCGAATACAAGCAGTTTAAGGGGTTGAACAAAATAAACCAGAACTTACGCGACCATATGACCGACTGGGAGCTNATTNTNACGATGNTTGGAGAGAAAGCCACGAATGACATCACTCTTGCCAAAGATGCCCAAGAGTTCCCAGAGTTACAACAAACGGCAAAAGAAGGCGGAGACATCGCGCAAAACACCCGAAAAGAGCTGGAGCAGAAGATTGGGAAATCTCTGCTGTCAAAAGAAAACGCTTTGTATTTGACGGCAAAGAAGAAAGAAACGGGGGCCCTTGAATGACTCGATTTGGATGCGCTTGTTTTCGGTAATCCTCACCCCATGAACAAAAACACCAGCATCATCGTCCTTTTTTGCACTTTATTGCCTTTATTCCTCGTCTTATTTTCCTACAAAGCCGTGCTCTTTTTCACGCCACTCACCGAATCACAGGAAGAAACGCTGCAATTTCTGGATGGAGATCTCGCGGAAGTTCCGTATCCGCTCACTCCTGAAGAGCGTTCGCATTTGGCAGACGTAGAAAGAGTTATGACAGGCATCAATGCTGTTTTTTATGCGCTCTTACTCGCGCTCACTCTCCTCCTGACATATACGTGGAAACAGCCGCAATTTCAGAAAAAGCTCTTCCGCTTCGGCGGCATAACAACTTTAGCTTTTGGCATCATTCTGCTATTCTTCATTCTCTTCTCTTTTACCTCCTCATTCACTCTATTCCACCAGCTTTTCTTCCCGCAGGGAAACTGGCTGTTTCCGGAAAGTTCCTTCCTGATACAAATGTTCCCCATTCATTTTTTCACTGCTGCAGCGAGGAACATCTTTCTCGTCCTGCTCGGCTTGGGAAGCCTTTTTATACTTCTCTCCCTTCTCTGGAAGCATGATAGTCCGAGCTGAAGGGCTGAAGGCATGGCTGCTTATTTTAGTGGTCTTCTTAGGAGTTCTCGTCTTGCTGGTCATCATCTTTCAGGTTCTGATATTCCTCCTGCCCCTTATNCTGGTGCTCCTGCTCATGGCCTACCTGTTCCGCAAGCTGAACACTGCGAAGAAAAGCGGCAAGAAAAAAGACTTCATTGATATTGTATTCAACGTGAAAAAGTGAGATGAATCATGGGAAAACCGCTTATCCTCATCAACTTCAAGACATATCCGGAAGCGCTGGGAAATAACGGAATATTGTTCGCAAGAAAACTCGCTGCGGTGCGCACGAAGAGATATGAGGTTGCTCTCTCACCCTCGCTTTTAACGCTTCCGTTTCTCTCCAGACAGCTTTCATTTCCGCTCTTCGCCCAGCATGCGGATCCTTTCCTCCCCGGAGCACATACGGGAAGCATTTCCCTCGAAGAGCTCAAAGGTCTTGGCATCCGGGGAACGATATTAAATCATTCTGAAAAGAAAGTTCCGTTTTCGACGCTGAAAAAGACCGTTCTTCGCTGTAAAAAGCTCGGGCTGATTGTAGTTCTCTGCGCTGCAACAGTTTCAGAAACGAAGAAGCTCCTTCTTCTGAAACCAGACTATCTTGCCTATGAGCCGAAGGGGCTTATCAGCGGAAACATTTCCGTAACAAAAGCGCGGCCAGCCATCATTACTGCGGTTGTAGAACTCTCCCAAAAAATAAGCCCCAAAACAAAAGTCCTTTGTGGCGCTGGTGTTCATTCTCGAAGGGATGTGCAGCGTGCGTTAGAGCTCGGCTGCCAGGGAGTTTTGATCAGCCATAGTATCGTCCGAGAAAAGAATCCCCAGAAAGTGTTGCAAAGATTACTTCTTTAATCTCTATCGTCGATAATTTTACTCTTCTTCTCTCTTCCCCATATCCGACCAAGCCGCTTCTCGAACCATCGCTGCTCTTTCTTCTGCAGTAATGATCTCCTGGGAATACAACTCGTTCGCATAGTGTGCCACGCAGCGGACGTACATACCATGCGTCCGCCAGCCACCGATGCCGTTGCCGCACTCTTCGGGGCGTGTCGTCTCGCCAGGAAGGCAGGGCACAGGGCAAATCAGCAGGCCATCGCAATCTTCATCTGCAAAATTTCCGGGAAGGTCATATGCTGCACAAGCCTCGGGCGGAAAGCCATCAGAAGTGCTGCCATCGCCTTCGGGCGGGAAGTATGCATCGTGTTGATCAGAATTTCCATCAATCCCGTTTCCTGCATCATACGCGGGAGGAACGTATCCTTCCGGAGGAAAGTTAGAAGGTGGAGACGGATTATCATGCTCAGCTAGAGCATCTACTCCGAGAGCTGCATCGGTTTCAGGCAGTTCAGCATAATCCCTTTCTTCGGCAGGATGAGCTTGATCGTACGGTGTGGCAACCACATCCAAAAACGGTGGCACATCGGAAAAATGAGGGAGTTCAGGAATGCGAAAATCCCATGCGACATCAATAGACACTCGTTCTTCCTGCCCGGCATCCACCGCTTCCTGATGGCGTATGCCTGGATAATACCCTTGGATCGGCTCCTGGCAAGCTGCCAAAAGAGCACACAGCCCGGCTGGTGAAAAGAGGGTATATAGGGATGGTACCATTTTTTTCAAAAGCTGGGGGCGCATTATAAAACTTATGAAACGTCTCATTTTACCTTTTGCAACATCACCTTTCCGCAAGAGAAATCTATTTAAACGAACCACCTCGACCAGCTTACCATTTATCGCCCATCGAGGGAACATCCATTTCTGATGGATGGGCCCTCTTCTTTCTTTTTTTCATATGTCAAAAATATACCACCGGTCTATTTGACCGGTGGACAATGTCTACTCTACGAGATTCTAGGCGGTATATTTTTGAGCATGATCAAAAGGTCGGCAGGGTGAGCGAAGCGAACATGCCTCCAGTCTTTGACTGGTGGTCCCTGCCGACTTTTGACAATCAAAAGGAAAATTTGCTTCTTTTCTGGCAAAAAAGCGAAGATAAAGCGTTATAAAGCGTGAAAACGGAAAATTAGCGGTCTTTGTAAGGGTTCTGGAAAGTGTCTTTTTAAAGTTCTTTGTTTGGATTCTCTGCAGCATGGTGGCGAAAAGCCATGGCGAAATATGATCAACACAACAACAGGGAGGATGCAAATGGCAATGAAAAAACTCATTTCGGTGGTGGTGTTTATACTGTTCTTGCTGAGCGTATTGCCCAGCGGATTGGCTGCAGAAGCAGATGGAGCAGAGAGCAGCGAACGAAAAGTGCTCCGAGCAGAAGCTTTGGAGAACGTTGCTCGTGCCCAAGAGCGAGCGGAGGAATTTCGAGTGAAGGCAGCAGCTCGTTTAGAACAGGTCGAGAAGCAGGCAGAAGAGCAGCTTGCAGAACGGGCCGAGAAAGCCACGGTTCGAGCTGAAAAAGCCAAAGAGCGGATAGCTGATCTGCAGGAGAAAGCAGCGGAACGCCGCGAAGCAGCGCAGGAGAAGCTCGCTACAGCAAAAGAAAGATATCACGAAGCGAAAGAACGCTTTGATGAGCAGAAGCAGCGGGTTTCGGAGCTAAAAAACAAGTTCCAAAGATGTACGAAAGCTAACGAAACGGCCAACGTTTCTGATGGCTGCAAAACCGCAGAAGATACTCTCAAAGAGGGTGCACAAAAGCACCTGCTGAATATCTTGATCGTGATGGACCGCACGCTGGAGCGCGTAGAGGAACGCGTCCTGAATACGACCGGCATTGCTGACGAAGATCGTGCTGCGGCTTTGGAAAGCATTGCTGGTTTGCAGCAGCGCGTTGCTGACCAGAGAGCTGCTGTTGAAAATGGTACTATTTCTCAAAAAGAAGCCGTGAAAGCAGCAAAAGAGCTCTGGAATGACATCAAGCGCGAGCAGAAAGCGATCGTGGCCTTGCTCGTACAGGATAAGTCCGCACATCTCGTCGAAAAGCATCGCGGATTAGAACGGAGCATGGAAGCGAGGATCGCCAGCATTGAGCGTGCTGGGGGAGATGCAACAGAATTGCAAGAGATTCTGGAGCGCTTCCGGACACAAACGGCAGAGCTTGAAGAAGCCTATGCAGATGCTAAAGCACGCTGGCAGCTGGCTCGCGGCTCAGAAAAGCACGAAGCCTGGGAAGCCTGGCGGGCTGCCCAGAAAGAGTTCCGTGACGGGCTGAAAGAATCACGGGAGATTCTGCGGGAATTTGTGCGGAAGTTTGTCGAGCTGAAGAAAGAACTGGGCACGGACGAAGTCGGTGAAAGCAATGAGACGGAAGAAACCGGCACTGAACAAGGCACCAACCAGAGTGATGAAAATGCTGGAAATGAGACAGATGATGGCGCTGAAACCGATGAAGCTGCAGAAAATGAAACGAGCGACGGCAATACTGCAGCAGGAAATGAGACCGGAAACGGATTAGGAGGAGAGGGAAATGAGACTGCTGTATAAATCGGTGCTGGCGGTACTTTCCCTTTTCTTCATTTTTTTCCTGTTCGGCTGTGCACGGGAAGTGCCGGAAGAGACCGTAGAGGGCGCGGTGGACAGTTTAGGAGACGATATGCAAGACCTTGAAGAATTTGATGACTTAGCGCAGGAGCTTGATGATGACGTGTTGAAAGAGTTGGAAGAGCTGGAGGGGTTGGGGTGAAAAAGAAGTTTTCGCAATGCAGTTACTTCTCTGGGTTGCTCAAGCTTAAAGCACCTTCGTCATAACTCATTGATAAAGCGCCTTCTAAACCTCCTTTGTACAGAGAAAGAGCGCCAGGAATTGCGACCCAATCAACCCAGAAATGATTATCCCTCCCAAAAAGAGGCGCGTGTAAAGTTCCTTTGAAACTGAGCGGAAAGTCTTTTACTACTGCTTCTTCTAATAATTTTATCGTAGAAACACGTTCATTATTAAGATAAATAAACGTGAATAAAACTTGCTCTTCATGCCTTCCTTTCTCTACAAATCGAAAACTCGGTTGGGAAGCCGTCGGATCATGGTAACCAATCCTTCCTTCTAGTTCTACATAAGTAAATGAGCGGCGCCAACTATTTGGATGAAGATTGAGATGCTCAGTTCTTTTACGCGTGTCTTCACACGCTTGTTCTATTGTCATTCTTCGATATTTGACCATTTTTCTTTTTCTAAGCTCCTCTGTGTTTTTAGAATTGTCTCCTATAGTTCCTAGGAAACTGGAAAAATGCTTGTTCGCCATCACTTTTTAAAAAAGGGATTCTATACTTCCCAAACTCATTTTCCACCCGGTCTTTCAGGGGAAACGGAACTTCTACCGGTTTAACGAGTCCTTCTCCCAGAGCATCTAATTCTACCCGTCCATGGCTACCCAGATCAATAGTTTTCATTCGGTATACATCTCCTTGTTTCTCATACTGAAATTCTGCAAACAGCCGTGAACCCTCTGAAATATCAACACCGAGGAAATAGGTTTTCCCTCTTCGATCCGGACGGATTATATCCATCGTTAACCGACAATCTTGTGCCACACCGCCATCATAATCGACAACGAGTGTGGTATCATTCACCAAAAGGGGTTGCGCTGATCTTTCCTGCGCTTCTGGATATACACCCCGATGCTTAAAGATCCATCTATGTTCTGTATCACTGAACAGAATCATTTTAAGCTGCGCACCCGTATCTAATTGGAGCTTAATTACATATTCGGGTGGTTGATTCTCTGTTGACATGGCAAGCCCCATAGCTGTTTACTCCCTAAAAACCCAGTCATTATCCTGCCAGTAAACGACCGCTCCTCTATACTCCTCGCCCTCATGCCAAAGAGGCGATTGGTTGGCTTGGTTGAGGATGTCCGCAACTTCATTTGCCGTTGCTTTATTTGTTGCCTGCGGATAGGTTGCTTGAAGCACATAGCGCATCCCCTGTTGTCCAGCATCTTGAGCAAGAGTGACTACCTGAGGATTCCCTTGGACGTTCTCCATTCCTTCAGTTAATGAAAGCTCTAGCGCTGACGGCGTTTGAGCACATTCTCTTAAAGTAGGTATTTCTGCCTCAATCTCTTCTCTAGGAGCAGCACAGTAGAAAAAAGCATAGGCAGTTCCAACGTTTTGAGTAGTGTCTGTCATTTTAACCTCTCCGCTTTTAAGGTGTAAGCTCACCATATTTTTATCACTTATGCAGTAATAAATGCCCCCAATATATAAATGTTTCGTTTATTTTCTCACTTTTTAGTAACAACCAAACCGCAGGAAAACAGCTTCCCCCCGACTCCTCTTTTCCTGAAACGGAAGCCACAACTTTGACCAAAATGTCCCACTTCTCACCGAAACCATTAAATTTATAAAAGATCACTATACTCCAATCATTATATTATTGTGACACTAATGGCCAAGAAAACTCAGCAAAAGTCCCTGCAGCCCAAAAGCATCGAAGTGGGCTTGCCTCCGCTGCCCGGATCGCAGCCTCAGCTGCCGCCGGAGCTTGAGAAGAAGCTGAAAGCCCTGAAGACCAAGCTGGACACGTTCAAAAAGAAAGTTCTTGATAAATTCGGAGATTATATCGTCGGCATCGCCGTCCTGCCACCGGAAAAGCCCCTCAGCCCAGAGGAAAAAGAAGCATTAGCTGCGCAGGAAGTCCGCAAAGAGGGAGAAGCCAAAGAAGAGAAGAAAGAGGAGAAAAAAGAGGAACAGATCAACCTGCTGGTCGTCGTGGACGATACCACATCCCAGAAGATGACTAAGGACGAGCTGCATTACAAATTCTCGACGATCATCAAGCAGATGGGAGAAGAGGTAGACAAACAGCTGGCCCCCAAAAGCATTCTCCTGACCGATCTCTGGCAGAACTGCTATGATGCAAAATATGACCTCAATCGCTTAATCTCCCTGAGCATGCCGTTGCACGATACCGGGATGCTGGCGGCCATTAAGATTGCGGAAATCCACAAAAGCATGGTGCTGAAGAAGTTCGACAAATACATCCTCAGTTATGTCTTAGCCGGCTCGTTAACCCAAGGGAAAGCCACGCCGACGTCAGACATCGACGTCTGGATTGTCATTGATGATACCGATGTCAAGAAGATGACCCGCTTTGAGCTGAAAGACAAGTTGCGTGCCATCATTATTGGGATGGGTGCCGAAGCGGGCGAAAGAACTGGCATCAAAAACAAGCTGAATATCCAAGTATACATCTTAACGGATTTCTGGGAATCGCTGAAAGAAGCCAATCCAATTATTTTCACCTTGTTGCGGGATGGCGTGCCGTTCTACGACCGCGGCATTTTCATGCCTTGGAAACAGTTGCTGAAAATGGGCCACATCAAGCCCAGCCGGGAAGCTATTGATTTGTTCATGAGCACCGGCGAGCAGAGCTTAAAACGGGTCCAAAGAACGCTGAACGCCATGGGCATGGAGGATACGTACTATGCTATCTTAACACCCAGCCAGGCCGCTTTAATGTTATACGGCGTTCCGCCGCCCACGCCGCGGGAAACGCCCGACGTCATGGAAGAGATCTTTGTCAAAAAAGAAAAGATGCTCGAGCCGGAATATGTGAAAATCCTGAAAGACAATGTCAAGCTGCGGAAGGAGATTGAACACGGCGAGAAAAAAGAACTGTCCGGCACGGAACTGGATACCTATGTGAAGAACGCCGAGAAATTCCTGAAGCGGATCAGCGAGCTGTTTAAAGAGATTGAGGCGAAGCACGATGAGAAAGGCATCTCTTTACTGTATGAAGATGTAACCACGATCCTTCGCGACGTGCTCCGTGCTGAGGGCTTGGAGAAAGTTCCGGAAGGGGAATTGGTCAAGCGGTTTGAAGATGCGCTCATTACCCCTGGAAAATTGCCGGCGCAGCTGTTGCGGGACGTGCAGGATGTCTTGGCAGCGAAGAAGCAGTTTGAGCAGAAAAAATTAGCGAGAGCGGATAGTGAGAAAGCACGGAAAAGCGGCACGGTCCTTATCAAGTTCCTGGTCGAATACCTGCAGCGCAAGCGCGGCCGGGAGCTGGAGCGGGCCAAAATCCGCGTCAAGCACGGCAGCAAATATGGCGAAGTGACTCTGCTTGATAATGTTGCTTTTGTCAATCATGACCTGGATGCCAAAGAGCAGCGGATTGAGAAAGCTCCTCTGCGGGAAAATGGCAGCCTGGGAACCTTGGAGGCGAGCAATCTGGAAGAATATGAAAAAGCCCTGGCGCAGACCAAGCTTCCGCGAAGAGCCTTTATCAAAGAGCCCATCTTTGAAGACCTGAAGCGAATCTTTGGGCGGGATGTGGAAGTATTGGTGTATGGATAAAGTGCTTCTGGTGGTTTACACGAATTTTCCGCAGGATACCTTTTTATTGTAGGCATTGATTTCTCCCTGCAAGCTCCCGTAGTATAGCTTGGATGCTTTTTGATAAAAAAGCCAAAGAGTATACGGCCCTCCGGAGGAGGAGAAGAAAGGCTGTGACCGGCGTTCAAATCGCCGCGGGAGCGTTTGTTAATCAATCAAAGCTAGTTGCTCTTCTCTTCTTGCATAATTTTATAAAAAAGAGCTTTATTTACCAGAGAGATGGGCTCGTGGTCTTCGCGCAACGTTTTGAGCTCGCTGCGCTCGTCAAAACCTTGACCAAAATTCTGTCATGGGGAACATCCTTCGCTCTGCTCAGGAGTTCCCCCGAGCAAAAATGAGAGAGAAATCTATTTAAAACACTCCCCTCTTAGCAACCTAAAGGGCTCGTGGTCTAGCGGCTACACACTTAAATGTGCCGTACAGGACGTCGCCTTCACACAATCTTTTTGGCTCACTGCGTTCGCAAAAAGATTGGACCAAAATCCACTCAAGTAGGATTTCGCTTTGCTCAATCCTACGATATGCGGATGTCGAGTAAAGTCATGCCAATACAGGTCTGAGAACGGCGGAGATCAAGGGTTCGAATCCCTTCGGGCCCATCATTCAAATAATGGGACTCCAAGAACTGCTGCAGGAATTGAAAGCCCTTCGATTACCGGTGGAGGACTATGCAATATTTGGCAGTGGCCCTCTGGCTGTTCGAGGCATCCGCGACTGTAACGATCTGGATACTGTAGTCAGTGCCCGCCTCTGGGAAGAGCTCTCTTCACGGTATGCTCCGACGGGAAAAAAAATAGAGATCGGAAACCTAGAATTCTGGCGTGATTGGATGCCTTGGTTTTCGCCAGCGGAAGTCGATGGATTAATAGCGGGTGCTGAGATTATCGACGGAATTCCTTTCGTGAAGCTGCGATACGTCATTGAGCTCAAAAAGAAGATGGGGCGGGAAAAAGACAAACGGGATTTGGTACTCATTGACAACTATCTTAAAACTCATCCAGATGAAATGCCATGAGCAATTCGTAAAATTAATATGGTTTCAGTTTTCTCCCCTCATATGCTTTCTTTACAACAGCTCCGCAGCGAATACCAGAACTGTCAGCGCTGCGGCTTGTGCAAGAACCGAACGCAAGTAGTCTTTGGCTCCGGCAATGAAAATGCGGAAATTCTGCTGGTCGGGGAAGCGCCGGGGGCAGAGGAAGATAAGCAAGGCGTTCCTTTCTGCGGCATGTCCGGGAAAGTCCTGGATCAGCTCTTAGCAGGTGCAGGCTTGCAGAGAGAAGATGTTTTCATTACGAATACGGTGCTCTGCCGGCCGCCGAACAACCGCAATCCTGAAAAAGAAGAAATTGAGCAGTGCCGCGCACGGTTAGACCAGCTCATAGCCATTCTGCAGCCGAAAGTCATTGTCACCGTCGGCAATTTTGCGACGCAAAGAATTCTGGGGAAAACCGGCATCACCTCCCTGCGGGGAAAAGTCTTTCAGAAAGTGCTTGGGAATCGAGAAGTCACCATCGTTCCGACTATCCATCCGGCGAACTATCTCTATTCCGGCAGGAATCCAGATCTCTTTGCGAAAATGCAGCAGGACTTTCGGATGGTTGTGGAACAAGTGAAGAAAGCTGCTGAGCAGAAAGGGTTAAAAGATTTTGAAGCTTGGTGAGGAAAACAGCTCATAGCAAGTCTTCAATCAAAATGGGGCTGCCGCATCTCATCAAGAAGAACAAGAACTTTGCTCTGGCATGCTTCTGAACCGTATATTCGAGCCATTTTTTCGTACCACCGTATGTTTTCAGTACTGCTCATTCCTCCATGAGTATAATTATTGACCAGCCTAAGAATCTCTTCATCATTCAGGGAGCGGTCATAAAATTCTTTGGCGAGCACTGTAGCAAGTTCAGCTTCATGAGGGATATTGCTGGCTAAAATGTGTTGAAAAATTTCGTCTTTGAGGGCAGCTGATGTTGAATAGGTTCTGGTAAGGTCACAAGCGAGATAAAAATACTCTTGATGTGCAGCTGTTTTAATAAAATCCCCCGACGGAACTTTTTCAAGGCACCAGGCACTTATTTCATTGATGAGCTCTTCGGGAATTTCTCTTCCCCCGTACTCCAGCACTTTTTTGAGCATAAAACAGAGGGATTTTCTTTCATCGAGAATCCTGTGGAATTCCCACTCACTTCCAGTCTGATTCCAATCTAGTTTTATTTGCTCTCTTTTTTTCTCTACAGTTTTTATGTCTGAGAAAATCTCCTGAACAAGGCCAGTGAGCCCTTTTGGTTCAGCCATTGCTTTTTATTCTGCTAATATGCTTTTTATTCTTTTCTGTACTGTGGGCTACAGAATAACACCAGTGAAGAAAAAGCATTTAAATCCGCCGGTATTTCATGTTGAAAGTAAAGAAAGAGGTTTGATCATGCGCAAAAGATATTTCACGTTATTTTTTCTGCTTGCTCTTCTCTTCTTGGTAGGTTGTGCCTCAAAAACGGAACAAGCAGTTCTCGATGAAAACAGTTCTCTCCCCGCTGATCAAGAAGCGCCTCTTCTGAACGAAACAGAAGAAGAGCAAATGCCGGCTTCCCTTCCTTCCGGCGCTTGTACTCCGGGCTGGACGTGCATCAGCGGGCAACTCAAAGCGTATCGGACAGAGAATTGCACGTTTATCGAGCGACGGGAATGCCCATTAGGCTGCCAGAATGATACCTGCCGTGCTTCATCCGTCTGCGAGCAGGGGTTTAAGTGCCTTGACGAGCGGCGAGTGGGCTATCAAACTTTGGTCTGCACGTGGGATCATGTTAAAGAGTGCCCGGCGGGCTGCGCGAACGGCGATTGCTTGCCGGAAAATGCGACGGTGCAAAATGCTTCAACGGAAGCAGCTCCGCAAACCGAAGAGGCACCCGCACCTCCACCAGATACCAGTAAATCGTTGCGGCCGGGAGAGCAGGCACTTCTGGAGAATAATGGGGGAGAATATATCCTGGAAATTTATGTTTTAGAAGAATCTCAAGTGCGTCTCTCTCTCGATGGGGCAAAGAGTGACTGGCTGGAAGAGGGCGATAGCTTCACTGCCCGGAGTATTACGATAACGGTCAAAGAAATTCTCTTCCAGTCATATGGGGGCGGCACCCGGGAGATACGCTATACAATTGGCTAATAATAAGATCCCCTGAAAAATCCTCCACGATTTTCGATTATCCCTCTTAAAGGGTAAGAAATGTTTTAATACTTTGCTGTTTTCTTACTTGATTGTTTGTGGACAGTTCGGTTGTCCTGAAAAGGATGCAACCATAGCAGCCTCTGTCCAGTACTCGCCATCACTCCGGTGGCTGGACTATAACTCACCGGACGAAACCTGTGCTGGTTACCGCTTACGTATGGGGCGAAGAAGATCACCTGTAAAACACGCTGAGAGGTTAAGTTTGTATCGGTCTGTGTTTCAGGCACTTTTTCACCGAGTCCAGAATATGCAGTGTTCAATAAGTAAAATTAGAGGAAAAAGAGATTAGGCAAAGGGGGTAAAGAGAGCAGAAGATGGCAAAGCGAAAAGGAAGAGTGAAGAGTTCTCGGAAGTCGCCGCATAAAGCAGCTCGCAAGTCTTCTCCTCGAAGAGGCGGTCGTCATACCAGCAACAAAAGCAAAGTGTCAAAAGTGCGGAAGCTTATGCGCTTAGCGAAGCAGCGGCGCTTGAAAAAATCGTCGAAGAAAGCAGGAAAGAAGAGAAAGAGATAAATAGAAGATTGGTACATTAAGAAAAAAAAGTAAAAATGGTGATTGTCATGAAAATTGATATGCAGAAATTCTCGTTAGCGGCAGCAGCAACCATGGGCATGGTCTACGTCGTGTGTGCGATATTCGTTGCTTTGTGGCCGAATGTGGCCTTGCAGCTCTTTGGCTGGCTGATGCATCTGGTCAATGTTGACAAGTTCGCCGGTGATGTCAGCATAACGGTTGTAGGCTTTGTCGTCGGCTTAGTGCAGGCGGTCGTGTATACGTACATTGGCGCACTGCTCTTCGTCTGGCTGCACAACAAGTTTTTGAAAAGGTAGAGCGTGTTTTAAAGTATGACAGATTCTGGCTCCACTCCCATAACTCTTGAAGGGGTCTGTACATTCTACTCTGAGACCGGAACCGAAGGGGGCTATTGGGCTTTTCAGGACCTGCGCTTTACCTCTAAAAATACAAACAATTTTGTATGTAAGAAATGCGGCATCTGTTGGGATAAAGAGCGGGAGCCAGATGAGCCGCACTATGAAGAGTCCGAAGAGCAGCTTCCTCCCGAAGAAAAACAAGCTCTTGAAGAGCTGCTCGGGCATGCCGTTCCCCCTTACTGCCCTGCGGGCAGCCATATATTTGAACTCTATCCGGAGCGTTTCTGGTTGTATGAAGGGTTGCATGTTCTGGAGGATGGTGACCAGCTTACTATTTACAACCCAAAAAATAGAGAAAATGTGGTATGGGAAAGCAGCATTGCTCTCCAACACTACGAATTGTTTACCGAGAGTGCTTTTGGCTGGTGGATCCATGCTGACCAGCGAGGCATAGGCCGCAACGTCTGGGCAAAATACTTTTTTGAAGAATATCCGGCAAAGCTTGTGCCAGCGCCGCAGAAAGCTGAGGAAGGAATAGAGTAACTTTTCGTGTAGAGCAATTCTTCGTCTAAGAATCTCCTTTTATCGTCTGTTCCAGATTTGCCCGGGCCTGCGCTTCATATCGTTCTCTGAAGAATTCTGTGCAATAGATGCTGGGCCATTTCAGAAATTTGCTGAGCAGTGCTTTTCTCCCCGCATAAAACAGCTCATCCGGCACGTGCTTAAATTCTTCTCGGATATTCCTGCTATTCTGAGCGAATTCTTCCCACGGCAGCCCTAAGCTGGAAAGATCGACGTCCCATATGAGCCTGGCATCGTCGGTGCCGGGGTGGACCACATACTGCGTTGTGATAATCAGTTCATAGGCTCTGAGCCGGTCAAGGGGGTCTAAGCCGACATTCTCTCCAAAAGCCCGAGCCACTGCTGCGCTGTTCTTTTCATTTTCCGGGTTTCCCGGCTCGTACACGCAATCGTGGAACCAAAGCGCCAGTTGAACAATATTTGGCTTTTTCGCAAGATGCCGGGCAGCTTTAAACTCCGTAAGGCAATGTGCGATATGATCCAGAGTATGGTAATGCCGGTGCGGTTCTCCGTAGCGCTGTTTTAAGTCACGGAATACTTGCTGGGCTTCAGTCTTTTGGACAGTTAAGCGATCACAAAGGCCGTACCAGTTTTTGCTCAGCTTTCTGGGGGTCATCATTCTCTCACTTTTCTCGTTTCCTCCTAAAAATATATAAAACTAGCGCTTTTTACTCTCTTATGGATGCCCCGCAGCTCATCAAAAAGTACCTCGACTTCTTCAAAAGCAAAAAGCATGCTATTATCCCGTCTGCTTCTCTCACCCCTGCAAATGACGCGTCTGTTCTCTTTAATACTGCCGGCATGCAGCCGTTAGTGCCCTATCTTATGGGGACGCCGCATCCTTTAGGCAAGCGCTTGGCGAATATCCAGAAATGCCTCCGCACCGTTGATTTTGAGAACATCGGTGATAATACGCACCATACGTTTTTCCAGATGTTGGGCAATTGGTCGCTTGGCGACTATTTCAAGAAAGAAGCTATTACCTGGAGCTTGGAGTTCCTGACAGCCAAGAAGTGGCTCAACATTTCCATAAAAAAGCTGGCTGTAACCGTCTACCAAGGCGATGCTTTTGTTCCCCGGGACGAAGAATCGTATGCCCTCTGGCGAAGCTTGGGCATCCCGGAAGAGCGCATTGCTTTTGTCGGCAAAGATAATTTCTGGATAGCGGGCGAAACTGGCCCTTGCGGCCCTTCCACGGAAATGTTTTACTGGACCGATGAAAAAGCTGCGCCAAAGAAATTTGAACCCGCTGACAATCGTTGGGTGGAAATCTGGAATGATGTGTTTATGGCGTACGACAAAAAAGCAAACGGGACCATCGCTCCGCTAAAACAACAGAACGTCGACACCGGCATGGGCCTGGAACGAACGCTTGCCTTGCTCAATGGCCAGAAGAGTGCCTATGAAACAGATCTCTTCCAGCCCATCATCCAGAAAATTGAGCTGCTCAGCAAGAAGAAGTATGCGCACGAGCAGCGCACCATGCGCATCATTGCCGATCATATTCGTGCTGCCACATTTATTCTGGGCGATGAGCAGGCAGTGCTTCCGTCGAATATGGATCGTGGCTACGTGCTGCGCCGGCTTATCCGCAGGG
>C687J35174_10006130_pt1 | contig 15725 bp, 16 predicted proteins | sample RifCSPhighO2_01_FD_35174 | JGI IMG/M metagenome (IMG submission 35174) | reverse complement strand
GCGTAGCTGTAACCGAGGGAGAGAAACCATTCGACCTTCTTGTGTGTGGATGTAATGGGAATGTAAATATGATTGAATGTGAGGCCAAAGAAATTTCTGAATCAATCATTGAAGAAAGTCTGAATAAGGCGAGCGAAGAAATAGAGAAGATCCAAACTTGGCAGAAGCAAATTATTTCTGAAATTAGTCGAATCAAGACCGATGTCCCGACAAATGCTGTCACTCGTGAACACGTCCAAGCCGTGCGGGAAAATGTTTGGGATGAATTACGGACAGCTTTGTTTAATAACGCTTTCACCAAAGCCGACACAAGTAATGTAGCGAGCAAGTGGGCGCAAGTTTTCATTACTAAATTTCCTGAACAGGCCGGCAATGCCGAATTATCTGCCAAAATTTTCGACACTGCAACTGATGAACTCGTGCACGAAGAGGCGATAGTGAATGACAGGCGACCAGACGGGAGGAAATTTGATGAGATACGGCCGTTGTTTACACAAGCCGGTGGCTTATCGCCCATTGTGCACGGAGTTGGGATATTTTATCGAGGGGCAACGCATGTTCTGTCAGTGCTGACATTAGGAGGACCGGGTGACGCGCAAGTTATAGAAGGTATGGAGGTGTCGCAAAAAAAGCGCTTCATGCATCATTACAATTTCCCACCCTTCTCAACTGGTGAAGTAGGCCGAATGGGGGGGAGTAATAGACGCTCTATTGGCCACGGTGCCTTAGCCGAGAAGGCTCTGCGTGGCACCCTGCCACCGGTGGAAACTTTCCCATACACCATTCGCTTAGTGAGCGAATCGACCGCGAGCAATGGCTCTACCTCAATGGCATCTGTATGCGCAAGTACTCTTGCAATGATGGATGGTGGCGTGCCGATTACTCGCCCTACGGCTGGCATTGCAATGGGACTGATGATGAGCACGGAAGTTAAACTTCCGGAATCTTCCGGAAGTTTAACTTCCGTGCCATATAAAATCCTCACTGACATTCAGGGAGCCGAAGATCATTTCGGCGATATGGACTTTAAAGTTGCCGGCACAAATGAAGGCGTTTGCGCTCTACAACTTGATATCAAAGTAGGAGGCATTCCCATTAAGATTTTAATCGAGGCTCTAGAGCAAGCACGCAAGGCTCGCATGCAAATTCTGGAAAAAATTAAAGAGGCCATACCAGAATTCAGAATAGAACTCTCGCCTAATGCGCCCAAAATCATTTCACTTAAAATTGCTGAAGAAGAAATCGGTAAAGTAATCGGCAGTGGTGGCAAAACTATCAACAAGATTATTGACGAAACAGGCGCGGATGTGAACATCGAAGACGACGGCACGGTCTTTATCACTGGTAAACTAGGCACAGCCGAACGAGCTCGTGAGATGGTACTCGAACTCGTCACACCCCTCAACCCTGGCCAGAAATTTGAAGGCGAAGTCACAAAGTTACTTGATTTTGGCGCGGTAGTTAAGATCGGCCACTTCAACGAAGGCCTAGTCCACATCTCCGAAATCGCCCCGTTCAGACTTGATCGCATTGATCAAGCAGTAGTCATAGGCGAGAAAGTGCAAGTGATGGTCCTGCCAGATGATGAGCGTCGCCCAGGCAAACTCCGCCTCTCGATCAAATCAGCCGACCCGGATTTTGCAAAAAGAAAAAACCTAGTAGCCTCAACAAACCCCGCCCCATCATTCACCCCCCGCAGAGATGACCATCGTGGCCCGCCTCATCGCGACTTCCGCCGTTAAACAAAAAACTAAGCTACATGCACTGCGACTCCGGGGTTTTTTCTTTACCCAGAGTGAAGTCGTGAGGTTATTCGTAAATTGAGTGATCGCCTATTTTGTAGAAATATACTTCTTACGTAACCTTCATAACTTGATTTTACATTAAGTCACGCAAGGAACGAAGAACTTTCCCTTTCCCTTTTTTGAAATCTTCATCCATTTTTTTTAATTCTTCAGCCAAATGCGCCTCGTGCCAACTCCTTACGAGATCCCGAATAAATTCGCTTTTCGTTGAGAACCTGCCTTTTTTAACTCCCCGCTCTACCTCTTTAAGCAAGTCAGCTGGTAGTGATATAGTCATTGTTTGGCGCATGTTTTGTGTGTGTTATTTTGTAAGACAATATAACACAGTATATACCCCCAATTTGCATTGTCAAGAAATGCGCTATAATAGATATCCTCATGGCAGAGCTCCCAGAAAAAACTACTGAAACAGTTTCGGATGAACTTCCTAATATCCGTACATATAGACATGATGTGGCAGAAACTCTAAGAGGCGAAGATACCAGTACTGCTAGCATTGCTATCCAAGAACAGGCCAGACGTTACGAGACTCAAGAGACAACAGAAAAAGAAATACGCACCAGCAAAACACTGGTAATTATCATCGGCTTACTTATATTTCTGGGTGCAGTAGCACTTGCTTACGTCCTTTTCTTGCGGGATACCCCAACTCCAACTAATATAGTCGTCACACCAAAAATTCCTGTTTCACTTGTCCAAGCGGAACTTCAGACACTATATGAACTATCGGGCAAAAATCCGACAATGGCTTATCGAGAATTAGCGGGCAAGGTTTCTGCTTCTGGACTTAGACCTGATACGATCGAGGAGATAGTACCTGTTCTAACAGCCTCTACTTCAGCGGGAATAGTGACAAGTCCTGTCAGCATTGAAGAATTTTTCGTCGCTCTGGACATTAAGGCACCCGATAGATTCGTGCGCTTCTTAGATAAACGCTTCATGTTCGGCATATATTCACTTCGCGATGCGAATGCTTTCTTGTTCGTGAAGCCAACTTCCTTCGGGCCAGTTTTCGCCGAACTTCTATCGTGGGAGAAAAATATGCCCGAAATCTTTTACCCGCTCCTCACCGGCAAAAAACTAAGTACTGATATTTCTCTTCACTGGACAGACACTATTATCAGAAATGTGGACGCAAGAATCGCAAAGATGGGAAGTGGTGATATCATTTTACTTTATGCCTTCCTGCCATCGAAAAAAGAATTAATTATCACGCCTTCCATAGACACGTTCAACGAGGTGCTCTTGAGAATCCAGAGCCCCCAACCAGTTACTCAATGAGCCAAAGAACCAAACCTTCAATCAGATAAATGTGCTATAATAAATACATGCCTGATATAAACAAATATAAAAAATTGCTCGAGGAAGAAAAGAAACGCCTAGAAATCGAGCTTGGCGATGTGGCCGAGAAGGACCCAGATAACCCGGGTGACTGGGTACCTACACCGCCACCGAACATAGAACACGAAACCGACCCCGTTGATGCCGCAGATGCGATTGAGGAATATAACGAAAGGGTGGGGATCGAAGGCCCGCTTGAGGAAAGATTGCGTGACGTAAACAACGCGTTGGTAGCAATAAGTAAGGGCACATACGGCACATGTACAACAGGCGACACGGAGCACGACATAGAACCCGGACGCCTAGAAGCCAACCCGGCCGCCATGACTTGTATTGCGCACATGACTTAAGTTATTGTAGCTCCAATTTATTTCTAAGTATTTTATTGAATGTGAAGCGGGGACTGCGAACTTAATCGCAATCCCCGTACTGGCGACCCACGCAATTCGCGAGCATCTCTTGCCCGGTGGGGCTCAAGATGACATCCAGACACTTGAAACGCTCGCGAGCCCACTTGCGTTGACTGGGCAAGAAACATGCCCGACGTGCCACATCCAGGCGCTTGTGAGCTTCGCGCTGTAACTGGACGTATCTAGGGTGGATTAACGATAATTCCAGATGCATCGCCCGCCAATAGTTTACCGCCTCCTCGGCCCAAACAGCCTCACGATAAGCCCTGTCAGCGCAAACGACATACAACACGAAAGCGCAAAAAAGCGTAATCCCGAAACAAGCCAGTATCTCCATGTGAGATCCTCCCGAGAGAAAGTCTATGCCATCCCAAAGAAATTACAACTGTCCTACTGAATCTTGAAAAATCCCAAAGGACTCAAAAATCCCAAAGGACTCTCCTTTGGGTAACTCTCGCTTTCCCAAATAAGGATCAACGATTTCTGTCTGCAATCCCATTTTAGAAAGCCTACGGGCATGAGCAGAAGTAGAAGCCGAAACACCAAACATAGAAGGTATCAAAATTATGCCTAACATTATTTCTTACATCTCACACCCACTAGAACAGCTTATCTAAAGCCATAGAAATAATAATATTCAAAAGCGCTAAAATGATTGGCAACCCTAGTAGGATAAGAGTGATTTTGTAACGCTTAGCAACTAAGAAAATTAGCCCAGCGACGCATAAGATGAGCCCAATAACGTACAGATTGGCAAGGTTCAGAACATCACTGAAACTGCTGAAGCTAAGTCTCTCAAAACATTTATTGTGCCAACTCCAATTGCAAAGTGCGTTTAGAAAACCAAGCAAAATAACATCCAAAACGATGGAAATTCCTATAGCTATAAACGTAAATGTTCTATTCACAAAGTAAGTTTAACACAGAAAATCACAAAGGTCTCCCCTTGGTGTTAGTCAAATTTACGCAGAAAATCTTTTGGCATAGTCAGCCAATCGTTTAGGTAGTCGTCAAATTCGTGTAGGCTTGCGAAATATTCCGGCATGGCTGATTTATTTATAATTGCGCTTTCCGGACGCGCTTTTTCTTGTTTCGAAAATTCCTTGAAACTTGAATACTGGTATTGCTCTAGATAATTTTTAGCCTTCTCCAAATCGTTGATTCCATTTTCTTTCCAGCCACTCTCAATCATATCAACCGGGTTAAGATGAATATACGACAATAAATGTCGCAAATACGTATCTTCATCTACGTGACGAGCCCTAAATGGTCCTTCGAAAAGAGTGCCAGTCCGCTTATTTTTTTCGTTATAGTACATTACATAAGCAGTTACAAGTTTTTGCATAAATTTACTAATGCCACCCTCGATTCTCTCTTGAAGGAGTAAATGGAAGTGATTGTCCATCAAGCAATAAGCGCAAACATTCACTATTTTCCCACCCATATCCAACCCAAAGGTCTCCCCTTTGGGCAATTCGCGCAAATTTACCATTTTAGAACCGTTGCACAGGTAAAGAAGCTTAAGAAAACGTTTCTTATCTATTTCCTCGTCGAAAATAATGCGCTTATCAACTCCACAATTATAAACATGATAAAACTCATCGATCCCAAACCTAAATGTCCTTGTCATAGTCACATCTTAACACATCTTATTAACACAAAGGTCTCCCCTTAGGGGAGACCTTGGGGATAAGTTGAGGGCTAAAGAAGGCTGATTCGTGCTAAGATTTGAGTATGCTTAGTAAAGTTCATTCGGCTCAGGTTTCGGGATTGAAGGCGGATATTGTGGATGTTGAGGTGGATATTTCACGAGGATTGCATAGTTTTTCTATTGTAGGATTGCCGGACAAATCGGTGGATGAGGCTAAGGATAGGATTAGTGCTGCTATTAAGAATTCGGGCTACAAACCACCCCAGAAAGGCAATATGAAAGTCATTGTTAGCTTGGCACCGGCGGACTTAAAGAAAGAGGGGCCGGTGTTTGACTTGGCGATAGCACTCGCTCACCTACTTGCTACCCAAGAAATCAAATTTAATCCTAAGAACAAATTATTCGTAGGCGAACTAGGACTTGATGGCACATTGCGGGCAATAAAAGGCATTTTACTCATCACTCAAAAGGCGCTCAAGCACGGCTTCAAGGAATTATACGTGCCGATTGAGAATGCCAGCGAGGCGGCGTTAATCCCTGGCATAAATGTTTACGGGATAAGTACACTGAAGGAATTAACGCAACACTTAAGTTCGAAATTCGCACCCCAAGGCCTGACCTCCGGCAATACCCGAGGTCAGGCCTTTGAATCCGGGATCAAAGTCACTCCACGCACGCACGTGAAAGTAACTGCAAATCCAAGTGCTATTGATTTTGCCGATGTGCGAGGACAAGAGACGGCTAAGCGAGGATTGATAATCGCGGCGGCCGGGCGACACAATATCGCCATGTCCGGACCACCGGGCACAGGCAAAACAATGCTGGCTAAAGCTTTCGTAGGCATTCTGCCTGCCCTACCATTTATAGAGATGCTTGAATCAACTGGTATACATTCGGCCGCCGGAATACTCCCCACTGGAGAGTTTGTGACCCATCCGCCCTTACGTTCACCGCATCACACAAGCTCATATGTGGCTCTGGTTGGCGGTGGCGCCAATCCCAGACCGGGTGAGATTACGCTCTCACATCATGGCGTACTCTTTCTTGACGAGTTCCCAGAATTCGAACGACGTGTGATCGAATCACTGCGTCAGCCACTTGAAGATAGGGTTGTAACAGTCTCGCGTGCGCGAGGCACACACGCCTTCCCCGCAAACTTTATTCTCATTGCAACTATGAATCCGTGTCCGTGTGGCAATCGCGGAAGTAAAACTAAAGAATGCATCTGCTCGCAAGTGGCGTTGCAAAAGTATCAACGTAGAATCTCCGGCCCCATAATAGATCGTATAGATTTATGGGTGGAAGTGCCACAGGTAGATTATGACAAACTCTCGGCCCGCACCGCACCCCGAGACCAGACCTCGGGTAAGTCCGGAGGTCTGGTCTCTGAATCATCGGAAAATATCCGCACCCAAATCGCCAAAGCGCGCATGATCCAAAGTGAAAGATTTAAAGAAGGTAAAGCAAAAATTTCCACCAATTCAGAAATGGGCGTAAAAGATTTGGAAAAATTCGCAACCCTTTCAGATAAATGTCGCACACTTTTAAACGACTCGGCGAAACGTTTAGATTTATCCGCCCGAGCCTATCATCGCGTAATTAAACTTGCCCGCACGATAGCCGACTTATCGGAATCAGAACAAATATGCGAACCGCATTTATTGGAAGCCTTGCAATACCGACCCAAGCAAACTCTATAGGCAAGTGAATTATGCTGTGATAGAGTACAAAAAGAATATCGTCCAAAAAGGAGAGGAAAGATGACCAACGAAGAACTGACGAAGGGGCTCAATGAGCTCACGAATAAATTGACCGACCTGAACACCGAACGAGAACGGATAGAAGCTGAAATCAAGGCGATCGTGGCTCAAAAAGCTGTCCTCGATGAACTCGCTACCGTCCGTAGCCGAGCCACGACAGAAGCGCGAAGATTCGTGGCAAGGGTCACCGAATTGGGACCCTGTGCAACGAAATATATCGAGGAGCTGATGGCCATCAATGCCAATGTCGAGGGTGCTATCAAGGTGAGAGCTCTCCAAGCGGCGAAAGCAGGGCAAACGACACCCACTTCGGCCTCCCAGCCGGCAGAACCAACTCAGGGAGTGTCCACAACACCCGACGGTGAAAAGCCTCTGGGACATGTGAGTGCGTTGGTTCAAATGGGCTAACGAGACGGATGAACGCGAACACTGGCCTGGTGATCGAAACATGATCGCCAGGCCTATCGTACTTTGTGATAGAATAGCTAGGTAAATGAGCAAATTTAAAAAACCAAAATGAACGAAGAAACCCCAAGAGAATTAAGTAAAAAAGAAAAAGCCATGGAGAGATTCTCGCGCACTGCGATGCAAGTGCTCGAGAATAAGCCCACGATTCCCAAGGTTACTGTCTTGCGCGCCGACCTAATCATAAACAAAGAAAAATTACTCGATAACTCATCCGAACCTAGCTCCGCCTACATGGCAATAAGCGCCAGGGTTTTGCAAACAGCTATTGAATTGGGAATAGATAGTGAAAAATTAGATGAATTGGCGGACTTGGCCATCCATGAGTTTGAACAAGGGACAAAATTAGCTGATGTTATAAAAATAATTGATGCTGAAATTTCGGTTACTAAAAAATTAGAAGAGCCGGAAATTGGAATCACGAATGACGATTTAAACATACTTTACCCTCAAGCCGAACTTGAGACGCGATTCCAAGATGCAGAAATACCCTACATAAGAGAGCTTGTTGAGGAAGCGTCAAAAGAAGAGAAGCGCGAACGATTGGTTACGGCAACTCCGGGACAGAAGGCTATTGCTACACAAGGCATAACTGAAGTATTGGGTACGCCAATGAGGGAAGAACGAGAAAGCGCACTTGATGAAGCTTGGTTAAGTATTAAGAATGAATTGAAGATCGCCGAGCCGAGGAAACTTACATCTGAAACACTTGAGGGAGTGCTCGCCTCTGGCATTGACGCTGAAGTAAAGAAAGATGGAAGTGTTGAATTACACTTTGCTGAAATACTTAGAGATATCCTAGACGAGAATGACGCACACCTAGCTTCTATTCTCAATATGGCGAGTACAGACCTAATCTACGCACCGAAAGGCTCACTGCAAGAAGAATTAATCTTAGAGAAATATAAAAAAGCCCTTGAAGCGGTAAGGGTGGCACTCTCGACTAAATTTGATAATCCGGAGGTATTGTTAGACGAAATTGACAGGCGCGTGCAACTTGCCCTAATTACAAATAAACAGGAAGAGGTTGAACAAGAACTGGAAGAGATAAAAGATAAAAGCTTCTGGGAAGAGCTCAAAGGAAGTGCCCGATGGTTCGGCATGGGCACACTGTATCGCTCGTTTATAGGCCAAGCCGTTGAACTTGCAAACCGTATAAAATTCAGACATCTGATAAAAAAGGGTGGGCGGGGGCTTGTATACGCGTCAGTCCTGGCAACACTAGGCGGGGCGGTTGGCTTTAATAATGAAAGTAGTAATGTAAAATCGGGCAAGAAAGTTGCTCATGCGGAAACAACGAAAGTCTCCGGTAAAGAGGAACCTATGCAAGCATCTGAAGAGACTGTGTCTAGAGAGATAATAGGTCAGGGCGATAGTGCTTGGCGAGCAGCGAGCAGATTGGCCAAGCAACACGGCATGGATGAGAGAACATTCTTGCGAACATGGCATAATCCGGAATCGCAAGTCGAACTCAAGGGTGGCAAGTGCATACACATATCGGCTGGCAATTTCACCAACATGGGAGATGTCGTCTATTACGTGGCAAGCGTAGAAAACAAACCGGGCTATTTCAAAGTGGAGGCCCACAGAACTTGGGCTATGGAATGAGAATAGTAACAATATAGACCAGATCGAATACCGTAGACACGGTAAATATCATGTGGTAATGTCTACCCAGAGGAGGACACATGTTGACAAGAAAAATAGAGGAGATCAGAAAGTCGCTGGATGATCAAGATAGGCTCATCCCTGCGACAAGGGCTTCTTTGGATGCCCTTAGGACAGAGGTATCCGCCAAGGAAAATAGTATTCTAGGTCAAGAGGCAGATCGCGGGAAGCTTGACCGAGAGCTCTATGGAGCCGAAGTGGCTGAGTTCACTGTTTTAGGCACGGACATTTGGCGGATTGATTAATTGATAATCTGCAAGGTATTCATTTGGTGTCTTGCCTCCCAATCCGCAATGTTCTAAATCATTGTATTCAGTATTCCATGCCTTGATTCCTTTTTGCAAATCGAGCACATCATTGAATTCATTTTGATCATAGAGCTTCTCTTGATCCTCTCTGTGTGACCGCTCGACCTTTCCATTTTGTGCCGGCTTGCCCGGATCAATGAGGTAGTGGGTGATGCCTTGCCCCGCGCAAAAAAGATCAAGAGCATGAATGGTTTTCACCGTCATGTCCGAGCGCTTGGTCATGCTCGTATAATAGTTGGTGAAGATACTTCCGTTGTCGGTCTTGATTGCTTGAATCTTGTCTGGGAATCTCTCAATCACGTGTTTAAGGAATTCAATTGAGTGGTGATTGCACTGCTCATCAAAGATTTCGAGATACCTCCACCTTGAAGCACAGTCAATGGCCGTGTATTGATAATAGCGCCTGTCCGCAATGCGCCCGGGTACGTACTTCACGTCGATTTCCACCAGCTCTCCGGGCAAGAGGGTGGCTTTGATGTATTTGTATTTGATTTTCCTGATTCGGTACTTCTTGACCAAGCCTTCGGCTTTAATAATCTTGCCGATGGTGCGTTCATGAATCTGTACTCCCACCTTGGCCAATTTCCACATGAGTTTCAGCGCGCAGACTTTCTTTTCTTTTCGCAGAGCAATGATTTGCTCCTTGATGTGTATAGGTGTCTCTTTGGGATTTGTCTTGGGTCTCGTTGATCTTGGTACCAGTCCTTCTTCTCCCTTTTTCTTGTATGTTGCCACCCATCTCTCCAGACTGCGTTTGCCATTGGGGCAGACCTTGGCCACGTCTTTCAGCGCGACCTCCTTCTTCACTATGGGCAGTATCCATCTTAGCCTCTCTTTTTTAATTGTTGTTGCCATATGTATCGCCATTTCGGGAGTCTACCCGAAACCGCCATATGTCTGTGCACATTACCTGTCATCCTTGACATTCTCACTCCGGCCTGCCCAGGCAATGATCCGCCCCCTGCCTGCCAGACACATCCACTTGTTACTGGCTTCTAGCTCGAACCCCATATCCAGTCTCTCGTCGGGGTGTCCCAAGATCAGCCTTGTGGGGGCCGACCAAGGAAAGAGCTCGGGTGTGCGCACGAAGCGACCACCTACGACCACGAAGTTCCGCTCGCCACCGGGAATTTCCTGCAAGATTCCCGTGCTTCCGCGCCCCACCCCAACGCCGAAATAGACCATTTTGTCCACTACCGGCCGTCCCAGCACCTTGCCGTTCGGGTCTGTCTGGTCCATGGCGACGCGTTCCTGTCGGCGTACGAAAAGGACAGGCTGATCGCCATTTGATACCAAATAGCTTCGGAACCAGCCGTAATTGCGCTCGGCCTCACGGCTAACTTGAGTAACTGGTGGCGGAGCATCGCACTCGTCGAAATTGTGCCGATTTCGGTGGTGGAGGCAGATGCCACAGCTACGGCAAACCTGCCTTGCGCACACACAGAAATCGCTGTCGAGATTGAGTTTCCGGCAGCACCCGCAGTTGATTGCGGGCATTCCTTCGTTGTGCATCATTGTAAGACCCTCCTTCTGCAGAGGAGATTAACACAGAGGGTCTCGCAAAACAATCAAACAAAATATGTAAGACTAGAACGGATTCTTGGCTCCGCGTACTTCGAAATGCAGATGCGGGCCAGTGGAGTTGCCGGTACTGCCCACTTCACCAATTTTTTGTCCTTGTGTTATAAGCTCACCGGCTGATACAGAAACTGCGCTCATGTGACCATACAGAGTCTGGGTACCGTTGTTGTGGTTTAGTACGAGCATTTGTCCATACCCACCATTCCATCCACTACCCCTTGCTATCACAACTTCACCTGAAGCTGTGGCTACGATGGTAGTGCCTACGGGGCAACCGATATCAATACCATTCCTACCATGCAAACCTTGCGTCTTCGGACAACTCCTAGACAAAGGCCTCATGAAATATCCCACTATGTCCGGTCCAGCATAAATCCCAATAAAATTTTGAGTCTGACGAGAAACAGAAGATACAGCAGTAATTATCCCATCAGGAATAACTATCTCCTCTCCAACTGCGAGTTTATCAGAAATATTTACATCATTAAAATTAGAAATCTCATTAACATCACCCTTAAACTTCTTGGCAATACTCGCGATAGTATCGCCTTTTTTCACAACATATCTGACACCATTGATTGGTAATATAACCAACTCTTGACCAATTTTAAGTTTGCTATTGGCAGGAATATCGTTTGACCAACGAATTGTGTTAACTGAAACACCAAACATACTGGCTATCAAGGAAAGAGTATCTCCTGACCTTACGATATAACGCGAGATCTGATCACTACTCAACTTTTCGTCTCCAAGAGTCGTGCCCTCCGGCGTGATAGAGGGAACAAGAGCGTCATCTTCAATAACAGAGCCTCTTGCGCTCTTCTTCGGATATGGGTCAGTATTTATGGCAGCAGCAAGGACAGAGTTCGACTGATTAAGATACGTCCTTGTTTCTTGGGCATTAGCGAGTGAAGTCGAGCTGTTGATAACTCCACTAAAGAAAGAAAAAAGGCCCGCATGAGCATGGGTCGTAGGTACAAACAAAAAACTACCCAACAGGGCACAAGTCCAAATTACCTTTAATTTAGCCCAAACTAACGAGTTTCGAGATTTGAGCTTTGAATCTTCACTTAAAATATGCCTATTTTTAGCGGTTAAATCCGAGTTTCGGTATATCGTGGCTATATTAAGCCACTCTACGGCTATGCCTCCTTTTTACCAACTTTTATATAATACTCCAGTCAAGCTAATTTCGCAACCTGTTGTGGATTTCTTGCTCTATCTCGGCATTTGGGCGTCCATATGAAAGACGGCTAAGTTCTTTGAGCTTTTCGCGCAAAGTTGAACTGCCCTCTCTAGGAAAAGGAACCTTGAGATTGAATGGTCTGGACGGTTCACCTTTGATTAGTATTTTGGCTATAGCATTTAAGTTTTGCACACTAATTAAATCTCTGGCCGAGAACTCGGGACTTAAAATTTTCTCCAATTGTTCCGTATCCGGCTCGCCCACGCGGAAAATTAGCATATTACCTACGTTACCAAAGACTGCTTCTCTGATTTTGTCTTCCAATTGAGCGATATATTGGTGGGCGAGCGTAAGGCCGAGCTTGTATTTACGCGCCTCACTTAAAATTGTAGAGATGGAGTCAGTGGTGTAATTATGAAACTCATCGATGTAGAGATAAAAATCACTGCGCTTTTCTTTAGACATATCCTCGCGCGAGAGGGCCGCCATTAAAATTTTGGTTGTGAAGAGCATGCCCAACAAACTGGAATTAATGTCACCAATTTTGCCTTTAGAAAGATTGACGAGCAATATTTTCTTCTCGTCCATGATTTTTCGAAAATTAAAGGCTGATTTGGCCTGACCAATGATAGGTCGCATATATTCGTTAGTCGTGAAATTACCGAACTTAGTCGTGATATAGGGTGCCATGTTGGCAAGTGAAGTTTCGCCTGAAGTTTTACTTGCCTCCTTGGTCCAAAAATCTACAACCGCGGGGTCTTTACATCGTTCGAGCTTCCTTGCGCGGAAAAGTGGGTCTGTCATAACCCTAGGGACTTCCATTAATGTTGCCGGCTCACCTCCTTCTACCGCCATATCGCCCATCAAGAGCAAGAGCGTGTTGCGCATGTACTGCTCGAACATCGGCCCCATTGTTTCTTTGGCGAATAATCTGTTGAAAACAGCCTGAATTTCGTTCACGATAAAAGTTTTTTGCTCGGGCTTGGAAATATCGTATTCCAACATATTAAGACCCACCGGTTGGGACAAATCGCTCGGGTCAAAAATAACCACATCCTGCGCTCTGTGCGTCGGCACACGTTCAAGTACTTGTTCAATGAGCTCACCGTGGGGATCAATAGCAGTAAGGCCATTACCCAGCTCCATATCCTGGATCATCATATTTACCATTGTCACGGATTTGCCTGTTCCGGTCTGGCCAATTATGTACAAGTGACGCAAACGATCTTCGGGAGTAATGCGCACTTGTTTAATGTCTCCCCGGAAAATGCTTTCTCCAACCACAATCCCCCCGCTGTCGGGCAAATTCTCGGGAGGAGGAGCTTCTTTACTCTTGAGTAAAGAGACGCGAGTTACGCTTGATGTTGCGGTGGGAAGATGAAAGAGACTGACCAATTCTTCGCTTGATAGAATCATGGACTTACTCATATCGATTTCCCTAAAACTATATTGATAAAGTAACTTCTTTAAGCGCCTTGGTCTCTCTATTTTTATTTCATTACGCAAAGGCGCAGTGGTGCCACTATAGGCTCCGGCAATAGACAAAAGAATGTCCTCGGCCCGCTCCTTGTCCTGACCCGCAGCAACTATTCGTACATTTACCATGAATAATGGTTTGGAAATTTTAGCCGACAAAGCCTTGACTGCCTCATCGTCGACGATAATTTGCTTGGGTTCATCTTTTTTTTCACTTCCACCCTCGAAAACTTTCAGCAAATCACTACCCGTTGGCAAGAAACTCCGCTTAAGAATACCGCTCAACTTTTCTCCTTTCTTCAGTGACTCTATGGCTGACAGAATTTTCTTTTTTGTACTCTTGGATACTGGTTGCGCAATTATTTGCACGCTTGCTCCCTCGCCAACTTCAGAGAGTTTCGACAAATTCGACAACACTTGCGAGAAAGTATCTACTCCCACTTCTGTATATGTACGTAAGGGAAGAATATATGAGTCTCGTAGACTCAAATATGCCCCGGCCACTTCGCCACTGGAAGAAAATATGTTGTAATCCTTAACTTCTTGGATTTGTGACTTGAGGAAAAGACCCTGAATTTGCCTGGCTGCAAATTCCGCCCGGGTGGCCGGTACAGAAATATAAAAATGAATCTCTTGACCCACGTGGTGCACTGATGCCTCGAACACGAAAGGGCTACCCAAGGTGAGTAGTGAATTGAATAGTTGTTCTGATATGGCAAGTTCTTTATTAAGATCTTTTTCTTTCTCGTCTTCCTCGAGAGAAATTTTTATTCCAAGAAGTTTATAATCTAGTGTCGCGAGTTTGGGTTTGCGCAAGACAAACCAAAGGGCACAAACTAGAACAAAAATCCCAACTAACATAACTCCTGCAAAAATTGTTGGGGAATTTATTATCATCAAATCAATTTTTGCTTCTTAAGTTCATCGTGCAATTTATCAACCAGAGCATCGTGGAAGGCGTCGAGTAAAAAGGGTGACTCACTCTTAACTTGTTCAATGGTTTTGGCAATACCCAATTTGGGAATTAGATCAATCAGAGCGTTTAACTTCTCAATATCTACCGGACCCAAATCATCAAGATAACTTTTGAGATTTGAACTTGCGCCACGCGAAGCCGTAGACGAAGTGGGGTTAAAAGCTGGAATTTGTTGATTTATCTTTTCTCCAACTATCGTGTGTAAAATCTCATGACTCTCAACATGCCCACCTCGCTCACGCTCAAGCTGTGAACGCTTAGCCTCGATCTGTTCTGAAAGAGCCGCAATTTCCTGTTCTAAATTTGCTCCACCTTCTGTCATAAATATATTATAAATTACTATGTTGCCAGTATAGCAAATTTATGATAGTTATATAAACAGAGGAGGACCTAAAATGGAAAAGGTGACGTTCAACGATTTGTGCCAGAAGTACAATGCGGCGGTAGAAATACTCAAAACCGCCGGATGCCATTTTTCAGTCAGGATGGCTGAGGATTTACAGCTAGCCATCACAAGTGCTGAAATGCTCAATCGGATGGTGGAGCAAGAAGAGGTAGGGGAGGCAATAGCCCCAGAGAAGCTGACCTACCTTTTCGTGGCCACGACAATGCTCAAGGTGGAGGCTATCAGAGCATTGGGTCAGTTCGAGTTGGCTCGGCAGAATGGTCAGTCAGCCATCGCACATATCGCAAACTGCGAATCGCGATTCCGGCAGAACCTCTCCGACCTCTGGAATCTCCAGCAGGCCATGTGCTGGCTAGGTCTGGCGAAACAGACTTTCGACAACGGCTTCCCACGAGCAATGCTCGCCGCGGCTTTCAGGTACTACGATCGAGTGAACGCTCTTGGGGCTCCGAACGGGCTCGAGAGACAGGAAGTCCTAGCGGAAGAAATCAGAGTGACCGTGCCCAGGATTGTGAGAGGAATCTCACTCACTCACTACCTGCGACAGGCTGTGGCCTCTCGATGCAAGTTGAGTGATGAGCCTTCAAGGGAAGTGAAGGAAGCCCTCAACCTCTATGCGTACACCAGTGGGCACATAGGAGACAGGCACACGCACGNAGGNGAAGGNGCCCCTANNCCCCGCGACTCCCTTC
>C687J35174_10006123_pt1 | contig 15732 bp, 13 predicted proteins | sample RifCSPhighO2_01_FD_35174 | JGI IMG/M metagenome (IMG submission 35174) | reverse complement strand
TGGTTATTTCCTCGTTTGCTTTTTGGAGTGAAAAGTCTAATAAATCCACGCCTTTAATGTTATACCCGTATTTTTGAGCTAAATAGATTGCTACTTTCCCTTCACCGCACCCCGCGTCCAATACTAATGATTCTGCGGGCAAGCTAAGCTTTTCAGCGAGTTTAGCTTCCATTAAGTGTTGTGCTTCGGATATTGATATATTTTCTTTTCCTTCTGGATAATATCCGAAGTGTTTGGTTCCTTTGAGAAAAAGAGTATAGCCCCATTTGGACTCCTTAGTGCTGAAATAGTCGATAACTTTTTTGGTTGGTTGGGTTGAACTTTGTTCATTCATCGTTATATCATTTGGCGTTGTACTATTTGTTCTAAGTCAGTTAAATTATGCAACGCTACTTTATTCTCTCCTCGCCTTTTTACTTCCACTTTATCCCCTGTCTTTTTAGATACCACAACCCTGTATGGACATCCGATTAAATCCGCGTCGGCGAATTTTTCTCCTGCTGTTACATCTTCTCTATCGTCGTACAAAACTTCCACACCGCTTTCCAAAAGTTTTTTATAAACTTCTTCCGCGCGTTTTTTAACCGATTCGTCTTCCAGTCCTATTACTAATAAGTGAACTTTAAAAGGAGAAACTATTTCCGGCCAGACAATTCCCTTTTCATCGTTATAAATTTCCGCAATTGCCGCCATGGTTCTTTCGATTCCGATTCCATAGCATCCCATATAATAGGGGACTTCTTTTCCATTTTTGTCTATAAAAGTTGCGTCGTGCATTTTTTTTGTATAGTGGTATCCTAGCTGGAAAACATTTCCCACCTCTATTCCGAGTTTTTCAACAAATTTTGACTTTCCGTTTTCGGTTAAATAACCGGCCTTGGCTAAAGCAATGTCGGCGAGCATTTCGCATTTAAAATCGCGTCCGTAATTTACGTTTCTGGAATCTGTGGTGTCTTCTTTTTGCCCGCCTATAAAATTTTTAACCGTGGTCAGCGAAAGGTCACCGATATATTTGGCTTTGTGACCCCACGAGTGAACGTATCCGGTTTTTGTTCCCAGCTTGTGTAGGTCTTCTTCGGTTGCGTCTTCGAGCTGTCCGACTAAATTTAGAACGTGTTCGAGTTTTGATTTATTAACTTCCAGGTCACCCCGTGTTACAGCAATTATTATTTCTCCGGTTGTTCTATTTTTGTAAACTACGTTTTTTAAAAATCTTGATGCCGGGAGTTTGTAATGCTTTTGATTATCTTCCATTGTCTGAACCCATTGAGGCTGATCGAAAACTTCAAAGGGCTTTTCTTTTTCGCGCGTGTTTATTTCTTCGCGCTTAAATTTTGCTATGTCCTCATGCGCGCAATAATTTCCGTCTTCGCTTACAAAAAATCTGCTTTCGCCTATTTCGTGTTCTACAACAAATTCGTGGCAGTATTCGCCCCCTATGTATCCGTTGTCAGCGGCCACTATGTAAGTTTTTAATCCCATTTTTTCAAATATTTTTGTATAGGTTTCCGCCATTAAAGCGTAAACTTTTTTAAAGCTTTCTTCGTCGGCGTCAAATGAGTAGGCATCCTTCATGGTGAATTCGCGGGTGCGAAGGAGGCCGTATCGGGCCCGCAGTTCGTCGCGGAATTTGGTGGAAAACTGGTAAATGTTGAAAGGCAGATCTTTGTATGAAAGTTTAAAGTTTCTGACCAAGTCCACGAACATTTCTTCTGCGGTTCCGCCTAATGCGAATTCCGCACCTCGCCTGTCTGTGACTGTTGTAAGTTCGAATCCTGTTTCGTTTGTGCGGTTGGTTTCTTTCCATAGTTCTAACGGGTGCAGGGTCGGGGCGAGCATTTCAAGCGCTCCGGAATTGTTCATTTCTTCGCGTATCACGTTTATTATTTTTTGCCTTACCCGCATCCCGAGAGGGAGCATAAAATACCGTCCGGCAACATTTTCTCTAATAAAACCGCCTTGGTGCAAAAGTTTGTGAGAAACAGCCGTTATATCTTTTTTAGTTTGCTTAATTGTTTTTCCGAACAGATTTGAGTATTTCATTTTTTTTAAGGGTGTTGAGTAGTGAGGTGGTTTTTGTGTTTTTTATTGAACCGGTAAATTTTTTTATAACAAACCGATCTTTTTAAAAACAAAAAACCCCGTCATCACCAAACCTTATGTAAATTAATTCTACTCTCGCTAGAGAGAAGGGGCTATGAACTTTGTTCATGGCCCTTACACTAAGCTTTGGCAAGGACGAGGCTTTTAAAAAATGCCGCGTGGTACCACCTTGCTTTGCCTGGATGTTGCCGTCCAAGCCTTTGTAACCGACCTCAAATGTATCGGCCGCCTTATTTTTATTAGCTTCGGTTCGGCTTCCGAAAGAAGTTATTTTTTGCGGAGAGCTCCAGCAAAAATTTCCTCCCTTGCTCCGGAATGGGATTTCCTTCAGTGCAAGCTTTTTTGATTTTATCTTTTGGAGGGGATTTGTCAATATTATTGTTGTTAATAATGTAAATCCAGTTTTATTTTTTTTAATAATCCAATTATTTGATTTGCTAAAGCACTGCGAGCAAGAGTTTAAGGTATACGTTTGGCTACGTACTTTCATCCACCATGGCGAATGCTTGCTACCTTTCTGTGGTTACCCGCCGCCTTGTCCTACTAATAGGGCGACGAGAATGAGGATGACCACAATGATAAGGATGACATTGGAGACTTTCAGTTGTCTCCTTCCAGTGTTGACCTTATCTTGGTCAACAATCGTTTCGGTCGACCCCTTCTTATCAACGCCGAAACCAAGCTGAGATCCGATAAAGTTGCCTGTGGCTCTGTTTAGAAGCCACAGTCCGCTAAGAGCAGCCAGTAGAGCTGCCGCCAGTATTTCTAGATTCATCAGAGACCTCCTGAAGGATATTAGTTTTGTTAAAGCATTTTATTACTAAAAAGTAAATAGGTGGGTTTTTATATATATGTACTAGTTGTGAACTTGGCGAGTTGTATCTAAAGCTTTTGCAGAATTTATAAAGAGTTTTGAATGAACACACCGGGTATTAGGGTGAATTACCCGATGTGTTCAGTGTCAGCCGTCGACCTCCTCCGGTCTTCTTATCCGATATTGGGAATAGATCCCCCCCTGACACTTCATGATGCTTATTACTGCCACACCACGGTCGGGGTTAATAACGGAGATGCTTCCCTTATCCCCGTTGTTGGCGAGGGTTTTCCCAAAAGAAATTACTTCCTCGCTAATTGGCCACCCCCACCCGGTATTGTTTGGGTCCATCAGCGCCAGCCTCACGGTCGCACTGCTGGGGCTCTTGAGGCTGTCAAGCTCGATGGCCCATAAAAACAGATCTCCCTCAATGTTGAAAAGAATGTCGATGGAATTTCCTGCAATAACTTTCCATCCATCCTTCGTGGGGTTGATACATGGTGAAATGGAGGTCGGGGCAGGCGCAGGGGTTGCTGTGGGCGTAACTGGTACCGAAGTTGATACGGACGCCGCCGCTGCTGGTACCACGGATTCCGAAGCACCGCAACCAGCCACCAACGTGAGGGCAACGGTTATTGTTATGAGAAAAGATACTTTTCTCATTGCTACTCCTCTCTGTTTGTGTATTTGTTGAAGTTGGGGATTAGTATACAATTATTTAACCCTATAGCAAGTGGTTTTTTTATGAGTATAGTTTTGCAAAGCGGAAAGATGCCGGTACAGATTTCCGCTGAGCTTTCTTGTGTCGATATTCAGCCGCTAACGACATTGGAAGGTGCTTGCCTCCCGAAAAATGTCGTGCCGCAGCTGAAGATTTCGAAGCTTGAACCGCTTGGGAGTTGAAATGTTCTTTTTTCCCCAGCTGGCGGTGCGTTGACGTACCCTCGGCCTTCGCGTCTGCCTTCTGTGTTTTGCCAGATTAATTCGAAGGTTCCGTTATTAGCTGGGGAAAGAACATCATTCCCGGCGTAAACCCCGTTTTGGTAAACGGGAACAGAAACTTCGACTACAATCTGGCTCCAGCCGGATTCGCCCTCTGACGGCGAACAGGCTTGGGATTTTTGCTGAGGTTGTGAAGCCGCTTGCGGTTCGGGAGAGCCGGTGCTCTCCTGACAGCCAGCTAGTACAATAGCTATCAAAAGCCCGGTGATAGCTATGAATAGTCTCCTTTTCATGCTCTCTTCTCCTTATTTCTAGCGTTTAATTGCCATTATAACTAACAATAGACGTGCAATCAAACGTAATCATATAACGTACATTGTAATAATTAAACCTAATTATATTGCACATAATTTCCGTATCTAGTACAATCCCTATATATCCAAAAAGCTTAAAGTCCGGAGTTAATGTCGCCGGGCGATGCTGCGGAAAGAAATTTGAAATTAATATATTTTCATCCGGAAATATTTAATTTCAAAAACTAGAATCCGCCGGGAATGCCCGTGACAGCTGTTAATTTTCGTCAGTAAAGCTGGCGGGCGCTCGTGAAAAAACGAAAGAGGTTTAGTAGCATTAAATTCTTTCGATAATTAAAGAGTGTGAGTATTATAAGGTTGGTACCTTCCGCAATAACGGAGCCTCTCGCAAGAGAGGTTTTTTTGTGGACGCCGTTTTCTAATGGTGTCAAAATGGAGTTGAATAATATGCTTGAACCAAAGTTTGATCATAAGTCAATAGAAAAACGAATATATGAGATGTGGGAGAGTGGAGGATACTTTACTGCCACACGTGACCCGGAGAAGAAGCCCTATACAATATTGCTTCCCCCTCCCAACGCCAGCGGAAAAATGCACACGGGAAATGTGCTCATGATTGCTATAGAAGACTTGTTAGTCCGTTGGAAACGAATGCAGGGTTACAGCGCGCTTTATGTTCCCGGAACGGATCATGCGGGTTTTGAAACTCAAACAACATTTGAACGTGAGTTAAAAAAAGAAGGAAAGTCCCGTTTGGATTTTGATCGAAACACTTTATATCAAATGATCTGGGATTTTGTGCAAAAAAACAAAAACCTCATCGAAAATCAAATCCGTGAAATGGGAGCGAGCGTTGACTGGAGCAGATACACTTTTACTCTCGACCCAAAGGCGGTTGAAGTAACTCTAAACACTTTCAAAAAAATGGAGAAGGAAAGTCTAATCTATAGAGCCGATTACATCGTTAACTATTCTTTTAAATGGGGGACTACTTTTTCGGATGCTGAAATTCAATATACCGAGAAGACGACTCCTTTGTATTATGTAAGATATAAATTGCTTGACAGAAAAAATGACGAGCCGGAATATTTATCGGTGGCGACGGTACGTCCCGAACTAATTTTTATTGATACACATTTGGCAGTAAATCCAAAAGACAAAAAGAAAAATAAATTGATCGGAAGAAAATTGATAAATCCTTTGGCTGGCCATGAAATGGAAATAATAGGAGATGAATTTGTGGATCCGAAATTCGGAACAGGTTTGGTTAAACTTACTCCTGCACACGATAAAAATGATTATGCAATCGGCGTGAAGCATAACATTCCAATATTGGGTGTAATAAATTTGAACGGAAGAATAGAAAATAAATCGAGTGAGGGGGAACCATTTACAAAGTATAACGGCTTGACAATGTTGGAAGCGCGTAAAAAAGCCGTTGAAGATTTGAATGCTGCCGGTGCAATAGAAAAAGTTGACGAAAACTACAAACACGTAATGCCGGTTGATTACAGAAGCGGAGACTATGTAGAAAATCTTGTTTTGCCTAATTGGTTCGTAAAAGTGGATGCGTTGAAAAAGCCGGCTTATGATGCAGTAAAATCCGGAGTGATAAAAATATATCCAAAGTGGCGAGAACTAACGTATTTGAGATGGGTCGAATCAATGCGCGACTGGCCGATTTCACGTCAGATTGTGTGGGGCATAAGAATTCCCGCCTGGTATAATGTGAAAAAGAATCCGAACATTGTGGTGATATTTTTGAGCGGTGGGAAAATTGTCACAGGATTAATTGGAGAACTGTTAAAGCAATATTCATTTGAAGAAATAGAATCAGGATTGCAAAGACTCACAGCCTCAAAAGAATGCTCATATGTAATAAGCAAGGAAAAACCGGGAGAAAATTTTTTGCCGGACACCGATACATTTGATACTTGGTTTTCTTCTGGGCAGTGGCCGTTTACAACATTAAAATATACCGACTCAGAAGGTTTTAAATATTTTTATCCGACAGCAGTTTTGGAAACAGGATGGGAACTTGTGACAAGATGGGTTTCACGAATGATTATGTTCGGTTATTACTTAACGGGAAGAGAGCCTTTTAAGGATGTTTATCTGCACGGGCATGTGAGGGCTTTAGACGGAAAGAAAATGAGCAAGAGTTTAGGGAATGTAATAAACCCGGACGACTATATTGCAGAATTCGGAGTGGACGCATTAAGGATGGGAATGATTTCCGGAACGGCAAACGGAAAAGATTTTAACTTTCCGCGCGACAAAGTTATAGCTTACAGAAATTTTGCGAATAAGATATGGAATATGGCGAGATTTATGCTGATGATGGAGGAGAAGTTTATTGGGGGAGGCGGAAGTAAAATTCCAAGCTTTGAAACCGCGAAAAGTTTGGAAAAAGAGTTTAAAGGAAAACTGACTGACGAAGATAAAAATATATTGAAGGAGTTGGAGAAGTTAATTAAAGAAGTAAACAGAAATCTGGAAAAATACAGAATGGCTGATGCGGGAAACGCGATTTATCAGTTTATGTGGCATGATCTGGCAGATAATTATATAGAGCTGGTAAAAAAGAGAGAAGAACAGAATGACCGGGAGGCAGCTTTGATTATATTGCGATATGTTTATACAACTTGTTTGAAATTATTGCACCCTTTTATGCCTTTTATTACCGAAGAGATTTGGGGGAGTTTAAGGGCAGATAGCTCCGATAAAAAACTTTTGATCGTGTCTGAATGGCCTGTTGTTTAGGAAAAAATTCCAAAGTATATAGGATTTGTCCCGTTACAAAAGAAATATAGAACTGGACTAACTTTACAAACACAATTCCCTATAGCATACTGCTATCAACTAAATCGTCCAACGGACGTTAAACAAGGAGAATAGGCAATGAACCGGAAAGCAAGCTTGTTACTGGTGGTTGTGCTTGCGCTGGGGGCAGTCTGGATGTCAAGGCAGATCGCTACCGCGCAGACGGGGGAAGGGGAAGCGGACCTCCACGTTTTCAGTATTCAGGGGATCAAGATCACTGAGGCTCAGGAAAGGAAGCAGGTTTTTCCACTGAGCCAAATGACAAAGTATTTGGGTATTGGTTCCAGCGTAGAGAGTACAACCACGCAACCCATGACCTACACATTCACCCCGGGTGATAAGTTGGGGTTGGTGTGGGGAGTCTGGAATGAAGGGCCGGGTGTTGCAGCAAGTGTTCACTTATCGAAGACTACACTCGGCTGGGAGATACTACCTCAGATGACGTCAGATCTGGGTGATATGATCCCTGGCTTTTGGGGGAGCTGGGGTGTGGCGGCTTATTTCCAGGTTCCAGATAATGCGGAACCAGGGATATATGACGTAACATTCTATGCCAGTTCCTCGACGACAGATCCAGATCCTGCGGACAACAGTGTTGTGGTGCACATTCGGGTTTCACCAACGTTGACGAACTATGTGTACCTGCCAGCTCTCATGAAGCCCGAAGGGCCTGAGAACTTTGGGTTGTATTTCACACGAGATCACGAACAGGACCCGCGCGCGGTCTGGCTCCATCTAAGCAACCCGCTGGCAGCTAACCAGCAAGCGGATTGGAGTGTGTCGTGTGTGGGTCGCGACCCGTGGCCAAATTGGTCGTACTACAACCCAGTGCAGTTCAATGCCCAAGGCGAAGGTCAGTTTCGATGGCCAAGCCTTCACGGAGGCTGGGAGGACCGCTGGCCGCACGAAGGTCACGATCAGTACGGAGATTGTTCAGTGGTTCTGTCTTCAGCGGGTTGGACTGTGACCCAGTCGCTGTACGTTGACAGGACCACGGTGGCTTATGTGTCACCATGGCCCGATCCGAACAAGGATTGGGTGCCGCCTGGTACCCAGTCACAGGAGTTTGTGGTTTGGTCGCCGGACGTCACCCTCTACGGCTTACCCCTTTCCGAGGTGATAGATTTCATCCTCGTGGACGGATCCTATGGGCAGGTCAGGCTCACAGATGGGATCTGGAGGCAACCCCTGGGGCAGCCTGTCAACGGTAGGTTCGAGGTTGCTGTAACAATGGATGGGGAAGCCTTGTGGGGATACAAGACGTTCCACAGCCGTATTGTCCTTCTCACCAGCGACTCGGACCCGTGGCCAAGCTCAGCTATGCAAAGTCGATATGGGCTCATTGGGCTGGATGAAGGAGGTATCTACCCATAGCGTCTCGACCGCTTAGCCTTCAAATCAAAAACACCGCGATGTTCCCCCAGCACCGCGGTGTTCACTAAAGGTTTTTTACATCCATAAATAAACAATAAATATTCAATAGAGTTTTTTAGGTTAAAAAAGAAAATAATTAAAAAAAGTTACAAATTTTTATAATAATATAAAAGTATATAGCAACTTTATGTGTAACCTATAATATTGAATACTTATTGTGGTTGTATTATAATGTTGAAAATTCAGCTCAACCAAAATTATTACAAACCTGATACAAAGAAATCTTTGGGTTTTGATTAAAAAACGGTTAACAATACAAACAACTTGTTGTTTGCACTATTTGGCTGTTTTTAAATTTTTTATTAGCAGCGAGATTTTTATTTCTGTTTCAAACTCTTCGAAACAGATCTTGTACTTTGAAAAATCGGTTGGTTAAATTTTATTGAGGGAATTTGTCCCAAGTAGGCGCCCTATAGTCTATCACTTATTGAGTTTATAAGGTTTGGCTGATTGTAGAGCGTTTCCTTGGGTACATACATTAGTTCGTATGGATTAGACATATGTTTGTCTAAGCACATTGCTGCAAGCGCAACTGTGTCCCATGAGGGAGGAAATGTCGAACGAAAGACTTGCGAACAACAACCAACAAGGAGAACAACAATCATGAAACGTCATACGTTTCTGATCATTGCGGTATTACTGCTGACCGCATTGATTGCAGTGACGAGCAGTGCTCAGTCTGCGGGTTGGGAGGACAAGATCGCTCCGGATCTCATGGCCACCATGTCCACAATGGAGTCACAGAGCGTCGCCGGCGAGGTAACGTTCATGATCGACTTCGGTTCGGAGATGTGGCCGCAAGCTGAGCTTGATCGCGCGAAGGGCGTGCGGAACTGGGATGAGCGAGGCGAATACGTTTACCAAACGCTCGCTTCCGCTCGTGTCGTCCGCGAGAAAGTGATAGCAAGTGCTGGACTACAGGCCAACTGCTTTCTGGCTAGCAACATCTGCCAGGTTAGTGGCGGCAGCATGCAGATTCAGGCTGCTGCTGAGCTCAGCGAAGTGGCTTACCTTCGGCTGCCGGCTGTCGTGCAGCTCGATCCGATCGAGTACATCGCTGCCGCCGGCGCTGATAGCGAAAACGTCGACGACGTCCAGTGGAACCTTGCCGCAGTGAGGGCCGATGAAGTCTGGCCGCTGGGGGTGATTGGGACTGTTGTTGTCGTCATGAACAATGATACTGGTGTCGATATCACTCACTCGGCGCTGGCCGCAAAGTATCGCGGTAACAGCACTGGTAGCAACGACTACAACTGGATTGATCCGTCGGATGTGTGCGGTGGAACCATCTGTGACAATGACGGGCACGGCACACACACGATGGGAACCATTGTAGGCGACAACATCGGCATGGCTCCTGGGGCAAAGTTCATTGCGGGGAAGGGCTGCGAATACAGCTCCTGCTCTGAATATGCCCTCCATTCGGTTGCAGATTGGGCAGTAGCCCCGACGCGGATGGACGGTTCATCGCCACGCCCCGACCTTCGTCCTCACGTAATCAACAACTCGTGGGGAGGGCCTGGCGGGAGTAGCTGGTACCAAGCTGATGTAGACGCTTGGATTGCCAGCGGAATGATCCCCGTGTTCAGTGCCGGAAACAACGGCGCATGGGGATGCGAGACGATGGGCTCGCCGGGCGACTATGCGAATATTCTCGCCTGGGCAGCTGTGGATAGCAACAACGCTGTGGCATACTTCAGTTCGCGTGGGCCCCGTCCAAATGGTAGTACCGGCCCCGATATGTCCGCCCCCGGCGTTGGAGTTAGGTCGTCGGTTCCCGGTGGTGGCTATGCAGAGGCCTCCGGGACTAGCATGGCGGCCCCTCATGGAGCCGGTGCGGTGGCGCTCCTTCTTTCCGCTCGACCTGATCTCGTCGGCAACTTCGACACAGTCAGATCGCTCATTTTGTCCTCGGCATTTCCACTCACAACAACGGAGTGGTGTGGTGGGGTGCCGGGCGACAACGTACCGAACAACACGTTCGGGTGGGGACGGCTCGATGCTTATGAGATGATCGAGCTGGCGGGCGGAGTTAACTATGGTACCCTGCAAGGTACTGTTGTGGACGTAACGGGCAAACGGCTTGAAGGCGCAGAAGTGACCGCCTCCTCTAGCTTCACCACCACATCCATTACAGACCAGTACGGGATGTACTGGATGAGGTTGGGGCAGGGGACATACACAGTTCACGTGAACTCTTGGGGTTACCAGTCTGCCTCGGTCGTGGTTGATGTATCTGAGGACGAGACCACGGAGCTGAATTTCTGGCTCCTCGACGAAGAGCTCTACGAGATGAACGGCATAGTGAGTACTCGTCAGAACGGGGTTTGGGTACCAGAACCTGGTGCGGAGATCTACCTCGAAAGCGGTGGCCCTGTAGGTGCGAACGGTTTGGTGGCAGTGACCGACCAAAACGGTCAGTTTACTGCTTTCCTGCCGGCTGGCACTTTTATGCTTCGCGCACAGACGCCGCTTTGCGCAGGTTCTCGTTCTGAGACGATCACAGTCGCGGTGCCGACGGCTGATCCAGTGAGTTTCCAGCTGGAAAATGGTACCGGGCCATATGGTTGGTCCGATGCTACATTCAGTTGGGTCGATGTCAGGTCTCTAGGAAGACTCCTGACGGACTTGGCCAACTGCGACGACTGCGTAGAGCAGGTTACACTGCAGACACCGATGTCGTTGTGGGACACCGAGCTCTTCACGTTGACGGTGTCCAGCAATGGGTGGCTGGCGGCGTTTCCTTCCCCGGACTTAGTATTCCGGTATCGGCCGATCCCCCTCGGGACGGAAGATACGAGTGGGATGTTCGCTGGGCACTGGCTGGACATTGAGCCTTATGGATCTGGGCCCAACTCGGGTGTCTGGTTTGTTGAAACCGCGGAGTATGTGGCGTTCGAGTGGGCTGCGTTCCAGTTCCCTTCGGACCGAAGCGGTGTGTGGGAAAACTTCGAGGTGATCGTGTACAGGGACGGGACGGTGAAGTATCAATACCGTTCCACCTCGGGTGAGTACTACTGGTCCGGTTCGGCATTGTATGCCTTGGTTGGTATGCAGGGCTTGAACCTGGATGCCAGTGTCTGGGGTGTGAATGACGCGCCGGATAGTGATCACGCGCTTTTGTGGACGCCGACAACCAGTGGATGCCACGTTTCGGATCGGAGCTACTTGGTCATCGTGGCCAAGAACGCAAGTTTCGAACCCGTTCCGACGGAGCCAACTCCACCCGGCGACAATACGCCTACACCGTTTCCATCGGCTACCGCGTCGGCTTCTCCAACGGCTCCATCCTTCGGTACCCGGACGTATACGCCGACGCCATCGAACACGCCTACAATGACGGCGACGTCGACTCAGACGTATACGCCGACGCCGCCGAACACACCAACCGTAACGCCTGAACCTACTAAGACGCGTCATCCAACGCATACGCCGCGGGCAACGCGCGTACCGTGACGTTTCCTAAGTATGACTTGAAGAGCCAGAGGGTTCCCCTCAAATCCTCTGGCTCAGTCTGTTTTTTTAATTTATTTCGCAGTTCTTTGATTACATAACTCTCTTATCTACTTTTATTTCCTGATTTTCTATTTGAACACTGTATAAACCATAAAAAATACCCTAGAATCATATTTGCCATGAAAAAACTCCTCTTAATAGACACCTTCAACTTTCTTCACCGCGCTTATCACGCGCTTCCCCCAACATTCCGCGACCAAAACGGAGAGCCTACAAACGCGGTTTATGGGGTTACTTCCATGATTATTAATATTCTGGAACAGCTTAAACCTGATTATGCCGTTGCCGCTCTCGACGGAGAAAAGCCAACGTTTCGTGTTGAAGATTTTACGGGATATAAAGCTCACCGCCGCCCCATGGAAGATGATCTCAACAGCCAGATTCCTAAAGTGATTGAAATTCTGGACGCTTTTGGAATAAAACGCATTCTTATTGACGGCTATGAAGCCGACGACATAATCGGAACTTTGGCGGAAAAGTACGGAGGAGGGAGTAAAAACACTAAAGCCGGTGATGCTGAAGGTGTTGAGGTTGTAATAGTTTCAAACGACAAAGATTTATGGCAGCTGGTTAATTCTCATGTCGCTATAATGATTCCTACTACTACGGGAAAAGTTGAATGGCTTGGTTCAAAAGAGATTGAAGCCCGCATGGGTTTTACGCCGAAACTGATTGTAGATTACAAAGGTTTGCGTGGGGATCCAAGTGATAATATTCCGGGTGTTTTCGGAGTAGGGGAGAAAACCGCAAAAGATTTGATTCAAAAATATGGAACTGTTGAAGATATTTATAAAAACATAGACAAAGTAACGCCTAAATCTTTGCAGGAAAAACTTGCAAATTGTGCCGAGCAGGCAGTAATGAGCAAAAAACTTGCGAAAATTCAAACAGACGTTCCTTTACAGGTAGAACTTTCCGAGTGCAAGTACACAGATTTTAATAAACTGCGGGTTGTGGAGATTTTAAAAAGATATAATTTTAAATCACTTATTAGAAGACTTGGATTTGGTGACGAGGAAAACAGCAGAAAGAAAAAAGAAGAAGTGCCGGAAAATCAGCTTGGGTTGTTCTGAACTGAACTAAACGCGCGTATCAAGTTTTTATCTATAGATATCAGTTGTGCATTTTTTGCATAGCTTAAGCTCAGATAGCTAGCGTCATAATAGGTAGTATTATATTTTATAGCTAGATGTAATGTTGTATGTAAGTCCACCTCAAATATTTTTAGCGGCCATTTCAAGAAAACTTTTATAAATGCTTTTGCTTCTGGGAACGACAATCGTCCGTTTTTTAGAGAAGTTCTCAGATTGTTGCCAAACTCATATCTTATAATGCTTGGGCAAAATAGTCTGTTCTTAGGATTTTTTATTATTGCTGTTATTATCTGTCCGTGTTTACTTTCTCTCTCATCTTTGTACAGTGTGGAAAGTAATGCCGATGCGTCTAACACGTATTGATTAGTCAAAAGTTCTGGCATATCTGTATGCTTCCTGCCAGGTTATAGGGTTTTCTTTCTTTAGGTTCATCTGTCTAAACTCTTCCATAAGTTTTATTACTTCCTTGCGTTTTTGAGCTTCGGTTTTTTTCGTTTTTTGCTTGCCTTGTGTTTTAGGTCTTTTTATGTTTTTCATAAGTTAACTATTGCACTTCAAGCTAAATTATTCAACGTATGACACTCTAGCTATAATAGAATATTATTGTTTTATCCTTATTATGGGTGTTAATGTAAATATACTATTTAAAAAACGAAAATACATGACACTGTATATAAAAAACGAAAAGAAATTTAAAACTGAAACAAAAAGCGACTTGAGATCACCCGCAATTCAGATTGCCAAGATTTTAAAAGAACAGCACCCCAACCCCCGCACCGAACTTAACCACAGCAACGAAATGCAGCTTGTGGTGGCTGTTATGCTTTCGGCCCAGACCACCGACAAAAAAGTAAATGAAATCACTTCCAAATTATTCGGCAAATATAAGTCATGGCAGGATTTTGCAAACGCGGATCTTATGGAGCTTCAAAGCGATATCAGAGGGGTCAATTTTCATCTGGGAAAAGCCGAAAGAATAATCGCTGCTGCGAAAGTTATATTAACCCAATTTGGAGGAAGTATCCCTAAAACTCTCGCCGACCTGATTAAAATTCCCGGAGTAGCCCGTAAAAGCGCGAATGTGATTATGCAGGAGCTTTGGGACATTGCCGAAGGAATTGTTGTGGATACGCATGTTACCAGAGTTTCCAACAGACTGGGATTAACTAAAAATCAGGACGCGGTAAAAATAGAAAAAGATCTGATGGAGATAATACCAAAAGAATATTGGAGAAATATTTCCGGCGCGATGGTTTTGCATGGAAGGTATGTTTGCACAGCTAAAAAACCTAAATGCGCAGAGTGCGTGTTGAATAAAATCTGTCCTTCAGCTTTTAAAGTTTAAGGAACTATTGTACCATTTTATATTCAATTTATAATAATTGTCCCGCCAAGTTTTTTAGTTGTTTCCTGATAAGTCCAATAGCCGGTTTTATATAATCTTAGTTCGTATGAATTTCCCGGTTCAATTACTACTTCATTTTCCAGTTCGTCGAACTTTTTTATTAGCTGTTTTATTTTAATCTGCACGGCGGTTTTGTTTGTCCATTTTACTATCTGTCCCAGCTTCGCCTGGGCGTTTCCGGACTTAAATCCCTGGTCGGTAAATTCTATATTAATAGTTTCCAGCTGCTTTTCGGGTTCTGTCTTGGGTTTGTCTATCACTGTAACAGCCGGAGTGTTTTCGACATTATTTGTAAACGATTCTTCCGCGGCTTTTTTTGCCTGTGCATCTTTAATTGCGGCATCTATCTGCTCCTCAAAATCTTTAAAGCTGCCTATTACCATTTGTCTGTTGTTTAAGTAAAATGTAGGAGTGGAGTTAACCCCCAGCTTTCTTCCGGCATTTAAATCCTCCGTCACGAATTGTTCATATGTTCCGGATTTCAGCGCGCCTGAAAATCTTTCCATATCCAGATTCAATTCTTCGGCGTATTTCACCAAATCTTCTTCGGTCATGTTTTCCTGATTCTGAAATAAAAGTTCGCCGAATTCCCAAAACTTTCCCTGCTCGCCTGCAATTTGTGCGGCTTCGGCAGCCTTTTGAGCATTCTTATGCTGGGGAAGGGGAAAGTGCCTGTAAATGATTCTTAAATCCTGAGGGTATTTTTGCGCCAGACCTTTTACTACCGGGTGGAATGCTGCGCAAGCGGGGCACTGAAAGTCGGAAAATTCTACCAGAACCGTTGCGGCATCTTCATTTCCCAAAAAGTAGGAATGAGGTGCGTATAACTGCTCGTCGCTGACTTCGGTTAAAACGGGAGAAATGGGAGGCTTGTTCTGACCAAGCACAATTATTCCCAAAAAAACCAGAATAGTTAGTCCGCCTATTACCAGTACGGGCATGTTTCGTTTTATAAAATTCATATTCAATGTTATTAACACTTAATACAATTATTATTGTATTATTGTGTGTTTATTTCCTTTCATATAAATTATTCTCTCAAAATTTCCGAACTTGTATTAGAACTTCTTTATTCACCAAGTTGACCGGCGGTTTGTTGTTTACTAATACTTCTACTACATTTTCAGCCGCCATTCTAGCCATTTGTATTCGGGCTTCTCTAGTTGCGCTGGCCGTATGAGGAGTCAGCACAACATTATCAAGTTCCAATAAAACGGGATTTATTTCCGGCTCGTTTTCAAAAACATCCAGCCCTGCCCCTTCAATCCATTTTTCTTTTAGAGCAAC
>C687J35174_10006101_pt1 | contig 15765 bp, 23 predicted proteins | sample RifCSPhighO2_01_FD_35174 | JGI IMG/M metagenome (IMG submission 35174) | reverse complement strand
GGGTGATGTAAAAGAGAGTTGCCATATCAAAGTGAATAGAATAGCCAGCGCGGGAGAGCACATTGCATTTTTCTTCAAAATATGCTTCAATGTCTTTTAAATTTCCTTGTGCACAGCCCAACTCTTCGACCAGTTTCTCCCCACCATAGTTCATGCGAGCGCCCCAAACCCGGTAAATCTGTTCTGTTTTCATTTGTTATGATACCAACTGCTTGCGATGATTTGGTCTTTTACTTCGCCACCGCTTTCTTCTCTGCCTTTTTCTCGTCGGGCTTTTGCTCCGCGGAGCGCATTCTTGGCAGAGGCAGCGGGCTGGGCAGATTGACTTCTTCGCTTATCTTGATGGCCTGAATGTTGCCTTTGTGGAGTGCAGCATTGACTACTTCTTCCATGACGTTCATGGGTAGGCGTTTCTCTTTCTCCCAGTTGGCTTTGATCTCATCGATGACTTTTTCATCATTCACGTACAGCACCTGCCCTTCGACGTCGATCTTGCCGAGCGCCGGTTCGTAGGCGCAGTTAAAAGCGAAGGTAAATTTGACGCCTTTCTTGCCGTCGGCGCTGAAACTCAGGTCTTCCACGTCTTTGATGGAAACATTATTGTTAATGTTCACCTGGCCGCCTTTATTTTCCAGGTTTCTTTCTGCATGCAATTTATGCAAATTTATTTTCACAATAGTCATGGTTGTTCACCTGCTGTTTTATGGGGTTATAGGCAGGGCGGGAGTTTATAAAGTTTCCGAGTCTGGAGGAGAGAAAAGGAGAAGTGGCTTATTTTTTTTCTTTCATCGCCATCACTTTATACGCCAGCTTCGCCAGCGCATACGCTTCTGCCCGGAAATTCTCTTGCGGCGCAAATTCGGCGATGTCCGCCCCAATAACGTTTTTCTCTCGGAAGATGAGCTGTAAAAGCTCGATAGCTTCGTTCCAGAACAAGCCGCCGGGCTCTGGTGTGCCGGTGTTGCGGATGAAAGAAAGATCGAAGACATCGACGTCTATGGAGAGATAAATATTCTTCTTCAGTTTCGGAAGAAGCGCTTTCACTCGTTGCAACGAAAGGTCTGAACTTTTAATCACGTGCACATGCTTCCTTTCTCGGATCATCTTTGCTTCGTCAGCATCCATCGCCCGAATGCCGATCAGCAGCAGGTCATGTTTCTTGGCTAATTGCCGGGCAACACAGGCGTGATTGTACATCGATCCGTTCCAGGAATCCCGAAAGTCGGCATGGGCATCGAGAATGATAACAGAGAAATCGCTGGGGGAATATCTGTTCTTTTCTTTCTCCTGAAGCTGTTCCATCCCTTGAATCATGCCGAGCGTCACTGCATGATCTCCTCCTAAGCCGATGACAAATTTATTCTGCTGTTGTGCTACGGCTCCTGCAACCTCTTTAATCATCTGCTCCGGCGTGCAGTTCTTCAGCGGCAAAGGCTGCAGCAGGGTGATGCCTTTCTCGTATGGTTTGCAGTCAAACTGCTCGTCGTAATACTCGAGAAAATAGGATGCATTGCTGATCTCTTCCGGCCCGCGAGAAGCGCCTTTTCCGTACGTGACGTTCTGTTCGTATGGCAGTGGCAGGATAACGAATTTGCCGTTTTGGTACTGTTTCGGTAGGTTCATCCACGACGTTATTTTTTCCATGGTTTTATGAGCAGATTTTCTAGCGGGACTTCATACCAGAAAAGCGCCCCCAAATCTTTTCCTTTGTTGATATGGCCGATTCTTCCCTGCAAAGCATCTATTTTCCGTTTAGAGCTTCGCAAATGAGCGCCGCTTCCGCCCAGCACAAAAAGCAGAGGTGTCGGGAAGCGTTTTGTTGATTGTAACCGCTCAGAAAAAAGAAGCTCTTCGACTTCTTCGTCAATTCCCAAGCCATTGTCTTCGACTTCAAAGCGTACATTGGCCTCGTCAGCATAGAGCCGTACGGCAAGCCAAGCACAGTAGCCTCCATCCTGGCTCAAGCGGGTAACGAGGCTATCGCTAGCATTGTATATGAAGCCTTTGTTCACAAATGTTGGCTCCTGCAGGCGGTTGTCAAAGAGAGTTGCCAAGTTCTCATACATCTTGCTGCACCCAGTTATTGCTAAACGAGAGAGATGCGCATTTATCTTGAGAAGAAGCGCCGCTTCTGTTTCCGGGTTAGCATTAATGAGCGTGCAGAAATCTTCTTTTGTTCCATATATCTCTAACGACTCTGAAAAGTTCATGCTCCCACCTCCGTCTCAATTTTCTCCAGATCGCAGAATTCTGTCGAGAAATTATATGCGCCAGCATTGAGGAACGTCAGCGTATCGCCTATTTTTGGCTCTTTCAGGTACACCCGATAGCGGAATAAGTCCAAAGAGCACGGTGTTATCCCTTTGATGACATAAGGCTTTCCTTCTTTTTCAGAGAGCTCGTTTTCAACCTGAAGTTTCACCGGCACGATCAAGGCATCCATGTTGCTGTTGTAGACGGACGCATTGACGATGATGGTGTTGCCATGCAGGCCGATGATGGTGGTCTGGAGTTTTACGGCCGGCGCGGAGATGAACCTGCCTGGTTCTACCATTAGTTTAATGTTGTGAGAGCGCAGTCTTTCCCGAAATGCTGTAATCTTCTTGCTGATGGCCGGGAGCACGTCCACGTTCGTATTTGCATATGCTGCCGGCAGGCCGCCACCCATATTGATGATGCCGATGGACTGGAGTGTTTCTTTATCGAGCACGGAAAAAATCTCCTCGGCATAATTCCATTCGCTGAGATTCTGCGTCTTGCGGTGGAAATGGATGCCGAGCTCTCTGGTTTTGGCACTTAGCTTTTGGTTTGCTTTTATTTCTTGAATCCGTTTATTGACGACCGCTGCCGGCATGCCGAATACAAAATAGCGTTCCGTTCTGAGCGTATGCTCATGGAGCTTTAGGCGCAGGAAAAGGGTTATTTTTGGCATATTCTGCTGAGGGGCATCTTTGCCGAGCAATTGGAGGAGCGTGTTTAAATCAGCCTCATTATCGACGATAAATTGGGTTATTCTTTTATTCATTAATTCAGCGATATCTTCTTCCGTCCAGGCCTGGGCAAAGAACAGCACGCGGGATTTATCGGCGACGTGCTGCAGCTCATTTTGGAGATGGATGCTGAACAGGGAATCGGTATGCGCTTCGAGAATTGTGGTGATAAAAGGATTAGTCTTGGAGCTGTAGCTGACAGCATCAGCAAGCGCTCTGGCTTTCTGGTATTGTTCGAGCGCGGTGCTGGTGGAGAGGAGGAATTTAGGGTTGGTTGGGGTCATGGTGCGTGTTTAGTTCTTTGGGGTTTTTGGTTATTCTTCCTCAGTGAGGCTAAGTTGGCCTTCTTCATAAAGAGATAAAGCACCTTCCCGGCGAGTGTCGGCGAGTGAAAGTCTTCCTTGAACATTGTTATCATAGCTAAGAACTTTATGGACGTCTATATGCTGTATTGGTGTATGAGTCCCCCCCACTAAAACACGACCGTCAGCTTTTTGTACCCCCGTGAATACTCCCACTTTTTGACAAGTGTATTTTCCGCGAACCAAGCAGGGTAGCCGTCTTTTAAAATATCCATCCAGTAGCTTCTCTAACCTCTTCTTCGACCAGAAAAGCTCGATCTCTTCACGTGGCTGGACGAGAGGTTTTTCTGTTAGTGCTTCAGCAATGATCGAAGGCGGAATTTGAAAGAAATATCTCCTGTAATTCTGTCCCCAGAGAACGCCATTTATTTCAACAAGGGCGTGATAATTTTCTCCTTGTTTCTCATAGTGAGCAAAAGCCTGTTGAACCAGCTGTTCAATAGTTATCTTTTCGTAAGTGGTCATTTTTCTCCCTCGGCGAGGCTGAGTTGGCCTTCTTCTTCACTTCTCGACAAAGCGCCTTCCAAACCACCCCCATAGACCGAAAGTTCTCCGTTTTGCTTGGCGAACAGAACTTCGTCGATAACAAGGCCAAAAAAATGTTGTTCTCCACGGACCAGAATATGAAGATTTTTCTTTCGTGCTGTTTCTAGTTTGTTTGATAATTTAAAACAATCATCCCCCCAGCGATGGTAGAAAAGATAGAGGGCTATGGGTTCATTAGACACTTTATCAAAAAGGTAATCGCAAAAGGGGTTAGGCCCATCACCAATGAACCCGCCAACTTCTATAAAGCGTTCTTTAAGCAAGCTGTGATAATCTCTTTTCCGTGCTTTTTCTACACTGACACGCTCATACATCCTTTTGTGATCCTCACTCATCCTTCACCACCCCCTCACTGCTCAACTCTTCCAGCGCTTTGATCATCGCCAAAGGAAACATCACCGTCACATCGCCGATAACGGTAGCGATGTCCGAATCATCTTTCACTTTGCCCCAGGATTTGGCTTCTTCGGTCGTTGCGCCAGACATACTCCCACTGGTTTTATGCGCCGTCGTCATGTAGACCGCATAGTCCGCTCCGCCCGTCAGCAGCGTACAGAGGATGGCATGGTGCTTGGAAATTGAACCACCCAGAGCAATGACGCCTTTTTTCTCATCATAGCTTGTGGTAAACAGAATGTTGCCAAAGTCTTTTACCACATCAACGATAAAATCGGGATGTTTCTGCTGGAATAAATACAGATGAAATCCCAGCGCGCCATCAGTGATCGCCGGGCAGAATATCGGCACGTTCCGTTTGGCAGCTTGGTACAGTATCGAGCTCTCGTCCGTGAGCAGCAAGCCGATTTCTCGTAATAATTCCGATACCGCCCAGCGCTTCTGCTTTTCGTAGAGCATTGCCAGCACCGGAGTGATCCAGTCTTCAAAGCGCATATAGCTTTCATTCTGGATCAGCACATTGCCGACGCGATTGAGGCCTTGCTCATGCAACGCTACGTCATCACTGCTGAAGCTGCCCAGAGAGAACTGTTCACCGGTAGCTTTCATGATGTCTTCTTCGATGCCGCCGACAGTAGTAACGATAACGTTCGCCATCTTCAGGCGGATCAGCTGCGCAAAAAATCCTCGCAAGCCGGACGTGACCATATTGGACGTAAACGTCAGGAAGATCTTCGCTGACTCTTTCTTCATCTTGACGATAACGTCGGCAGCTTTCGCTAGCTCGACGCTCTGGAAGCCGATGCTGCCATACGCATCCGTTAATTCCATAACGGTCATGTTCTTTTTCCACTGGAAATCTTTGACGTGCATGGTAAATCATACCCTCATAAACACCCTGCAAAACACACCACCACAAGCTCCGCAAACGGAAAAAGCCATTCTGCGGAAAGATAAATCTATGAGAAAAAGCGCTTCTTAACTGCCTTTCTTGCGCACGGAATCCATACTCCTCAAAAACGCCCATTTCTTTTTAAAGGTTGCGATAGGTAATTACTACTTTTTGGAGAAAACTCAGCGCGAAGATTTTTAAATAGCTTATCCTTTTTTCAAGGGATGAACCTCTTCAACAAGACAACCATGCAGTACATTCTCCCTTCGCTTGCCGGGATGGTTAACGGCATCGGAGCATCGCAGGGAAGAGAAGCGAATGGCCTTGAGCTGATCATCTTTGGTGTTCCCGTTTTTTTTGCCGTATGCCAGTCGATGGACCAGGCATATCATCAGCTGGATTCTGAGGATCCTTTGTGGGGAAGGAAATTTTCTCAAGAAACCGCCAAAGGTGGCATTATCGCCTCCTGCACGGCAGCCCTAGGCTATGGCCTTGGCTATCTCGTCGGCTCGTTCTATCAGTGAAGCAGCTCTTTTGACGGGCGTTTCCAGCTAGGAGCTCAATGATAAAAGCTTTGAAGAATTTTCTCTTCAACGAGTTTATGGGCAAGATAGATAGCAGCATGGCCCAAAGCAAGCTGCTGCTGTTCGGGGAGTTCNTCGCCNAGCAGATGAAATGNTGCAATAATGCCCCCNAGAAAGCCTTTATAATGGTCTACTGAGTAGTTTTTGGCCAACATCCCCTGAAAGAGATCATCAAATTCTGCAACAATTTCAGGCGGAACATTGTTTATCAAGCCAGCAAGCTGGTAAATCTTTTCTTCAAGAACAGGCTCTCCCACTTCTGGCACAAACCCAGAAAGGATACAGATGATTTAAACATTTCGGGAGATAGCCCTATTCTGGCAGCATATCCCGCTCAATAAGCTCGTAGGCAATGCAGATGGCCGTCTCCATCAGGGGGCGGCGATGCTGCTCCGTTTTTCCTAAACTTCCCACGGGACCAGCCGAAAGAAAGCCCCGGAGAAGCCCTTTATAATATTCTAAAGACTGCTCACCATTAAAGTTTCGGGTAACAAAATTCCGCAGTTCTTGGGGAACAGAATTTATCTGGCTGGCAAGAGATGAAATCTCTTTCGTTAAAACGAGATCGTCAAGCGCCATGAGTGCAAGAAAGAAGCAGAGTATAAATAGTTTGGGGAAAAAACTTTAAATGCGACGCTGCTTCCTTGGTGAATGCACCTCGTCGATGTCCATTGCCACCTGAACCATGCACTCTTTAAAGATGATTTGCCCGCCGTACTCCGGCGCGCCGAAAAAGCTGGTGTGAAAGCTATCCTGACTTCTGGCGTGAATCCGCCGGCGAATAGAGAAGTCTTAGAACTTGCTAAAAAACATCCCATTATCAAAGCCAGCCTGGGCATCTATCCCATTGACGCTTTGGGCTTATCGGAGGGGGAAACTGGCTTGCCGCGGCAGACGGAAAAGATCAATCTTGACGACGAATTTGCCTTCTTCCAGCAGCACCAGAAAGAAATTACGGCCATCGGAGAGATTGGCATGGACTTTCATTGGGCGAAGAAAGAAGACACAGGAGAACAGCAGGCTGAAAACTTCCGGAAGATCATCCGCTTTGCCAAGAAGCTCAAGAAGCCCATCATCATCCATTCCCGCAAAGCAGAACTCGAGTGCATCGATATCCTTGAAGAAGAGCTGCCGAGCAACGAAATTCCCGTCGATATGCATTGCTTTGGTGGGAGCAAAAAGCTGATTCTCCGGGCAGCCGCCCAAGGCTTTTACTTTTCCATCCCGCCGAACATCGTAAAATTGGAGCATTTTCAGATGCTGGTCCAACTAGTTGATCTCAAGCAATTACTGACAGAAACAGATGCGCCGTGGCTTAGCCCGTTTCCCGGCCAGAAGAATGAGCCGGCTTTTGTGCTGGAGACGATAAAGAAAATTGCAGCGATTAAGAGGATTTCTGAAGAAAAAGTTGCAGAGCAGATTTGGGAGAATTATGAACGAGCTTTTCTGAGGCGCAGCTGAAAAACACTCAGCGATATTTGCTTGTTAAAGCATACCACGTTTTAAACCCATGATCAACATCTTTTTCTGGATCAAAGCCTTCGACATATAGCCGCATCACCTTTCCTTGTTCTATGGCACGATCAGCTACAGCGCGATAAGAGCCCATTCCAAACATGTCACTATCTCCCCACCAGTTAGAAAGGTCAATATCGGGAGCCAGCCCTCTTTTTCTTTGTAGCATTTCAACTAGCTTATCTGCCAGTTCATTGAGTGCCTCTGTGGGAAGAGCCATTTTGTTTTCGATAACTAGGGGATATAAATATTTATTGCCTCTGTAGTATGCACCTTTCGTTGCCTCCCGATTACTCCTCTTCAAAAACCATACAGCTGCCGATAACGGAGGTGATCCTCCGAAACCGTCAGCCTTCGCTCTGCTACGGCTGCCGGGAATCGAACCCGGACTACAAGCTTGGGAAGCTCGGATCATACCACTAGACCACAGCCGTATACGCTCTGAAGAATGGCAGGATTATTTAAAATTAATTGGTATCTTCATCTTAATATCTCCCTAAATTATTGTTAAAAAATGGTTGTATATTCACTCACCACCTTCTTGGTGGATTACGAACCAAGTACTCACGAACCTCCTTAAGGTACCAAATATCTCTAGAAGCAGAATCTATAGCAATTGCTGCTCCCCAAGTTGTTTCTCCAGACCAAGAGTCTAGCCTTCTGTGACAAGATTGAAGAGCTCGATCTACATCTTCAACAGTTTTAAGTTCCGGGTCAGCTTCAAGTTTTCTCTCAATGATCTCGTCATCAATATATCGAAAGCCCATCTCACTTCTCCTCTTTCTCTTCCTCTTCGCTTTCTCTGCGAATAACTTTCACCGCATCCATCTTGACGGTGATTGGGATGGGTACGGCAGCTTCCAGCAGCTCGACGACAATCTCCTCTTTCTGCTGGTTGATGCGCATGACTTTGGCCTGCTCGCGCTTGAACGGCCCGGAAATAATCTCGACAATGTCACTCTTCTGGATATTCATCTCGACTTTGATCTGGGCAAGCATGTGCTCGATCTCTTCGTACGGAATCGCCGTCGCTAATAATCCCCGAGCATAAGGAACACCCTGAAGGATCGCTTCCGCTGCCGCTTTCGAGGTGGCCTCTACGAAGATGTAGCCCCGCATGCCATGGGGGCGGATGACCGCGAGAATGCCGGCGTCCGTAGCTTTATAAAGCTTAGATATCAGATAGTCCACGACCTGATCTTCGCGGTTCGCCGCTGTCCTCAGTCCAAAGATTGCAGTTTCCATGTTAGATAAGCAGTTGTTTTATGAGGAAAATGACAAAGCCGATAATGCCGATGGCGGCACAGCCGAGGCCGGTGATCTTTGCCAGGTTTTTATACTCTTCTTTATTCGGCTTTTTGGTGACCCGCAACACTCGTAGGGTCTCTTTCCAGAACCGTTTCAGCTTGCCGGGCTGTTCCAGTTGCTGCTCGGGCTGGTCCATAGCGGGCTAAACCAGAACTTCATTTATAAATCTTTCTTCACAATCTTTTGGCTCACTGCGTTCGCAAAAGATTGGACCAAATCCGCTCAGGTAGGGCATAAAGCCCTACGATAAACGGAATTAAACTCGAGCACCAAAAATTTTGATATGTCAAAAATATACCACCGGTCTATTTGACGACTTTTGACAAAATCCTCTTCTGGTGGGGTTTCACTTTTTTCAACCCCCACAATGAACTTTCTTAAGAAGAAGCTACTTTCTCCTCTTTTCATCCATAAATTCGATGCCCAGCTCGTCTTCGATGGCTTCCTGCTTGTGGGTGAAATACTTGTTGCCTTCCCCAAAAATCTGCTCGGACTGCACGCCCGTGATGATCAGCATGGTACGCACCGTCTTCTCTAGGTCTTTGTAAATCTGCGCACCCCAGATGATTTTGGCATGGGGATCGAGGCGCTCAGCAACAGTTTCCACGATCTTCCGGGACTCATCCAGAGTCAAATTCTCCCCGCCGGAAATGTTGATCAGCGCGCCCGTGGCTTGGGAAATGTCCACGTCAATCAACGGGTTTTCCAAAGCTTTCTGCACCGACTCTTCTGCCCTATTTTCCGCATCAGACTCGCCGACGCCGATCAGCGCTACGCCGCCTTCGCTCATGATGGCTTTCACATCCGCAAAGTCCAGATTCACCAATCCGGCGCGAGTAACCAGTTCTGCGATGCCTTTGACGGCATTTGTCAGCACTTCATCTGCTACTTTGAAAGCGGTCTGCAGGGGCAAATGCGGCGCCAGCTCCAGCAGCTTTTCATTGGGAATGACGATTAGGGTGTTGATGCTCTGTTCCAGCCGTTCCAGGCCAGAGATGGCATTTTCATGCCGGTGCGAGCCTTCCATCATGAACGGCATGGTCACGATGGCCACGCTGAGGATGCCCATTTTCTGTGCCAATTGCGCAATGAATGGTGCGCTTCCGGTTCCCGTGCCACCTCCCAAGCCGCAGGTGATGAAAACCATGTCGGCACCTTCCATTGTTTTCTTCAGGTCCGCTTCATTCTCTTTGGCAGCAGCTTCTCCCACTTTGGGATTGGCTCCTGCTCCAAGTCCTTGGGTAAGCTCTTTGCCGATGAGCACTTTTTTATCTGAATTGGTGTACAGCAAATCCTGGGCATCGGTGTTGATGGCAATGGTTTCAACGCCTTTAATGCCGACTTCAAAAATGCGATTAATGGTATTATTGCCCGCTCCGCCACAGCCCACAACTTTAATTCTCGTCTTGTGGCTGGCCAGCATCTTTCTCAGCTCTTCATCAATATCGCTGTTGGCCTGCTTGTGGGAGATTTCTTGGGCTTGAATGTCCGGAGAAAATTTAGGGTATCCTGCTGTAGAAGAGGCTTGTCCGGAGAAAGATTCTGATTGATAGGCCATACAAAATCACACCTTTTCTAACTTCAGTAAAAACCAAATGAAGCTATATAAAGATTATTATGCTTAAAACCGTCGGTTAGAATATAGTGAGCGCACTACATAATCGAGCATTTCTGTTGTGCGATAAGCGAATTATATCGGACGGCATATTTGATTATTAAATGCCGTCAGTATATGCGGAATGGATGCGTGATTTTCCTATGCTTCTGGCGCTGGTCCAGCTTCTTGGCGTGCGACTTCTTTCGGCATCGTTTTACCCGCAATAGTTACTTCTTCCAGTCCAGTGAGCGTTGCCAGCTTCTTCCCGAGCATTTCGGAGAATTCGTTGGGCAAAGCCATCGGCACGGTAACTATCGCTTTTTTCCCCTGCAGCTCTACCCGCATATCTTTGGTGGGGATGTGGAAAGCAGTATGCAGGAAGGCTTCCAGCTGCTTCTTTGCATCCGTCACTTTCTCGATGATCTCTACCGCATACTGCACCTCTCTTCCTGCTAAAGGATGATTGAAGTTGACAATGACTCGGCCGCCGGAAACGCTGTTGACGATGCCCAGCTGCCCGTCAACGGTAATCTGCAGGCCTGGCCGGGGGTTCATCTTATGCTCGCGGAAAACGCTCATCGGCACGATACGAAGATTCTTGATGTCCCGCTTACCGAAGGCTTGTTCTGGCGAAAGAGCAACGGTGCACTTTTTTCCAATCTCTTTGCCAAGCAGGGCATCATCCAATCCGGGAAGAATCTGTTTTTCCCCAATGCAGATAGTCATCGGGCCGTAAGATGCGTTTTGGTTATACAGCTGATGCTGCTTCGCAACTGCTTCTTCTGTCGTATCAAAGACGGTGCCGTCGGGAAGCTTACCAATGTAGTGTAAAGTGATGAAATCGTGGAATTGAATGGTTTCTGCCATGGTGCATTCCTTTTTTGGACGAATTTATAAAGATTTTCTTGAAGAAACGCAAAAAATGATCAGAAAGAGCCACTTTCCTTCTTTTTCAGAGATCCTTTGCTTTTGAGAAAAGAAAGAATTTTTTCAGTAACTTGTTCAGCGGTAATCGTCGTCGAATCAATCACCAGCTCGTAGTGGGATTCGTCCAGATAATCGAGGCCGTAATATTTTTTATAGCGCGTATTATCTTCTTTCAGGCGTTCTTGGACTCTCTGCTTCATCTGCTCCAAAGAAGTGATACTCCCCTCATTGCGTGCTTCTCTGGTTTCTTTTTGCTGCAAATCTTTCCAGATTCTGCGAGCAGCCTCATCGGGGTCGACTTTGATGAATATTTTTATCGAGTCGGGAAAGAAATAGAACTGCGTATGGCCTTCAGCAATGACTATTTTTCCTTCTTTCTCCAGCTTTTTAGCAAGTTCTGATGCTTTCTTATCGACATCCACATCCGTTTCTGGGTGTATTTTTGCATACTCGTTTAATTCGATGAGGGTTATCCCTCTTTCTTTTGCCAGCTCTCGGCGCATACCGCCCACATAGATTCGTTCCGCCCCCAGAGCTTTCACTAACAGTTTTGCAACAGTGCTTTTTCCGCTGCCGGGGGTTCCGGAGATGGTGATGATCATGGAACAATTGATTCTCTCTTCATCTAATAAAGATTTCGCGGGCAGGACGTTCACTTCTTTGGCTTAATCGCCCCATCCAGAGCAACCTTCTTAAAGAATAACGCTCTCCCTCTCTTCGTGGAACAGCACACAAAGAGGCGGTGGGGATTTCTGCTCTTAGCTCTCGTAGTTATCGGAGGCGTAGTGCTGGTTATCCGCCCGGCGATTCTCGGCTATGGCGTATACCGTTCTTTGGACGAAACAAATTATACTCTGGAAGAATTCGGAAAGAATATCCGGGACATGCAGCTGGACCTGCTGACGTCCCAAGCGAACCTTTCCATGCAGTCGCGGCTGGCTGACGAATTAGTCTCTCGTTTCGGCACCGTTTCTGATGCCTTAACTACCAGCCTTGAACAGCAGAAACAGCAGTCCTTGCAGTTAGCGGCCTGCCAGGAAGAGCAGCGCCGTCTGGAAGCGCAGCTGCAGAAAGAGGAAGCAGAAGAGAGCAACGAAGTGCTGAGCTGTACGGCGCAGCTGCAGGAACGGGAGCGGCAATTACAGGACAAAGAAAAAGCGTTTGGAGCGGCGCAGAGCACTTCTNCNGCAGCCTTGGCTTCTTTGCGGGCAGAGTACGATCTGCTGCTTAAAAATACCGCAAAGACCGTCTGCTGCAAAGAGAAAGTGGATAACCAGCAGATTTCTTCGTACAGTGTTCTCAATGGGAAAATTTTCTGTCTGGAAGAAGGGGGAACGGCGCTGGCGTGTTAAGGGGTGCTGGGCAGTGTGGTGAAGAGTTGTAAGAGCTTAGGGGCCATTAACGTATCGTCTCATACTTACTCTTCTGTAAATCTCCCATACACTCTTTCACTCCTTGCACAATCCAGTATCCTATTGCTTTCCACAACCCCCAGCGCTCAAAGCGGCGCATGGATGTTGTTACCGTTGTCGGAAGGCAGACAAACTGCCCATACTTCTTGAGATGGAGAATCAATTTTCTATGCTCTTTAACGGCGATCATCTCGTCATAGCCGCCTACCTGCTCAAAGTCTCTTTTTCGGCAGAGTAGAGCTCCACTACAGCCGTGATAGAGCCCTAATTGGTGATATGCATTTTTTATTGCCATCGCCCAGCGATATTTCTGTGTCAACTTATCCGGGCGAACTCTGGTGGTCGCTACAGCATATTTCTCTGTAAAGCGTTTCTGCATTTTTTCGAGGGCATCTTTCTCCAAGAGCGTATCAGCATCGAGAAAGAGCAGGAGCTTCCCTTTTGCGTGTTGTGCTCCGTAATTCCGCGCGCGGCTGACATTGGCTTCGGGGAGAGAAAAAAGCTGCAGCGGAAATGGTGCTCTTTCGCGAAACTGTTTTATAACGTTTTCCGTCCCATCCGTGCAGCCGTTAGCGATGGTAATGGTCTCAAAGTCTTTTAGCGTTTGCTGTTGTACGCTCTGCAGCGTTTTTTCGATGTACGCCGCCTCATTATGCGCAGGAATGATGACCGAAATTTCCGGCTCTTTTTCTCGCTGTAGCGGTGTCATATTCTTCTCGCTCAGAGTGTCAGGTAATTAGCAGCCCACAGCATACCGGGGCTGGCTGCATAGTACCAGCTGCGGTACAGCTTTCCGTCTGGCGCAAATACTTCATAGAAATTTTTGTGCTGTTCAATGAGCTTCTGGTATGCCTGTTTGTACTTCTCTGTTTTTTCTGCATCAATGGCTTTTACCAGCTTCACGTAGAGCGGCCCCAGATGCATCCACATGGCATTGCCTTCGTAATTCGGCAGGGCGAGTTTTTCCTGCCAGCGGAATTCTATGCTGCTCTTTCGTGCGGTGTATTTTAAAGGGAAGGGCTGATCCAGCTCTGCTTCTTGCATGGCCTGCACACCAGAGCGGAGCTTCTCTTCGTCTTTAATGAGGCCGCTGAGGAACGGAAAGATGTTCGCGTCTCCTGCGACAAAAGATTTTTTCTGGAGGTCATCACTGAAAAAGCGGCCGTTCCAAAAATGGCGCAGCAGCAGTTCCGGGTAATGGTAAGCGGCAAAAGGATTCACCAGTTTCATACTCTTTAAGTCTTGGGCCAGCATCCCAACCATGCAATTGTCATAGCAGGAGCTTTTTCTGATCGCCAAGTCTTTCAGCGAAGAAAGCTCGAGTTCCGGCCGGATCATCCCGGTGTTGTGGTTGAGAAGCTCCTGATAATACGTTTGGATCTCCCGGTTTAGAAACGCTCGGTGATCCTGATACGGGAAGCGGGCCAGCTTCAGGCTGTGGATGAACCAGGGCAACGAATCAGCAGCGATGGTCGGAAAGTCATACGGCTTGCCTTGCGGAGTTATGGTTGTCGTTATTTTTCTGGCCCATTTGAAGCGGTGCAGCGCATAGCGCAACGTCGCCTGCACTTCTTCTTTGTAGCCGAGCTTTAATAATGAAGCAGTACAGAAGCCGAAATCCCGCGTCCAGAATTGCGGGAAATTCCCTTCTCTCGTTGATGTCTGAAAGAAGCGGCCGTTCCAGCAGTCTTTTACGATCTGCCCGCAGATCTGTGCCGCATCGCCTTCATACTGTTTGGGTGAAAAACGATTCTTCAGGCTGGAAAAGGCAATACGGCTGCCTTCGGTGAGGTAGATGAGCGGGGAGGGCATAAATTCTTAGGACTCTTTTGAATTTAAAAATCTAATGGCTGTTATTTGCGTACAATGAGGAGACGGGCCGGGGAGGAATTTCAAGGAGGTAAGCTATGCTACTCTGCGTGGTGGGCTGCCGAATGTAGTGAGGCATGCCCGCCCAACTTGCATAGATTGCTTGCCGTTTGAACCCCCGACACCAAGCTTAGGAAGCTTGTGCCCTATCCAGACTAGGCGACCGGCCCGCTTTTTCTTTTGGAGATGAGAATCTTTATAATATTTACTCTTTAACTTCTTTGTATCTGTCGGAAGCGAGGAAGAATCTTATGGAAACCATTAATTTCCCCAAGCCAAAACTGCATCTCTTTGTCTGCGTCAACGACCGGACGGGAATGCCGGGCAACCAAACGCCCAGCTGCGGCCCGCGGATCAAGCCGGAAGACGTGAAAAAAGTCAAAGAGTGGATCCGTGCGCAGGGATTGACTTCTCGCGTGTATTGCACCAAAGCGCAGTGCCTGGGATTTTGTAACGCGGAAAGCAGTGTGGCAGTGCTCTATCCAAAAGGCAGATTTGTCAAAGGGATTCAGAGTGCTGAGGATTTGAAAGAGCTTATACGCGAAGAGTTGCAAGGAGAGGACTGAGCGTTTTTCTATGCCGAATAGGCAAGTTTCTAATTTTATTCCTAAATGTTTATATACTCGGCACTTATCAGATAAGGGAAAGATAATGATTGTTGTTTAGAACCATGCGAAGAAAGCCATGGATGACGACGGGATTACGGAGGAAGAGCTTAAATCCTGTTTAGAGCATGGTCAGTTGGAAATAAAACAATTTGTGTCTGGCGAGTTCCGCTCTGGTAAACGGTTGGAGTTAAAAGATAAAACAGTCATGGTCATTTATACGCAGAGAAAAGAAGTCACTCGAGTAATAACCTGTTATATCATTCAGAGGAAAAGATGGCAAAGCCGATGAAAGAAAACGTACCGTATTGTGTACACTGTGATAAAGAGATGCACGAAGTACTTTTGCCAAAGTACGAGTACGAAGGGGGGATGATGCTTCATAATGTTCTGGCTTTCCGATGCAATACCTGTGGGCAGGTCTTTTTTACAGAAAAGCAGGCTAAGGACATGAAATCGAGGACTCACGATTTGAAAGAATACACGTTTGGCTTTGAAAGAAAAGTGATTCTAAGTGGAAGAAGCTTGGTAGTAAGCATTCCCCATGAATTAGCAGACCATTTAAGCATCAGGCAAGGGCAAAAGCTAAAAATCTATCCCGTGGCGAACGAAGGGTTATTGATAAGAAAAATTTAAACGCTCCAGATTATAAGTGTTCTTTATTCAGGGAATGTAGAGAATCCTTCTGAACACCCTTTAAACAGCTTTATCCTTGTCGTGAATAATGCCAGTGGTAGAGAATAGTACTCAACAGACACTCAC
>C687J35174_10006086_pt1 | contig 15789 bp, 17 predicted proteins | sample RifCSPhighO2_01_FD_35174 | JGI IMG/M metagenome (IMG submission 35174) | reverse complement strand
CGATAATTTCATCCCGAGGATAGGCATATTCACTCAGGTAAACGCTGCCCCCTTCTTTGGTATTACTTTTTAATTTATCGCCCGACATAGAACTCTCTAGTAGTTCGTCCGCGAGCGCGAGTATTCGGGTAGTGGAACGATAGTTTTCTACTAGAGTGATGAGCTTAGTTTTACCAAAGATGTGGGAAAATTCTTCAAAATATGAAAGCGAGGCGCCAGAAAAGGCATAAATGAGCTGTCTATCATCCCCCACCACAAAAATATTTGGACTCTCAACCTCCCCCCAGACTGCCTTCAGGAAATTATTTTGCACCCCGCTGGAATCCTGATGCTCATCTATTAAAATATACTGGTAATTCTCATAAATATCCGCCCGGATATCCTCATTTTCCCTCACCAGAGTGACTGCATATTCCAAAATATCATCATAGTCCATGAAGCCAAGAGTTACCTTCCTTTCTTCATATATACGATAAAATTCCACCACCTCGCGCGTACGCCCGAGCGACTCTATCTTCTTTTCAACTTCTTTTTTAATTTTACCTTTACTCTCCCCTCGAGTAGAAATACTATCTGGATCAGACTTTAGACTTTTTATTTCTTGTTCAATACTACCCAGGAAAACCTCTGGCGTTAACTGCTCTCTTTTTAAAATAGATACGAGTTGCTTGAGCTCCGAAAAGTACATTTCCGGATTTACCCGCGGATGAATATATTCCCAATCCCTAGAATGCAATATTTCATCCACCAGAAAGACAGCTTCTTCGTCAGAGAGAATTTTGGGCTCGATATTAAAACCAATCAACTCATAATGCTTTTCTACAAGTTCTTCTAGGGCAAAGCTGTGAAAGGTAAAGACTTTAACTCCGCTCGCTCTGTCAGGAATGTAGTCATCGAGTCTACTCTTCATGGCTTTAACTCCAGAGTTAGTAAAGGTGAGGCATAAAATAGCACTCGATTCTGTGTCTGTCTCTTCTAGGATCTTGCCGATCCGTAGCGCCAATATCTGCGTTTTGCCGGTACCTGGACCGGCCACCACCATGACAGGTCCATCTATGCTGTCGACCGCATCTTTTTGAGCAGGGTTTAGCTTTTCGTACTCGATATTATATTTTCCAGTAAATTTAGCTTTCATGAATTTATTCTAGGTTATACCATCCGAAGTTCTAGTCTAGATTTCCAAAAGAAAAAACCAATGATAAGGAAAGTAGCAAGCGGAGATAGATATTCCGGTATATGGAAGCTGAAGCTGTGCAATAGCATAATAATGCCAAGTACGAGTATAGAATACATAGCGCCGTTTTTTAGATAGACGTACTTTTTAATATTCTCAATATTCCGAATAGTGAGTTCTCGCACTAAAAGCGCGCCAAAGCCATTGCCGAGCAAAATAAGAGGCACAGAGAGAGTGAAGGCAAATGCGCCGAGCACCCCATCAATAGAAAAAGTAGTATCAATTATTTCTAGAAAGAAAAGCTTGGAAAGGTCAGAGTGCGCGCTACCTAGGAGCTTTTTCTCCTGCTCTTCGGCATTTTGTTTAAATCCATGAGTAATGAAGAATAAACTGGACCCCACCACCGCGCCGAAGCCCATTAGGTTACTCTCTTGTAAGGCAAACCAAGCAATCACTGAAAGCAAGACAGAAACTACTGCATAAAACCAAACCCCGCGCGCCATAAAAAACTTCTCCGTCCGAGGCAAACCTAACTTCTTATCTTCCAAGAAAAGCCAGTGCAAGAAAAGGAAAAGCAAAAACACTCCGCCGGCCGCCAGTAGAATGGGGGCAGACTTTTCTATTGATTGAAGCACAACAGGGTCACTAGACCAAGCAGCCGAGAGCACCTGCATAGGGTTAAGTGTTGCATTGAAAGCCCAAATTATTAGAAACGGAAGCAAGCCTCGCACCATAAACACCGCAATAAACATACCCCAAGTAAGGAACCAGCGACGAGCCCGCTTACCCATAGTGTTAAGCACCTCGGCATTAATGATGGCATTGTCTACTGAAGAAATAGCCTCAAAAAGTGAAAGCCCCAGTATTGTAAGTATGGCGCTAAATATCATTATTTTATTTTACCCCATTTACCCAATTTTGTCCTTTTGATAGAAAATGCTAAGGTCGGTACACCTAGGTGCTCTCCCAATGCCTGAGCTATGCCCCGTACATAAGTACCACTACTACAATTTATTTTAAAGCTCGCAATGTTTAATATGTCAAACATCCGATCTTTGACATATAGATTTTTACGCCAAATTTTTAGAATTTCTTTCTGTCTAAAATCCCCTTTCACTTTACCTACCCTCTTTTCAATATTTTCTAAAAGTTTTTTATTATTTATCTTTCTTAACTTTATAAACTTTAAACTCTTTACCTCGACCTCGCGCATCGGGGCGTCCACAGCCTCGACCTCGCGCGCATAAGTCCAGAGCGCCTTGCCTTCTACTGTTTTTGAAGAATACATCGGATACTTTTGTTTAAATTTACCAGTAAAATTTTTTAAATTATGCTTTATGTTTTTTGTAAGTTCTCTCTCGCTCAGCATTCTCACATTCTTGAGAATATGAGAATGCTCTACTTTACCTAGTATGTCATAAGTATCGGTGGCAAAGCCGAAAAGCACTTCGAATTCATATTCTTTACTCAATTTTAAATACTTTTCTTTATTTTTTACCTCCTCGCCTACTAAAACCAGAAGAAGGCCACTTGCCATTGGGTCCAGGCGCCCAGCGTAGGTCATCTTTAAATTTTTATATTTCGGATTCTTCTTACGAAAACGCCCTAGACATTCTAGGGGCGTTTCGCCTTCCTTTTTATTAAGAATTAGTTCCATGCACCTATAATAGCCCCGGCAACTAATAATGTTACAAGCATATTGCCAACATTAATCCAGAACAGAGTCATCTTACCACCCCAAATAGCCTCACCTAAAGCAAGCGGCAACGCAAAGCCAACCCAGACCCACAGACCAGTGTGAATACCTGCTTTAAGCGCAGATACGTCAGGATAATAAACCATACCTAATCGAATAAAGTGGGCAAGCACATAAAACATAACCAGACTTGCAATAAATTGCCAGATGTAAGTCATAGTTATACTCTTTTTCATTTCAGCCTGCTTCTCTGTGCTCCAAGTGTCCATACCCTTCTCTTTCATAAACTTCTTACCAAACAAAGGTCCATACCATATAGAACCCATGACCATACTAGCTACAGCAGAGACCAAAACTGCCCAAAAGTTTATAGAAATATCCATATTTTTATAAAAATTGATAACCTAATAATGATTTAATTCTAACACAAAAGCTTTCTTTTTGACAAAAAAGAAGGTAGATTAAATGTGCTGGAGGCGTCGGATAGCGGTTTATTCCACTACCTTGGAAAGGTAGCATACCGAAAGGTATCGAGAGTTCGAATCTCTCCGCCTCCGCCAGAAATCGAAATCGGATTTTAGAGCCGAAATGTCACTCAAAAAAGATAGTGGGCACATCAAGGAAAGAACCTAAGAAAGCTTATGCAAAATTCTACAAGGCTCGACAATGCGAGGGTCAATGATGTTGTAGTAGCCATTCAGACCTTCACGCCGCACGGTGACAAGCTTGGCATACCGAAGCAGAGCAAGGTGCTGGGACACGTTTGCTTTGCTGATGCCTAATTCTTTTACCAAAGCTTCCACAGGCATCTCTTGTTCTCGGAGAAGATTTAAAATCTCGAGCCTCTTAGAGTTTGCCAATATCTTATAGATTAGAGCATTTTTTTCGTAAGCGGAGCGTGGTAATGGTCGCTTTATTTTCATGCTTATATCTTAAGACAAGTTGCAGAAAATTGCAACTATGTTTTATGTAGAAAATAGCGCTTCCCTAAGTAGAGAGCAAGCCCGAGCACTCCTGCGAACAAAGCTAGAATGGGTAGACCGGGAGAGCTTCCACTAGAAGAGCTGTTGTCTACAATGCTGGAATTTTCATTTTCTTCTTCTTTCTGCTCAGGTTCACTGAAAAAAGAACTGAAATAAATTTCAATTTCTTCACCTCCGGAGAGAATATGATTGTCCATTCCTAGAGACGGCGACTCACCATCTATTTTATAAAGCCAGTTGTCGCATTTTTCCTCTCCATTCAGTCGGATACACTTCAAATAAAAAGCGTTGAATGATGCATAGTAAATTAACTCGGAAATTTCAAAAGAATCGTTAGTTTCATCCAGCTTGTAAATGGTTGCTAGAACGCTTCGAGCATTTACTGGTTCGGTTTTTCCCTCGGTATCAGAGATTATAAGGGAGCCTTCCTCTAGTAAAGAAATATTTTCTATTGTGAACGAATGATCGCCATCGTTAATGGTAAGGCTTTCAATCGTCGGAGGAATATCGTTCTCTGCCTCCAGATTTTCTATTTGTTCCGAATCCTGTGCCTCAAGAGACTCTTCTGGGGCCGGATTTTCTGTTTGCGTTTCTTCAGATACAAGAGACGGGGGCGTATCAGTAATTATTTCTGTTTCCTCCGCAAAAACGATACTCAAAGGGATAAGTAACAAAGCAACTAGAACGAATACTATTTTCTTTATATTTTCTTTTTTCATAAAATAAAAAACCTGGTTAAAGCAGGTCTTAGTATAAACAAAGTCCTGCTCGGGATAATAATGATTCTGAACAAAGACCGGACTACTGCTCTTAGCAGAATACCGTTGCGGCACAGTGGAGGAATCTCACCTCACTTCCAAGCTCAAAATTTTAAATTGTTAAAAATCTAAACCCTTTTCTGCCACCTTTCCTTTGTCGAACGGATGCTTGATGGTTTTCATCTCTGTCACTAAATCCGCTCGATCGATAACTTCCTTAGGCGAATCCCTGCCGGTAGTTATGATGTACTCGACCTTGCCTTTGGCATAATCTAAAAACGCCAAAAGATACGAAAGGGGTAAAAGGTCTAAAGAAACCGCGTTGTGTACTTCGTCTAAAATTAGAAGATGATACTTACCTGAGGCAATCTCTTTCTTCGTCAGAGCAAGGCCCTCTTCGGCAGCTTTCTTATGTTCTTCGATTGGCAAAGTATCTCCCAAAATTCCAACAAACCCCTTGCCAGTTTTTACAATTTTAAAATCTGGAGAAAGGCGTTCGGCAGATTTATGTTCTCCCGATTCCCAGGGTCCTTTTATGAATTGCACCATGAGCGCCTGTTTGCCCGCTCCCAAAAGTCGAAGGGCGTTGCCAAGAGCAGCCGTTGTTTTTCCTTTTCCATTCCCAGTAAATACTAAAAGCATATTGTTATATTTCACAAAGACCGCCTACACAGGCAAGCTCTCTTTTAACTTCTGTCTCATCATCTTTTTCGTAAGTAACAATTTTTGAAAAATCTAACTCACCAAGGCGTTTTTGCATTTCCTCGTACTTCTCTTTCGTAATCGTTTCATAGGGAGCAAGTTGGTATACATGGTTAGACCGCGGCAGAAACGATAGTCCTCCGACTAAATCCCAATTTTTATACACCCAGTTGGCAACTAAAATCCATTCATCTTCCCCAACAGAAACAGTAACTGACGGATTGTGCTCGGTAAAATGCTGTTTTACAATCTTCCAATGTTCTAATTGCTCGATGGCATTTACGTCATCTTTACATATTGCCCCATCGGGAGCCTTGACTGGAAATTCCAGTACAAACGTTGAAGCTGTTTCAAGTGTTTGTCCAACTTCTGGGTAGAAAGGCACTCCCTGATCTTTTAACATTTTAAACAGAGCATCGGTAGCGGAAATACGAATACGGCGAATATAGTACGGCGAATGGCGGGGNTGCATTCCGCTTGCACAATCAACGGTTTGGGAGACTGTCCCCGACGGCTTTACGCAGGTAATACAGGTTGATTGACTAATACCAAAACGCTTCGCATACTTTTTATTTGTTTCAATCGCCATCATCTTCATTTTTTCGAGTACTTTTGGATCACGAACTAGTTCAGAGTCCCATTGTCCGGTGATAGATACTCCGAGCAGTCGCTCCTTTTCGCAGTTTTTCTTCCATTCTTTAGACAGGTACGGGAAATAAGTCAGGGTTGACTGATATGTACCTATAATTGTTGCTATACGAATTTTCTTAAGTAATGTTTCTTCGGTGTCATCTGCCCGGGCAACGACTTCCGAAAGGTTGCAAAATTGTTTTGACTGCAAAATAATTTCACCGCATGGATTTGTTCCCCATGACGGGTATATACCACCCTTAAACTGACCGAGTCTTCTCTTTGGCAACGTGCCAGCAAGCCCTCCGCGATTGAATATTCCTCGCTCACCAGAACCACTCTTTGCAAGAGCTATCCACTCATCAAGAAAATCTGTTGTGGTGGGTTTTGAAACATAAACAGCAGAATTATTGGCGAGCATACGCTGTCCCTCCGAGATATAAAACTGACCTTTTTTAGAATCACGAATAGCTTCATCATCTAAATCAGAAAGTGAGATCATTGCACTTCTGCGGACACCACCCGCCACGACGCACTCACCTATTTTGCAAATAATGTCATGCGCGTCCAAATTCGACAAATGTCTACCTTGACGACGCAACACACGTTCACGAGTGAAATCAAGAAGCGAATGAAGTGGGGCGGGTCCCGAGCTTTTACCACCCATGGTTTTCAAGCGTGACCCGGCGGGACGAATGAGAGAATAATCAAACACAATATCATTCCCTTCAAACCATGTTTTGAGACCGAGGGTAAATGCATCTGCCCATCCTTCTTTACTGTCGGGAATAATATATTCAGGTAATTTTTTACCTGTTTGTTTTTTAATTTGCGGAAGCGCTTGGATGTTTTCACTTTCTACCGACCAACCGACACCGGTTCCACACATAGAGATATACATGATCTCTGCAAAATCTTGAAACGTTCTCGGTGCTATGAAGGAACAATTATATGCGCAGACATTTGTACGCCGAGTAGCTTTCCCCGCAAATTGCAAGAGGCGCATAGACGGCATCGCTTCTTGTTTTAGGATTGTTTCGCGAATCTCTTTATACTCTACTTCAGAGAGTTTTCCGTTTAGATTATCACGCATAAAATCAACATAACGATCAACCGTTTCAATCCACGTTTCTCGACGACCTTCTTCTCCTATCCACTTGGCGTAAGTGCGATAGTAGACAAATTCAGCAAGTGGATTTCTAAAGTATTTTTTGCCTTGCAAAACTAATTCTTTGACTTTCTCTGGCACGAAACCAACCTTCTCTCGCACTAATGATCTTTCTTTTCGATATAAAATGTAGGATTTTGCCGTTTGTAGAAAGTTAGAGGCAATAAGCTCATTTTCCACGATGTCTTGAATTGTCTCAACATGGGGAATAAAATTTTTTATGTTTCTTTCCTTTCTCAATAGCAGAAGCGCATCTAATACTTTATGCATCACTTTCTCAGCATGTATCTCGTCACCCTCTTTAACTGATTGCATTGCGCGAAAAATAGCGCGAGTGATGTGTTTCTCGTCAAAAGGGACAATCATATCGTCACGTTTCTGTATGTGTCGAAGCGAAGAATATTTTTTTCTATTTAAAGTGTTCCTCATGCGCGTTTTGGATTAAAAATGTTTATTAATGACTCGGTTGCGATCTTTTTATTCTCAATAACGAATCGGTAAATGAGCGGAGAAAGAAAAACCGCGAAACTTATATTTCCAAGGAGATGCATTGCAGTAAATGGAATCTGTCCAATCAATGCTTCTGTAAATGGTTGGTGAAAAAATAGGGGTCCAACAGAAAAACCGGTAACAACATCAAAAGCGAGCGTTCCCATAATGGCAAATTTCGCATAGTTCCATGAGTTATTGCTTTTGTTTTTAAAATAAAGTGCTGCCCACAACCCTAAAAGCCCATACGTGCTGGCAGTTATTAAAGTCCACACTCCGACTTGAGTAGTTATAACATCGTATAGAACCATACTTAGAAATGCGAAAGAGAATCCAGCGATTTTTCCGTAAGCTTTAGAAAATGGCATCTGTGTTGCAAGGATTGGCTCAATGTTTGGGGGACGAAATGGAAGAAGGCGAATCAAAAGACAAGCAATGAACCCGATAATATATTTGAGCCAATTGTTTTTGTAGGTTTCCATGATAAAAGTTGTTAAAACTGCTTGGTAAATCTTTAAGCAAAGTGCTATAATGGGTAAAGTTGCAAAGTTTCGCAACTACTAAATCAGTATACCAGACGCACCCCGAAATAAGCAAAAGTGGATAACTTTTTCTCTGATATAATTGTATTAATTACGGGGGTTTATGACTATCAGTAATTTATATATTACATGTGTTTAAATATCTTGTTTTTGAAGCAATTGCCGCACTGGTTGGAGTTGTAGCGCTTATTAGTTTGATAATCCATTTACTCCGATGGCCTGGTGCACGGTTTTTAAAAGAGAAAGGCATTTATATACCAGTAATTTTGTTTACATTGGCCTTTTTTACCGGCCTCATCGCCAATCGTACCTATCCCCCCGATCAGATACATTAATAATTAAGACCCTCCGGGATTCGAACCAGACGGCTAAGTATATTTTATCGGATGACTCGGACGGTTCGGATATCGGAGCCTCCACATTGACAACAAAGTCTCGAAGTTGTTTATGTTATACTCTAATAGTAATGAAGAAAACCGACGAACAATTAATAATGGACTATCTAGAAGGAAACGAAAACGCACTTGGTGTCCTTGTTGATCGTTATCTTTCTCTTGCATATAATTTTGCCTTTCAACTAACACGCGACAGAGAGGCTAGCGAGGACGTTGTTCAGGAATCATTTATAAAAGCATGGAAGAACATTCGTGGATGGAAACGGGAAAGCAGTTTTAAGACATGGCTTTTTGCGATTACCCGGAATACTGCTATTGATTGGTTACGCAAGAGAAAAGATTTAACTCTTTCGACGTATGAGAATGAAGCTGGGAAAAATCTACTGACGGAAACACTTGTTGATGAAAATCCATCACCCCTTGAACTTTTGGAGCGAGCAGAAGACGCCACTTTTGTGGCAAATCTCTTGGAAGAATTAGATCCGCTTTATCGTGATGTCATCAATCTTAGATATGGAGATAATCTTACTTTCAAAGAAATCGGAGAAATATTAAGAAGACCGCTTCATACTGTTAAAAGTCAGCACCGTAGAGCTATTATCGCTCTTCGCCGCGCCAGAACCAAAACAGCTTAGTTTTACACTCTGCAGATTCAGAATGCACCAAAATGCATCCTGCTTTCGTCTAATTAATATGCCACCAAAAGGCCTTAAGAGTCTAAGGAGTAACATTATTTCAGGAATAGTGCGGGAGGAGCATCGCCGAGCAAAAACGTACCTTATCTTTTTTGCTACCACTCTTTCCCTGTCTTTGGCGGGAGTAATACTCTCTCTTAAATACCTCGCAGAAAGCTTTTACCAGTCAGGATTTTATGAGTATACATCTCTTTTGTTCTCAGGGGATAGCGCGGTCTTTCCATACTGGAAAGAATTATCTCTCTCTATCATTGATTCAATGCCAATTATTGGAGTAATTGCATTTCTGGGAGCTGTAGGATTCCTCGTTTGGTCAGGGGCAAATACATTCACAAACACTCGTCGTTTCATTTTACAAGCTAATTAAAATTAACTAAAAAATTATGTTAAAAAACATACACAATTCAAAGTCAGTGCGCGGAATCATTATCGGGCTTGGGGTTATCATCCTTATCCTTGGTATTTTTAAACTTGGACAGGTTTCTGGGTACCACAAAGCAAGATTCTCTCAAAGATTCGGAGATAATTTTAATAGAAATTTTATTGATCCTCGTGGCGGCGGATTCCTGAAAGATTTTTCTGATAGAAAAGGTCCTCCTGGGGGCAATGGCGCGGTTGGGGAAATTGTAAGCATAGGGCTTCCCCTTGTCGTTGTGTCTGGACCAGATAATATTGAAAAAACAATTGTGGTAAGCGAGAGTACCGAGATACGGAAGTATCGTGACGACATAGCCACAACTGACTTGAAAGTCGGAGATTTCATTGTTGTTTTAGGAACCCCGAACGAGAACGGGCAAGTGGAAGCAAAGCTTATTCGTACTGTGCCTCCCCCACCTGATAAATTGGGAGCTGATAAACCTGCCCAATGATTATGAAATCATATTTACCGAAACTGAAGAGTTGGGCTTCTACCCACAAAAAAACAGCGATTCTTTTACTGGTTGTTGTTCTAGGAAGTATCTACGGAGGTTTCAAGGTTTTTAGTGGTTCTACAGAGGAAACTCGATATGTGCTTGGCACAGTCGAACGAGGAAGCATTATTTCTTCAATAAGTGGAACAGGCCAAGTATCTTCCTTAAATCAGGTTGATGTAACAAGTAAATCTTCGGGAGAATTAATATACCTTAACGCAAAATCCGGACAAGAAGTTAAAACGGGTGCTCTTATAGCGCAAATTGATTCCGGCGATGCAGCCTACGAACTTGAGACAGCAAAGCTTTCATATCAGGAACTTATCACTGTTGATGATGGCGAACTACGCGACGTGGAAGATGCCGTAGAAGAGGCTGAGGTCAACTTGAAAGACGCATATGTGGATGGGCGAGCTACTCTGGCAACGGCTGTAACCGATATGACTGATGTTATGGCTGAGTTAGACAATCTGTTTGGTGGGTACCTGAGTGAAAGCCGTTTCGGACTTAGTAACACAGAAAAGGAATACACTGGTCGAGCACGAGAGGCATGGCGTGACGCTGATGACCTATTGGACGAATTTGTGAAAATATATCGAACTGTGTCGAATGAAACAAACGATGGTACCATAGAATCAATGGTTTCAGAAGCGAATCTAATTGCAAATGCAGTGGCACAAGCCACAAAATATTCCAAAGATGCAGTAATTTATCTTCGTGATCGTGAAGATAACGAAAGCGCCATTGCGGAAGAGGCCTATACCGCAGTAAGTGGATTGGTAACAACAATTAACGGAGCGGTCTCCGAAACTCTTTCCGCTAGAAATACACTTACGGATGCTAAAAAGACGCTAGATAACGCACAGGATGACTTGCAAGAATTAAAAGATGGCCCTGATAATTTGGATGTTCGCACCGAGGAACTCTCACTCAAACAAAAACAGGATGCTTACTCGGACTATTTCGTCCGAGTCCCTTTTGATGGAATCATCGCCTCTGTGGAGGGTAAAAAAGGCCAAAACGTAAGCAGCGGAACAACTATTGCTACTCTTATTACAAAACAAAAGATTGCAGAAATTTCACTGAATGAAGTCGATGCGGCAAAAATAAAAGTTGGACAAAAAGCCACACTCTCCTTTGATGCAATTGAGGATCTTGCTATTACAGGAGAAGTAATAGAAGTTGATCTCATAGGTACAGTCAGCCAAGGCGTAGTTAATTATATCGTAAAAATTGGTTTTGATACGGGTGACGACCAAGTGCTATCAGGTATGACTGTAAGCGCAAATATTATTACCGACATGAAGCAGGATATCTTAACTGTCCCCTCCAGTGCTGTGAAAACGGAAGGCAATAAAAATTATGTCGAAATTGTTGAGGAAAATATAGCTCCAATACAAGCTAATCAAGCTTTAGGTGTTCTCTTGTCTACTCTTCCAACTAAGGTACCTGTGGCGCTAGGTCTTTCTAGTGACCAATTCGTGGAAATAGTTTCAGGGCTTAAAGAGGGTGATCAGTACGTGGTTCGTAAAATTACAACTACAACAACTTCACAATCAGCTTCTACTTCTGCTCCGAGTCTTTTAGGTGGAACTGGGGTCAGAACAGGGGGGAATTTACCAAGATAGATAACATGATTAAGGTCAATGCTATTACAAAAACATATGGCTCGAGTGATACGGCATTTCAAGCACTCAAGGGCGTTTCTTTTACAATCGAGGATGGAGAATTCGTAGCTATTATGGGTCCTTCTGGTTCGGGTAAATCAACATTGATGCACATATTAGGGTGCTTGGACACGCCTACTAGCGGTACATATCTTCTTGATGAAAAAGATGTATCTACACTCACTGATGAGGAACTTGCTGATATACGCAGGCTACATATCGGCTTTGTTTTTCAAGCTTTTAATCTTTTGCCCCGCACGACAGTAATACGAAATGTTATGCTACCGCTCGTTTATGCGGGAATACCAGAAGCAGAACGAGAAGACCGGTCGCGAAAAGCGCTTCTTGCTGTGGGCATGACGGAAACCCATTTTGCTCATAAAAGCAATCAACTATCAGGCGGTCAGATACAGCGTGTAGCAATAGCGAGAGCTCTTGTGAACGACCCGTCTCTAATTCTCGCTGATGAACCTACCGGAAACCTCGATACAAAAACGGGAGAAATTGTCCTGGGTACATTTCAAAAATTAAACAGAGAACATGGTCGTACTATTATTTTAATTACTCATGAGCATGACGTGGCGGAATACGCAGAACGCATAATTACGCTCCGTGACGGCGTTATTGTCTCAGATTCCAAGTCCCATGCTCGTAAGCGTGCCCAACTTCACCAAGGTTACGATGGGCAAGCAAAACACCATGAAACTTAGCGATATTATTCACGAGACATATGTGGCACTTTCGGCAAACAAAGTTCGATCTCTACTTACAATGCTTGGCATTGTAATAGGTATTTCATCAGTCATTGCGATGGTGAGCATTGGGACAGGTGCGTCCAACACAATCTCATCTTCGATCGAATCACTCGGATCGAACCTCATTCAAATTACACCTGGCGCAGAGCAGATGCGTGGGTTTGGTGCAACAAGCGGTCGCGGAGATGCGAAGACTCTCACAAATGCAGATGCAGCTGCAATTGCGGAGCAAATTAGGGATATCGAAGCAGTAGATTCACAAGTGTCTGGACGATATCAAATTACTGCTAAGGGTACAAATACCAATACTACAGTAACAGGTGTTACTTCAAAATATTCTCAAATTCGCAATGTGGAAATAGCAGAAGGATCATTTATTTCTGACATCCAGAATAATTCTGCATCAAGAGTTGCAGTACTTGGACCAACTACTCGTGATGATCTTTTTGGGGAAGGCGCAACAGATGTAGTTGGGCAGTTTATTCGTGTTAATAGTTTAGAGTTTAAAGTCATCGGTATTACTGTGGCAAAAGGAGGAAGTGGATTTCAAAATCAGGATGACATGATTTACATCCCAGTTAAAAGTGCACAGCGGTATCTCTCCGGAGATCAATACCTGACAACGATTGCCGTGCAAGCATCAACCCCTACAGTAATGGCACAAGTCCAAGCAGATATCACTACTCTTCTTTTAGATAGGCACAAAATCAGGGATGCGGCATTGGCTGATTTTAGCGTTCTTAATCAAAGTGATATTCTATCGTCAGCGTCAAGTATTACTTCAACCTTAACGTACTTATTGGCAGCAATAGGATGTATTTCACTTCTTGTTGGTGGTATTGGAATTATGAATATGATGCTTACCACAGTAACGGAACGTACGAAAGAAATTGGTCTTAGAAAGGCAATTGGGGCACGTAAAAGTGATGTCTCAACTCAGTTTTTAGCTGAAGCAGTCGCATTGACAGTTGTCGGCGGTATTATTGGTATTGCGCTTGGATGGCTAATTTCGTTTATTGTAAATTTGACTGGCCTTGTGGCGACAAGTGTTTCACTTTTTTCAGTTCTTATTGCTTTTAGTGTTTCAGCATTAATTGGAATTATCTTCGGATATTATCCTGCTCGTCGAGCAGCAGGACTCAATCCGATTGATGCGTTAAGATACGAATAATTGGATAACGAATTTAATTTCTATTTCTATAAAAGAAATACAGAGCTAATGGTGCCGCCCAGTTGGCGGATCGCTCAATGAAGTCCCAAACTGGTAAACCTACGAGAGGTCTAACAAGAGCAGTCCACAAGCCCCAAAAGGCCATCCAGAGCAAAATAGGTTTCACTGGTTTAACCAAAACCAAAACCGCCAGTAAAATATCTACTACTCCTACTATCAACATAAATGTAGCGGCAGTTGCAGTATCCAGCCCGGTCAGCTGTTCAGTCCATTTAATCCAGTCCGCTTTCCCCATGATGGCAAAGACACCGTGACCTAAAAACTCCCCCGCTACACCAACTCTTAAAATCCATTCAATCTTTTTTTCATTTGTCATAAATAAAATAATTATGCTTATAATTAACCTCATTATAGACCTATTTGCGGATAAAAGAAAATTCGATAATGTTAAATAAAATTAATCGTAAAATTATACATCCCCATACCGCAAACTCCCTGCAAAGTTTCACCAATAGTTTTAATACCAACATCAATTTCAGTTTCGCCGGTTTGGGGAAGAATTTTCTGGAATCCCACATCACGGACAACAAGCGAAGCCGAGCAATCATACGTACCGTTTGTCTTTACAATTAATTTTGTTGGAATGTCCGCCTTAGCTGTACTCACTTGGGGTGAATATCCGCCCTTGGCCAGAATAGTGATGTACTGGACTCCATCTTTTATCTCACTATTTTGCACTATTTGACCTAAGTTCTTTGTTTTCGAANCGCCGACAAAAATTATGCCGACAGCAACAATGAGACCGAGTGTGATGATAATTGAAACTGTTTTGTTCATAAGATAATTATACCAAAGCTAAATATTGAATAATGGATTGATAATACCCAGTCCTGCAAGCCCAGCCAGTAAAGCAAATACTCCAAGTCCTATAACAACGACCCCAGCGGACTTAAAGAATAGTGGTGCATGTTTCCCATGAGCAAAAGATGCTGATCCGAAGGAGAGAAATGCAAGCATTGGCAATGTGCCTAAAGCAAAGGCAAGCATAATTAAGAAACCAGACATGAATGAACCACTTGAAATTGCCGCGACCTGCATTGATTGAGTGAAGCCACAAGGCAGAAAGAATGTCCCAAATCCAATGACTAGAGGAGTAAAAGTTTTGTGCTCGATTCTTCGGAAGAAACCGAAGACTCCAGAAGGTAAAGCTACTTTATTTTTCTTAAATACTCCCACTAAGTTTAAACCAAGCAAGAGCATTACCAGAGACGCAATGAGTCCCAATATTGCAGTGAACGTGAAGTTGATACCTATAGCATTACCAATCAGCCCCAGAATCCCACCCAGTACTGCAAAGCTTACCAGTCTGCCTGTGTGGAAAAGCAAAAAAGTTTTAGTATCGCTTACATTATCTTCTGATATTTTCGCAGAAAGTGATAAAACTAATCCTCCAACTATGGCGAGGCAGCTTGAAACTGAAGCTATGAGGCCAATGATAAAACTTGTGGTCGGCGTTGTTTGTCCGCCAATTCCAAGATTTAAAATTCCTGATTTTTGCAAAAGAAAGAATAAAATGAGAAACGCCAACCCAATCGGTAAGGCCTTCCAAATCACATCACCGTTCTGTCTTTCTTTGGCAGTTTTTTCTACTGACAGAACATACCCATTCGACTCAATTTTACTTGTCAGAACTTTTGCAAGTTCCTCGGGGGCTTGGTTGCTATCGGTTTTTACTTCTACAATTTCTTTCTTTAGATCAACACGAGCATCTTGAATAAAATCCTGCTCGTTTAAGGCATCTTCGATAAAAATTTTACATGACGCACAGTGAGTGCCGGAGACATGGAATGTATATATTTTTAACATTATATATACAATCTATCACGAAAAATTATGCTGCACAACCAGCTGGAACTTTCTGAGATTGACTGGGGAACCAAAGTGCATTTACCTCCGCCGCCTGCTTATACATATCATCCTCCGTTGCACCCTGTGAGGCCATAAGCTCCATCAATCCGAGCATGGCCATGCCGTGATTACAATCCGGAAAATA
>C687J35174_10006084_pt1 | contig 15791 bp, 18 predicted proteins | sample RifCSPhighO2_01_FD_35174 | JGI IMG/M metagenome (IMG submission 35174) | reverse complement strand
ACCATCCGCCAAAATATTTTGGACAAGTCCCAGCGCCCGGACGACCGCAAACTGGATGAAATCCGGCCCCTGGCGATTGAAGTCGGCGTCTTGCCCCGTGTCCACGGCTCCGCTATGTTCCAAAGAGGTCAAACCCAGGCTCTGGTCGTCTCCACGCTCGGTGCCCCTTCCTTGTCCCAGTCTCTGGAATCGGCCGAAGGNGAAGANCAGAAACGNTTNATGCTGCACTACAACTTTCCGCCCTTTTCCACCGGTGAAACGGGCAGACTTGGTTCCCCCGGCCGCCGCGAAATCGGCCACGGCGCTTTGGCCGAACGGGGTTTGCTCCCCGTCATTCCTCCCGAGACCGAATTCCCCTACGCCATCCGCGTCGTCTCCGAAATTCTTTCTTCCAACGGTTCCACATCTATGGCCAGCACCTGCGGTTCGACCATGTCCTTAATGGAGGCCGGCGTTCCTCTTCTGGCCCCCGTCGCCGGAATTTCTATAGGCAAAGTGGATGACGTTTTACTCACGGATATCATCGGTCTCGAGGATCATCACGGCGATATGGACTTCAAAGTAGCCGGAACTGAAACAGGCATTACCGCTATCCAGCTGGATGTCAAAGTTCCCGGCCTGACTTTAGAAATTTGTAAAGAAACTTTAGCTAGAGCCCACTCCGCCCGTCTGGAAATATTAAAAGCCATGTTAAAAGTCTTACCTACCCATCGCCCCCAGCTTTCCGAGTACGCCCCCAAAATCAGCACCGTTAGTATTCCCGTGGACAAAATCGGCGAACTGATAGGCCCCGGCGGCAAAAACATCAAAAAACTCATGGCGGACAATAGCGTGACGATAGACGTCAACGACGACGGCTCGGTCTTCGTTTCCGGCACCGATGATGCCGGTGTCAGTCATGTCCTTGCCTATCTTCAGGCTATGGGCAAAGAAGTCGTCGTCGGCGAAGTTTATGAAGGCCTGGTCGCCAATATCATGCCCTTCGGCGCTTTCGTCAATATTTTGCCCGGCCGGGACGGCTTGGTCCACGTTTCCCAAATGGCCGCCGGTTTTGTTTCCGATCCCAACACTTTGGTCAAAATGGGCCAGACGGTCCGGGTATGGGTCACCGACGTTGACGCGACTACCGGCAAAATCGGTCTGTCCATGCTATTTGACGAAGCCGGCCAGCCCGTCGTCAAACCTCGTGAAGAACGGGCTCCCCGTCCTTCCTTCCGGAATGACTCTTTTTCACAAGGCCCCATGCGCCGTGGTTTTGACCGCGGCCCCAGACGTCCCCGTGGCAGGTTTTAAAGTGGTATCATAAATTCGTGGAAGATTCGTTAACTTCAGACATTACTAAGCTCCAAAATCAGGTCAATGCGGCTTCTTTGCCGGCGGATCTTAAGGAAAAAGTCGACGGAATGTTAGGTCGCCTCACCCGCCAGTTCAAATCCGGCGGCTCCGTCCCGGAATTCGACCAGACTGCCCACTACATCGACTGGATCATTAACCTCCCCTGGAATACCGCCACCAAGGATATTTTGGACCTCAAACACACCCGGACGGTTCTCGACTCGCATCACTACGGTCTGGACGATCTCAAACAGCGCATCCTCGAATACACTTCCGTCTTAGTTCTTAATGAAGCCAAAAACAATGCCTACCACGCCCCCATTTTGCTGCTCGTCGGTTTGGTCGGTACGGGAAAGACCACTCTCGCCGCCAGCATCGCCGAAGCCCTGGGCCGCAAATTCGTCCGTATTCCCTTCGGCGGCATGAGCTCGGCTCTGGATTTGCGCGGCCAGTCGCGCGTCCACCCCGAAGCCGAACCCGGCCAGGTAATAAAAAACATCCGCCGCGCCGGAGCCAAAAACCCGGTTATTTTGCTGGACGAAATTGACCGCGTTGCCCCCTCCGCCCAGGGGGAAATCATGGGCGTTCTGGTTGAACTTTTGGATCCGGAACAAAACGCTACCTTTGTCGACCATTACATCGATTATCCTTTTGACCTTTCCCAGGCCCTGTTCATCGCCACCTCTAACAATACCCCCAATATCAGCACCGCCGTCATGGACCGGCTCGAACCGCTGCTCATGCCCTCTTATTCCGATGAGGAAAAAACCGTCATCGCCAAAAGTTACGTTCTGCCCAAGACTATCAAAAACGCCGGGCTCCCGGACGGCAGCTTAAAAATTGATGACACTGTCTGGCCCAAAATTGTTCGCCCTCTGGGCTTCGATTCCGGCATCCGAACTTTAGAGCGCACTATTGAAGGCATGGTCCGAAAAACCTCCAAAATGCTCATCGAGGGCGCCGGCCAGCAATTCGTCGTCACCGAAACCAACCTTAAACAATTTCTTCCGACCTACTAGGGGTATAATTAACCCATGTCCTCAAATCTAATAGTTTCTCAAATTAAACCAGTTCTTCTGAAATATGGGGTCACTAGATCCGATATTTTTGGATCCTTTGCAAGAGGTGATTACAACGACAAGAGCGACGTAGATCTCTTGGTTGATGTTCCAAGGGGCACATCGTTATTTGATTTAGGCTACCTTCAGGAGGACCTTGAAAAAGCTTTAAATCGTGAAGTTGATTTGGTGAGTTACAATTTTATTAATAAACATGTCAAAAAATACATTTTTGAAAACACACTAAAAGTTATATGAGCAAACCAAAAGACCCAATAGTATTTGTCAATCATATACTAGAAGCGATTCAGGACATTGGTGAGTACAGAAAATGCGTTACAGATTACAACGAATTCGTAGAAAACGAGATGATCCAGGATGCAATCATTAGAAAATTAGAAATAATAGGCGAGGCTACAAGCAATCTATCTGATGAGTTCATTTCATCCCATCCCCAAGTAAGTTGGAGAGGGCCAAAGACTCTGAGAAATGTTCTTGCCCATCAATATTTTGATGTGAACTTAGAAACAGTTTGGGAGGTAATAGAGAGGGATTTGCCAATTCTTGAAAAAGAAATAAAAAATCTCCACGAGTTATCATGAAAATCGCCGTACTCTCCGATATCCATATTAACCTATGAAATATATCGGTTTAGTCCTCGAAGAAAGCCTGAAAGATAAAAGCGTTTTGGATTCCGTAACGGTAACTAAAACAGAAACCTGGAATGTTGGCAATGCCGAAGGAGACCAACCCAAAGTCTGGCACGCCATTTCTATCGAAGGGCCGCAAACAAAAGCATCAGAAATAGCAAAAATGTTAAGTCAATCCCTCAAATCCCCGGGGTGGTATACAAATCTTTCTACCGATAGTGATGTCTATGTTATTTTCCCCGATAAAGTCTTTAAATATCCAAAAGGGGATCAGGAAAAAAGAAGTCAAGCCATCGAATATGGAAGAAAAATCGGTATTCCCGAAAGCCAGTTAGATTGGAGCGAGTAATAATTATCGCTCATCTAATTACTATACTCTGTAGTATGGTAAATAAGTAAATGAATACACAACAGAAAATTGAAGAACTGACCAAAATTTCCGAGGAAATTAAAAATTTCAAAGGCCTGGATATTGCCAAAAACTCTACCCATGCAGTGCCGGGCGAAGGTGATCCGGATGCTAAAATCATGTGCATTGGGGAGGCACCAGGACAGGTGGAAGACTCCACCGGCCGGCCCTTCGTCGGCCAGTCCGGCCAGCTCATGCGCAAAACTTTGACCGAAACTACGGGCATCAAGCCTGAAGAAGTTTTTATTACAAATATTGTAAAATTCAGGCCGCCGGACAATCGTGACCCCATGCCAAATGAGATAGAAGCTTGCCGCGACTGGCTCGACCGCCAGATTGATATTATCCGGCCCAAAATTATTTGCACCTTGGGCCGCTACTCTATGGCCAAGTTTATCCCCGACGTGTCGATAAGCCGCGTCCACGGCCAACCCCGTTTTGTGGAATTTTTGGGTCAAAAGTATATAGTGTTCCCGATGTATCATCCCGCCGCCGCTCTCCGCGGCACCACCGTTCTAAACGAATTTAAGCAGGATTTTATAAAATTGAAAAATATGTTAAACCCAGTTTCACCAACGCAAAATATACCAGAAGAAAAACCCGTAGTTACTCAACCTAGCCTCTTTTGACATGCAATTCCGCCAAAATCCTAATCCTGTAAATCCCAAACTAAAAATAATTTCCCTGGGGGGTTTCGGGGAGGTTAACTCCAATATGTTCCTTTACGAAACTGACACCGATATTCTGATTGTCGATTGTGGCATCGGCTTTCCTAATGAAGAAATGTTGGGCGTAGATCTGTTGATTCCGGATATCACCTATCTAAAAACTAGGGTCTCCAAAATCAGGGGTCTGGTAATAACCCATGGCCATGAAGACCATATCGGCGCGCTACCGTATATCCTGCCTCAACTGCCGGATATTCCGGTTTACGCCAGCCGTCTGCCTGCCAATCTCATCATGGAAAAGCTGGCGGAGTACGAAAATATGCCCAAAACAGTCAATATTCTTGAGCCCGGCACTCCCGTCCGCCTGGGCCAGTTTACTGTGGAGTCAGTCAGGATCTCCCACTCAATTCCGGATTCCACAAATTTAATTATTCAAACCCCGGTTGGGACAATTTATCATGGCAGTGACTTCAAATTTGATTTCTCGCCGGTCGACGGGGTCCAGCCCCAACTTGGCCGCATCGCCGCCGCCGGTAATGCCGGAGTCAAGCTGCTGCTTTCAGACAGCTTAGGCAGCGATCATGACGGCTATGCCCTCTCAGAAAAAGAACTGGAGAAGATGTTTGAGCGGGAGGTTTCTAATTGCGAAGGGCGGTTTTTTGTTACCACTATTGGCAGCAACATTAGCCGTTTCCGCCAGGCCGCCGAAGCGGCTGTCCGCCACGGCCGCCGGATAGCCCTCGTAGGCCGCTCTATCCAGCGTAATATATCCGTTGCCTCGCGCTTGGGTTACATAAAAATTCCGGCAGCGGCATTGGTACAACCAAAGGAAATCCGCCGCATTCCGCCAAAAAACCTGTGTGTGCTTGTAGCTGGGTCCCAGGGCCAAACCGGATCGTCTCTGGAAAGGATCGCCCGGGGAGACCACCACGATGTGTCCATTGAACCGAAAGACAAAGTTCTCTTCAGCAGCGACAGAATTCCCGGGACCGACGCAACTCTCGAAAATGTTATAAATTCACTTTCTAAATTAGGCGCCACGGTCGTACATTCCGGCACCGCCGGGGGTGTTCATGTTTCCGGCCATGCGTTGAGACAGGACATGCGTTTGATGATCGCCCTTACCCGTCCCCAATATCTTCTCCCCATAGGAGGCGAATACTATCAAATGGTTGAGTATTCACTCCTCGCCCAGACCATGGGCTATCCGGCCGGAAAAATTTTATTGCCCCAGCATAATCAAACGATTGAAGTGTCGGAATCCGGTGTCACACTCGGCGAAAAAATCGATATTAAAAATATTATGGTCGACGGTTTGGGCATCGGCGATGTGGGTGAAGCCGTATTGCGCGACCGCCAGCATCTGGCCGAAGAGGGAATTGTCGTCGCTGTTGCCGAAATTGACCAAAACGATTTCAGTCATCTGATCAACATCGAGCTTATCAATCGCGGGTTTGTGTTCGATAAGTATTATTCTCATCTGCTCGAGGAAGCTACCACCCAGGTCAAAAACGCTTTCACCAAAAAATCCGGCCACATCGACTCCGACCGCTACGCCCGCCAGATAATTATCGACGTTCTGGAACACTTCTTCTTCGACCGCACTCACCGCCGTCCCATGATCCTGCCGGTGGTTGTGGAGGTGTAAAATGGCCGTATGGGCAGACTGGAAAATGGCATCTGGGTCGATTGGATAGACAAGGTAAAGGTTTTGCAAAAAGCCGTCGTTGTCAATCCTGACGGCAATTTTTTGGCTCTCAAAAGGTGCATAAGTAAGCATGACGGCCGTTCCGGTTGTTGGGACTTATGCGGTGGCAGCGTTGATATCGAAGATGTCCAAGCCTGGAAATCAAATAGCGGTGGGGGAGACAAAGACGATATTTTGGTCAAAGCCATCGCCCGGGAAGTTGCTGAAGAAACCGGCCTGTCAGTTCTCGACTCTAAAACAATTCACAGTGCCTCTGGTTTCAACGACAAAAAGGGTGTATTTACGGTTGCTATCGGTTTCCGTTGTACAGTTGCTGGAGATCAGAATGTTAAATTAAGTCCCGAACACACCGAATACAAATGGGTAACTAAGGATGAATTTTTAACTCTCGACCTCGGCGACGACAACGGCCTTATCAAATCAATTCTGGCGGCGATTGAGGTATAATCAGTCTCATGCCCAGAAACCGGTCCCTGCTCGGCCGCAAGAAGTTCCACTTCAGGCTCAAGCAATCGACAATTTATTCCGCCACAGCCATCGCCCTTTTTGCCCTGGCCGGCCTCATCTGGCTGTCATTCACCAAAGGCAGTACCCCTCTGGCTAATCTCAATGCGGCCCTGACCGGCAATTTCGGCGTCTTCACCGCCCTTTTTTTACCCTTCCCTTTTATAATTGGCGGCCTGATGCTCACCAAAATCAAATCCAATATGGCCGAAGCCAACGCCCTCGTCGGCAGTTTGATTATCTTAATCAGCTTCGCCGGCCTTTTCCACACTGGTTATTTGGGCCAGCTTCTTTGGATCAACAGCTCCGCCCTGCTGTCTCCCGCAGGCACGTTTTTATTTTTGCTGGCCGGACTTGGTATAGGTTTTATTGTCATGCTCAACCTGCCTTTTGAAGAAGTCTTAAACGCTGTCGTTAATTTTTTCCGCTTGCTGTCTGCCATTCCCGCCCGTTTCAAGCCGGCCGACCGGCCCATCGAAAAAGTCCTTAAAATGGGCGGTATGGTCACCCCTCCCCCCTCCGCTGCCAGAGTCGAGATGCCCAAGCAACTTAAATTACCCTCCACGCCATCCATTACTCCTCCGCCGTCGGGAGCAACAGATCAGCCTTGGCATTATCCGCCCCTCACGCTTCTTTCCGAAAATATTTCCGGCAAGGCCGACCGGGGCGACGTCAAAGGCAATGCCGCCATCATCGAAAAGACTCTGGAAGCTTTCGGCATTACCGCCAAAGTGGTCGAGGTCAACCTTGGCCCCGCCGTCACCCAGTATGCCCTGGAAGTGGCTATTGGTACCAAGTTGTCTAAAATTTCCGCCCTGGGGAGTGACCTGGCCCTGGCCCTGGCCGCCCCGACGGGCCAAATCCGGATTGAAGCTCCCATTCCCGGCCGGTCTCTGGTCGGCATCGAACTGCCCAACCGTGCCCCCGAATTTGTTTCCCTTAGAAAGGTTCTCGAATCCGATACTATGAAGCATCACAAGAGTAAGTTGGCCGTCGCCCTCGGTCTGGACGTCTCCGGCGCGTCTATTGTTACCGATCTGGCCCGCATGCCCCATGTTCTCATTGCCGGCGCCACCGGTTCCGGTAAATCCGTCTGTATCAACGCCTTCATCGCCTCATTGTTATTCAGGACCAGTCCCCAGGAATTGAATTTGATCATGGTCGACCCCAAGCGCGTCGAGCTGACTGGCTACAACGGCATTCCCCATCTGTTGACTCCAGTCATTGTCGAGCCGGACAAAGTCCTCTCCGCCCTCAAGTGGGCCATGCGCGAAATGGACCGCCGCTACAAGCAGTTTGCCGAGGTGGGGGTGCGCAACCTCGAGGCCTTCAACGATATGTCCGGATTCCAGGCTTTGCCTTATATCGTCATTTTTGTGGATGAACTGGCGGATATCATGCTCTTCGCTCCGGTCGAGGTCGAGGATGCGATTACGAGAATTGCCCAAATGGCCCGGGCCACCGGCATCCACCTGGTCATCAGTACCCAGCGCCCGTCCGTGGATGTTATTACCGGCCTGATCAAGGCCAATATTCCTTCCCGTATCGCCTTCGCCGTTTCCTCCATGATTGACTCCCGGGTGATAATCGACGGCCCCGGGGCGGAAAAATTATTAGGTCGCGGTGATATGCTGTATGTACCTCCGGATCAGGCCAAGCCCAGTCGTATTCAAGGAGCGTTCGTCTCTGACAAAGAAATTCATGCCTTAATAGACTTCTTAAAAAAACAGGGCGTCACCCCCCATTACACCGACGAAATCACCTCTATGCCCGTAACCAGCCGCGGGGGTGGACGATTAGGTACTTCCAGGGGCGCCGCCTTTATTTCTCCGAGCGGCGAACCGCGCGACGCTCTTTTTGAAGACGCTTTTAGAATCATTGTCCAGAATCAAAATGCCTCCGCTTCTTTCCTGCAGCGCAAACTTTCAATCGGCTACGCCCGCGCCGCCCGGGTTTTGGATGAACTCCAAAATGCCGGCATCATCGGCCCTGTCGACGGCGCCAAACCCCGCGACATCTTAGTCACCGACGTCGAATCCTACCTCTCCTCCCAACAACCATCACATTAAGGTCTCATTCCAACACTTTAGGCAACCAATTTTCAGTTCCTGGGTGCATTTGGGAGTAGGGGAGATCGTTAATGGGAAACCATTTGAGCTCTTTCAATGACGGGTCTTTTATTTTTAACTCACCGCTCCATTTATCAGTCAAAAACACGTTGAGTTGNATTGCTCCATTCAACTCCGCAACTTTTTTAAGACTATTTTTGTCAAACTCTATGTAAGTCTCCTCCTTTGCTTCTCTGACTACCGCCTCTTCCAACGTTTCTCCTTCTTCAGCAAAACCTCCAATACCGTTCCATTTTCTGTCCGTGGGGCTGTATTCAATAAGTGCCAAAAGAACCTTGTCCCCATCTTGAAGAAAACAAACAGTGCCTTTTCTTACTACATCACTCACTCTAATAATTATACCCCTCTCCTAGATTAGGAGAGGGGCGAGGGGAGAGGTATGGTATTCTTCACTTGATGAAAACTGCCGGGCAGGATTAGGCGGCCAGCCGGATTTCAAGGTTGGAGTTAAGAGCGTGGGCCAGTTTTTTCAAAAAACCCAAGGTAGGATTGGCCCGGCCGATTTCCAGGCGGGAAATAACCGACTGTTTGGTGCCGGTTTTTTGGGCCAGTTGGGTTTGAGTGAACCCTTTCTTCTTCCTAGCTTCAATTAGGGCGTTTATGATGGCAAACTCCGGTTGCAGTCGGTCATATTCGGCCTTAACTTTTGGATTTTTAAGAGCCTGTTTTTTGTAATCATTAAAATCAAGATGTTTATTCATATAACTTATATGCTATATTAATTTTGCCTTTCTGTCAAGGGCAGTCTGGAGTTCTTTGGTGGGCGTTTTCTGGGTCTGTTTTTTAAAAGCATGAAGAAGATAATAAATTCCCTGGTAGTTGGCGTACAAAATTCTGACCGCAATTTGGCCCGAAGTTCTAAGTTCATAAATTCCGGACGTGAGCTTTTTAGAATATGGCGGTTGTAAAGTCGGTCCGTGGACTTGCAGCAACTCAATAGTTTTTATAGCTTTGGCTTGCGAAGGTTCGTCCAGGTTGTCAAGAAATTTTTTAGCAGGGGAATCTCCCCTGGCGGTTGTAAAGAATTTGACAGCAAAAGCCACGAATTTAGTTTATCACCGTCACCGACGTCGAATCCTACCTCTCCTCCCAGCAACCTTCATCATAAACTCCCCTGTGCTTAACCGTTTTTTCTCACTTTGTAAACGGTGTGACCTTTTCTTTTCCTAACCTCCTTCATTCTTTGGTTGGGAAGCATTTCAATTCTGGGAACTAGATGATTTAAAGCGTTTACTACAACGACCCACAGTTCTCCGTTTGGGTTTAGATGTTCATAGGGAGTCAAAATAAACTCTTGGGTAATAGCATCATCGCCAATCTTGGCGGGTATGTTTGAAACAATTAAGTCGAAACTTCTATTCTGGACAGCCTCCATCCCCACGCCTCCTAGAGCCTCGGCGTTGCCAATATTATTCTTCAAAATATTGAGTCGGGAGTAACGAATTGCCAGGAGGTCTTTATCAACCATTGTTACCTGGGAGCGGGAATATTTACTTGCCAAAATTATTCCGATTGGTCCCCACCCGCATCCCAGATCCAGAATTGACTCCGGGTCATTTGCCGTAATGCTTCGGATCAGCACATCGGTTCCATGGTCCAGGTCGAATGTCGAAAACAAAGTTTCCGCCACATCAAACACAAATTTTCTCCCCTCAAACGGATAAATTATTTGCTTTTTAAAATACGCATCCACGGCCAAAGTATATCACCTAGTATTTCCCCTCTCCTAGATTAGGAGAGGGGCGGGGGGTGAGGTATGGTATTCTTCACTTGATGAAAACTGCCGGGCAGATTTTGCTAGACAGTCAGTTTTTCGAAATTAGGCGAGATCCTCTTTTCGGATACCTGATTCGCGCAAAATAGCCGAAAGGGTACCTTTGGGGATTTCAGAAAGATGAAAAGGAACGTTGGCGCGTGAGCCGGTTTGTGGGTGTTTAAAAATCATGTGGCTGCCAGTAGTCCTTTGGTGAACAAACCCAAGGGATTCAAGTTTGCGGATTAACTCTTTGGGTTTGAGTGTTGGTAACTTGGGCATTTAGATAGAAGCCAGTTGGGGAAAGCTGAAGTCGAGGGTAGTGATGAAAGATCTTTCATCGGACGGAATTTCCTCGCCGTCTTCTTTGAGGCATTCAACAAATCCCTGGATGGCATCAACGGCCATCTTACGTGCCTCATTTAGATTTTTGCCATACGTAACACACCCTCGCAAAGAAGGAACAATGGCAGTGTACCCTCCTTCAGGTTCAGGTTGAAAAACCACGTTGTATTTGAGTATTTTTTCACTGATTTTTTTAGCCATGAGTAAATTATACACCCCCTGTGGTATTCTTCATTTGATGAAAACTGCCGGGCAAATTCTTCAAGCCGCCAGGCTTGCCAAAAGATTTGAATACGAGGATGTGGCCCGGATCACCAAAATCCGCCCCAATTTTTTAGCAGCCATCGAAGCCGACGATTACACCAAACTGCCTTCCGGCACCGTAGCCCGGGGCTTTATCAGAAATTACTGCGAATTTTTGGGTCTTCCCCCGGACACGCTCCTGGCCGTCTTCCGCCGCGATTTTATCGAAAACTCCCTTGGCCGTATCGTCCCCCGGGGTATGGCCGATCCCGTCGCCAAGCCGGGTATCTGGACGCCCAAAACAACGATTATTGCCCTCATGGTTTTCGTCTTTACCCTTTTCGGCGCCTATCTCGTCTATCAGTACCGGGTTCTCACCGGCCCCCCTTCACTTGTCCTGACTTCGCCTGCGGACCGTCTCGCCACCTCCGAAGTTAATGTGGAAATTATCGGTACTACCGACCCGGACGCTTCGTTGTCGGTCAACGGCCAGCTCCAGTCTCTGGACAAAGGCGGCCGGTTTTACTTCCGGATTCCTTTAGTTCCCGGCGAAAATAAGCTCGATGTTACGGCCACCGCCAAATCCGGCAAAACTACCACCTTGACTCGCACCGTTATCCTCCGCTAATCTCTCTCTGCATGACCAACTTCGTCCAACTGCTTTTAGTCATAGTTATCGCCACCCTGACCTTTCTCATTACTTTCGCCGCCATTCAGGTTTTCCACATCCTGCATGAATTCAGGTTGGCCATGAAGCGCATCAACCGGATTTTGGATAACACCCAAACTCTGTCTAATACCGCGGCCAAGCCTCTTACTGCCGTTAACGAATTTTTCTCCGAGGTCAAAGACCTTGTCCACCACACCCAGGACGAAATTATCGAATCTACCCCCGACCGCATCCTCTCCGAACACCGCGAAAAACACCTCTTCCACCGCTCCGGCTTGCCTCTCCATCCCTCTTGACACCAGTTATAACCTGTTATAACATAGTCCTGTGGAGCAAACCATTCTTCCAATTGGCAATTCCGCCGGTGTCATTATTCCGGTCGGCCTTCGTTCCAAAATGGGCTTCAACCCCGGCGTAAAAATATTCCTTCACCCAAGCCCAGATTATAGATCCCTCATTCTTAGCAAAGATTCGCCCCCCCGCAAGTCTTCTGTCACCCCGGAATTTTTACAGGTTTTAGAGAGGGTTAACAAAAGATACGGTCCGGTCTTTGCCAAGCTGGCCAAGAGATGAACGATACGGTATTTCTGACTTTAGAACAAGTATTGGTAATCCACGATGACCAAATAGAACGCTACGGCGGGGACCATGGTATCCGCGACATCAATCTTTTCGAATCTGCAATTATGCGTCCCCAGACTACTTTTGGCGGCGAGGACCTTTACACCACCGTTTTCGATAAAGCAGCCGCTCTAATTCACTCTTTGATCCTTAACCATCCTTTCGTCGACGGCAACAAACGAGCAGGCACGGCCTCTGGAATCGTTTTTTTAGACATAAACGGATATCAATTAGTTGCCAAAAAACTTGAGCTAGAAAAATTTGTTTTGGGTATAGAATCCAAAAAACTGGATATCAAAGACATCTCTTCCTGGCTCCGCTCCCACTCCCACAAAATATAAAAACACATTTATGATACAATCGCACTTATGGCTTTGGAGAGAGCAATAACAGCCGTCGGAGACTTTTTAGAAAAGCTTGACCCGACTAATCTATCGATCACACAAAGGCCTGATTTGAGCGCAACCGTTAAAGTCACTCACCATGTCAAAAGCGGCAAACTAGATGTTCACATAACTCAATCTGCTAGTAACGGAATTGAATATATTCACTACTTATTGCATTTGCATAAAGACAAAAGAAGTTCTTTGTCCGGAAAAGGTGAAATCGTATATCAAGACGGAACAGCAGGAACCGAGCCGCAACCATTGGATCAACAACGAGTCGAAGAGTTAGTAGTAGAGTTTGGCTTAACGAGCTAGTTTCTTGTCGTTTGTTTGGAGAAAGACTAAAATCACTTCATGGTCAAGGCTAGTGAGATTAGATCCAAATATCTGAAGTTTTTTGCCAGTAGGGGGCACAAGATAATTCCCTCCGCCCCGTTAGTTCCCGAAAACGACCCCACGGTTTTGTTTACTACGGCCGGAATGCACCCGCTGGTGCCCTATCTTTTAGGCCAGCCGCATCCATTGGGCAAGCGCCTGGTGGACTATCAAAAATGTCTTCGCACCGGCGATATTGATGAAGTAGGGGATACGTTTCACCACACTTTTTTTGAAATGCTGGGCAACTGGTCGCTCGGGGATTATTTTAAAAAGGAAGCCATTGCCTGGTCGTACGAATTTCTGACGCAAGAATTAAATATCGACCCTAATCGCCTATTTGTCAGTTGTTTTGCCGGTGACACCGATGCCCCCAAAGACGAAGAGTCGGCAGCTATTTGGGAAAGTGTGGGCATTCCCCGGGACCGCATTTATTTTTTCGGCAAAAAAGACAACTGGTGGGGCCCAGCGGGTCAGACCGGCCCCTGTGGTCCTGATACGGAAATGTACTTTGACACCACTCAAAAGCCTTGTAGTCCAAATTGCCAACCTGGTGACAATTGCGGCCGGTTTTGTGAAATTTGGAACGATGTCTTTATGCAGTACAACAAGACCGCCGATGGCAAATTTGCCAAATTGCCCAAGCCCAACGTTGACACCGGCATGGGTCTAGACCGCACCGCCGCCATCATCAACGGCTTTGACGACGATTATCTCACTGATCTTTGGCAGCCGATTATTAAGACTGTTGAAAAAATCACCGGTAAAAATTACCAGGATAATAAAAAATCATTTCGAATTATTGCCGATCACTTACGCGCCGCCGTGTTTGTAATTACCGATGGCGTTTTGCCGTCCAACAAAGAAAGAGGTTACATCCTGCGCCGTTTAATCCGTCGTGCGGCTCTCCAACTTCGCAACCTGGGCATCAACCCCTCCGAATCATTCGGGTCCATAGTAAATGCAGTAATTAAATTAATGAAGCAGTATTATCCGGATATCGATAATCCCGCCCCGCTGGAATCTATTGGATCCGAAATCGCTAAATTTCAAACCACGCTGGACAGGGGGTTGAAAGAGTTTAACAAGGTTGAGAAGGTAACCGGCAAAGTTGCTTTCGATTTATTTCAAACCTACGGCTTTCCCTGGGAATTAACCGTCGAGCTGGCGTTGGAAAAAGGCCAAAAAATAGATAAGCAGGAGTTTGAAAACGAATTCAAAAAACACCAGGACCTGTCCCGCACTGCCAACAAAGGAGTTTTCAAAGGAGGACTGCAGGATCAGTCCGAAGTGACGACCAGGTATCATACTGCCACGCATTTACTGCACGCGGCTCTGCGTCAGGTTTTAGGCTCTCACGTCCAGCAAAAAGGCAGCAATATAACCGGCGACAGGTTACGTTTTGATTTCTCGCATTCTGAGAAGTTAACGCTAGATCAGATGAATCAAATAGAAAACCTAATTAATCAGAAGATTTCGGAAAATATTAAAGTAGTCAAAACAGAAATGCCAAAACAAAAGGCTTTGGCCGAAGGCGCCCTAGCTTTTTTCCCCGAGCGTTATCCCGACGTCACTTCGGTGTATCAGATAGGGGATTTCTCCAAAGAATTGTGCGGCGGGCCACATGTCAATTCGACAGGCGGGATAGGGAGTATTAAAATAACTAAAGAGGAGTCCGCGGGGGCGGGCCTTCGCCGGATCTATGCAACTGCCGTTTCTCAAGAAGACCACTCCCACACCCAGTCGTGAATACTTCTTCGCCCTGGAAATTTCCCACGGGATAGTCAAAAGCGCCGTCTGGTCGGTGATTAACGCCAAGACTCAGGTGCTTTCTACCGGCCTCCACGTCCAATGGGATGACGAATCGGCCGACAGTCTCATAGCGGCCGCCGACCAGTCACTGACCGATTCTACCTCCAAACTGGACGCTTCCGGCAAAATAAATCCTGAAAAAGTCATTCTCGGCCTGCCTCCGGACTGGATCGAGTCGGACAAAATTTCCCCCCCCCGGCTTCAGCTGGTCAAAGCCTTGTCCGCCAAGCTGTCCTTAAAGCCTGTGGGCTACGTCGTTACTCCCGAATCCGCCGTTAAATATCTCCATGCCACCGAAGGCGTTCCCCCGACCGCCATTTTATTGGGCTTTTGGCCGCATTTTGTCGAAGTTACCCTCTCCCGTCTGGGCAAAGTTGCCGGCTCGCACGAAGTAGCCAGAAGCTCCAAATTGGCCGAAGACGTCGTGGAAGGCCTCACCCGCTTCACCGGCGTGGATTTACTGCCCTCGCGCATGCTTCTCTACGATTCCGGGGTGGATCTGGAAGACATCAAACAGCAGCTTCTGGCTCATGCCTGGCAGGCTCCCCAGAACCGCTTGCCCTTTTTGCATTTTCCCAAAATCGAAGTTCTCCCCTCCGATTTTACTATCCGGGCAACCGCCCTGGCCGGTGGTACCGAAGTGGCCAAAGCCATTGGCATTTTAGTTGAAACCGCCCCGCCACCGCCGCCGGAACCGGAACCTGAATCGGATCTGGGTTTTGTCCCCGCGGACCAGGTCGAATCTTTGCCAAAACCGGAGCCGGTTGTGGAACAGGCAGCCCCTCCCCCGCCTCCCAAGCGTAAATTTTCTCTACCCCGTTTTAACCTTTTTATTATTCCAATAGTTTTAGTCGTTCTTGGCGGATTAACTGCCGGTTTCTGGTTTTTACCCAAAGCCACCATCAAGCTTCATCTGGAGCCCAAAACCCTGTCCACCCAATTTGACCTGGTCGCCGACGCGGACAACTCCTCGCCTCTCGACACCACCGTATCGGATTCCAAATCAGTTCCTGCCACCGGCAGTAAATTGGTCGGCGACAAAGCCACCGGCTCGGTGACTATTTCCAACGCCCTCGATTCAGTCAAAAATTTTCCCGCCGGTACGGTTCTTTCTTCCCCCGCGGG
>C687J35174_10006082_pt1 | contig 15794 bp, 14 predicted proteins | sample RifCSPhighO2_01_FD_35174 | JGI IMG/M metagenome (IMG submission 35174) | reverse complement strand
CTCTTCTATACCGGGAGATGCGGTGAGGAGAGCGAGGAGTGTGAGAACGGCCATAGGCCAGAAGAGATCAATCGCCCGTGACCAGAGGAGGAAGACGCAGAAGAAGAAGATTGTGAGTGCGAGGAAGAGAGGGAGCTCCGGGCGACGCTCGAGTACTGCATGGAACTCTCCGCGGAGAGACGGGAGAAAGGAGAGAACGCTGAGCACTGCAAGGAGCAGGAACACACTCATATCCCCGAGTCCCATGCCGCTATACACCTCGTTCCCAAGATCGAGCTCTTTGGAAAACGGAATCACGAACAAGATATCGCGCATCCATGCGAGGTAGCCAAGGCTCTGTGGATGGAGGAGTATCCCAAGGATCACGCCNGAGANTGCAGAGAGTGCGGTGAGCATTGCCTCACGAGGCATTTTTCTGACGATGAACCACGAGAGAGCACCAAGGAACGAGACTCCAAGCGGGAAGATGAAGAGGTGGGAGAAGAGCGTCGAGAAAGCGAGGAGGAATGTGAGGAGAAGGAATCGCTTCTCGAGAATGCTATAGAGCGTAAAGAGCATGAGCGCTGTGACAAGCACAAACGGTCGCCCAAGGAGCAGGCGGAAGGAGAACGTCTCGCACCCGAGGAAAAAGAGGAAGAGGATGAGTGCAGAAATAAGAGGAGAAGGCTTGTACCGACGAACGAAGAGGAGGACTGAAGCGAAAAGGAGGCAAAGGGAGACGAATGTCGCTGCTTTGAGTCCGAGGATCCGATCAGGAAAGAGCGTGAAGGGGAGGTACGAGAGATCCGCAAGGAACCAGGGATCAACGTGGTGCGTCGTAAAGTATCCTGAAAAGAGAAAGTTGCTCCAGGAAGTCTGTGTAATTCCGTGCACGCGTACTTCTTCCGCAAACACAAAATGACGGAGTGCATCATCGAGTGAGATTGGATTTTTGGTACCAAAGAGCACCAGAGCAAAAATGATGAGGATAATGAATGCACTCCAGAGTGCGGCGTGAGTATGGAGGTGGCGACGGAGGGAGAGAGGGGAAACCATCATGCAGAGGAATGCCGATTATGCTATACTAAGGAGCGTGGAGCGTGGAATGATTCTGTGCTCCTTCTCTCTTATACAAAGACACATATGATGGGATTACTGACGACGACGTTTTCTCCTCTGACCTACACCCTGATCGGCGTGGGCGTTGTGCTCTTCTTTGTACTCCGCGGGCTGTTCCGGGGAGTATTCCGTGAGCTCTTCAGCGTGCTGTCGCTCCTTGGTACCTACCCTCTGGCAACGCCCTTTGCGTGGATGGTGAAACCAGCCATTCCGCTCGATCGGTTCCCCTCGCTCTTCCATGAGCCACTACTCGCCGCAATTGGCGGCACCGTTGCGTACTTCTTCCTCTGCATACTCTTCTTCATCATTACGCGGTACTTTGAGTTGCACCGCAAATGGGAGGGGCGCATGAGGCTCATCGTCAGAGTTGGTGGAGCAGTCATCGGCGGGCTCTTTGGAGGATTGATCGTGCTCCTCATTGGCTGGTTTATCCTCACTGCAGGAACCGTGATCGAAAGTCTGCACCTCCCTGTGGCACATCGGCCAGCAGCAATTATTGCAGAGGAATCGGGTGAGGAAGTAGAACCCGAGCAGACGAAAGAATTCGGCATCGATTCGGAACACGTGGAAGGACTGGGAACTGAATCAGAGGAAGCAGTGGAGGAAGAGGGAGATGAATCAGTGGAGGAACCTCAGCAGGAGGGTGGTGGTGAAAAGGTATCGGAAGAAGAGGGGGTCTTTGTGAGTGAGTACGATTCTGCAGAACCCGTTCCCTTCTCTCTTCAGTTCATTACTGCACATGCCGATACACTCCGTGAATCCTCTATCGGTAAAATCGCGGAGAGCACAAACCCGGTAACCGAGTCCTATGGGACAGAGATCACAATCGCAAAAGAGATCCTCGAGAATCCAGAGAAAGCGAAGAAGCTCTTCGAGGAAGGCCCCATGGCAGAAATCATGCAGGAGCAGGCTGTGCAGGATGTCCTCAAGAATCCGGAGGTTCAGGAGCTCGCACAGGAGGGAGACATCATGGGTCTCCTGCAGCATCCCGCAATCGTCGAATTACTGAATGATCCCGTAATGAAGGCGGAACTCGAAAAAATTAATGCGGAAGATATTCAGAAGCTCCTTGAGGGGAGCACTACACCAGCTGCTGGTGATCAATGAAGAGCCGGATGTAGAGACGCTTCACCAGATCCGCTGCCGCCTCGATCAATTCTGCCATGAGTGATTGAATGCGTCGGATTTTTGCGTAGAGCTCGTTCAAGAGGTAGGCACTTCCTTTCTTCGTGGAACGCGCCATGCGCGCAGCACGCTTCTCGAGATCGCGTACTTCATGCTGCAGATGCTTCCTCAGCATCTGACGCATGATCTCGGTTGAGGGGAGAGCCTGGATCGCCTGATCGCGGAGAGATGTACCTCCAGAGGAGCCACCCATCGCACCTCCACCAACTCTGATACCGCCACCAAGATCCCTGGAACTTTCCTCTCCTACGATTTCCGAAATCTTCTCGAGATCGGCGAGCAAACCGAGGAGTGATTCGAGCTTTGGAGGTTGCTGGACAATGAACGATGCATTCGGGATCGACTCATGATGCGTCGATGCGCTCATTTCCCCCTTTCGCTCAGCGTTGTTTCCTATTGTTGCCACGTGAATATAATGCCAGTGTATGCGTTTTCTGTCAATTCTTTTTAGGTTTTAGGGGGATGTGAAGCGATAGACGAAAACCAAAGTACGTCGTACCATCACTCGCAAGCACGTGAAGCCATCCCCGTTTCTTTCCTTCCCCTCCACAATGACGCACCTTCGCTCCATTCAAGAGAACATGAGCCGCGCTGCTCTGTACGCTGGCACAGCCACGTACCTCCAGCTCCTGAGTTTCCAGGCCTTTGCCCAGGATCAGTTCGGAGCGGAAATCCCCGCAATCCCTGGAACCGCCAACGATCCTCAGGGCGTGCGACCAGCAATCGTTAATGTCATTAACTTCGTCCTTGGATTCCTCTCGCTCGTTGCCGTGATCTTCGTGATCGTAGGTGGCGTGCGCATTCTTACAGCAGGAGGCAACGAGGAGAACGTCACGAAAGGCCGCAAGACCATCGTCTACGCAATTATCGGTCTCATCGTCATCTTCTTCGCTCGCGTGATTGTTGGGTTCTTCACACAGGAGCTCACGAACGCAGTAGGTTGATTCTTCCTTTCCCTTTGTCCTTCCAATGCGATCCGGCAACGGGTCGCATTTTTGTTGTATGATTGTGATGAATGGATACTCTGCTCATAAGCGGCTCTGTTCTGCTCCTCTGCATCCTTGCGGCCTATTCAGCTCTCTCCATGTGCCATCACATGGCAGATCGTGCCCGCTCCCGGAACCTGGTGTTCCTGCAGATTCTCATGCCAAAAAAGGAGGGGAAGGAAGATAAAGAGAGGATGTCTGAGGAATTTAGCTCCGGGAAAACATTCAAAGATGTGGTCGGCGTGATGGATCACCTGTTCCAATCACTCTATGGAATGTACGACTCGCGGAAGGTGCACCGGTTCTTCTTCGGGCAGCCGTTTTTCTCCGTAGAGTATGCGGCACTCGAGGGCGAAATCCTCTTCTACGTGGTGATCCCCCGCTCCCTCCTCTCATTCGTGGAGAAGCAGATCACCTCCTTCTATCCCGATGCCGTGATCGATGAGGTGGAGGATTACAACATCTTCACCAAGGAATCTTCCACAGCCTCTGCGTACCTCTACGCTTCGCAGGCTTCGTTCAAGCCGATCAAAACGTACGAGGTGATGAAAACCGATCCCCTCAATGCCATCACGAACGCCTTCAGTAAGCTCCATGCAGATGAGGGCGCAGCCGTGCAGATCATGCTGCGGCCGATGAAATCCGGCTGGCACAAGAAGGCGAGGAAGGAAGCGCAGAAGCTTTTGAATCCAAAGAGCAGGCATATCTCGGGGTTGAATCCTCTGATCTGGCTCTCTGCCATGTACACCACGATGACGCAGGGCACCGCGCTCTTTAAGCTGGAGAGCGGCGAGGAGCGATCGACCGGAGAGCGGGTTTCGCAGTTGACGGAGGAACTGAGCAAGACGATGGATATGAAGGCAAATTCTCCCGGCTACGCTGCGGTAGTACGCATTGTGACTTCCTCCGGGAACCAGCGGAAAGCACGTGAGCAGCTCGAGAACATCATCGGGGGATTCACACAGTTCTCGGATATTGCAGGTTCCTGCCTCTTCCGGAGCCGTCACCACCACCACCAAAAGCTCATCGTGAACTTTATCCGCCGGAGCCCCCGTCGCCCATTTCTGCTCTGGCTCCATCGCAAGCAGATGATCCTCTCCGCATTCGAAATCGCGGGACTCTTCCACTTCCCCAATATCACCTACAACAAGGTTCCCACGATTAAGTGGCAGAACTACAAGATTATCCCTGCGCCAAAGAACGTCCCAAAGACTCTTTCTGAGGCAGGAGGAGATGCGGTGAAGCTTGGCACCAACATCTACCGCGGAGAGAAGCATGATATCTATATGAAGTTCAAAGATCGCTTCCGCCACTTCTACATCATCGGACAAACCGGAACAGGAAAATCCACGATGATCATTAACCTGGCCATGCAGGACTTTCTGCAGGGGAATGGCTGTTGCGTGGTGGATCCGCACGGCTCGCTCGTGGAAGCACTCCTCCCCAGGATCCCGAGGGAACGTGCAGATGATGTGATCTACTTTAACCCCTCGGATACGGAGCGCCCGATGGGTCTCAACATGCTGGAGGGGAAGAGCGAAGAGGAACGTGATCTCATAGCACTCGATGCCATGAATATGATGGTGAAAATGTTCGGAGAGGAGATCTTCGGCCCCCGCATCCAGGATTACTTCCGGAACGGCTGCCTGACGCTCATGGCAGATGAGGAAGAAGGGGGCGCAATCACGGATCTCGTGCGCCTCTTCACGGATGACGAGTGGCAGCGCTACAAGACGACAAAAGTGCGGAACCCGATCGTGAAGTCCTTCTGGGAGAAGCAGATGGCAGCCACCGGCCAGCGCGAAAAACAGGAGATGATCCCCTACTTTGCGGCGAAGTTCGGCCAATTTACAACGAACACCCTCATCCGCAATATCGTGGGGCAGGTGAAATCTGCATTCGACTTTAGCGATGTAATGGCGAAGAAAAAAATCCTCCTGATGAACCTGAGTAAGGGTCTCATCGGTGATATCAACTCGCAGCTCCTCGGTATGATGGTCGTAAATAAGGTGCAGGTTGCCGCCATGCGCCGTCAGCAGATGCGCGATGAAGATCGTATTCCCTTCTTCCTCTACATCGATGAATTCCAGAACTACGTCACAGAATCCCTCGAATCCATCCTCTCCGAGGCGAGGAAGTACAAGCTCGGTCTCTGCATGGCGCACCAGTACCTGGATCAGCTGGAGAAGGAGAACAAATTGAGCTCGAGCGTGAACTTGAAAGGTGCGGTGTTCGGGAACGTGGGAACGATGATGTTCTACAAGATCGGCGCACAGGATGCTGAGTTCTGCGCTAAAGAAATGGCACCCGCGTTCAGCGAGTCGGATCTCGTAAATATTGATAAGTACAAAGCGGTAATGAAGCTCTCCGTGGATACGCAGCCCTCGGCACCATTCTCGATCATTCCAGAAAACCCCTATGCGGTAAAAGGCGATGATGCTGCAGCAGAAGCCTACAAACAGCTCTCGCGCCTCACCTACGGACGCGATAAAAAGTTCGTAAGTCGCGAGATTGAGCGCCGAATCGGGGCTTCGATGATCTCCCCGGCTCCCGGCGCGGCAGGCGCGATGCCTCCATCGTTGATGTAGAGACGCGCCAACACACGTGGGAGATAGTGGCTCCACTCTAAGAGCTTTCCATGACGAACGCTGCGGCGCGTCTCATGCTGCAATGACGATACGGAGACGCGCCGTTTTGGTAAGCATGGAAAACACTGAGCTGTAGCTCATCAATGATCCAGTCGTGTTGGCGCGTCTCTACAACCCCAAAGACCAATGTATGCGACAAGCATCGCAAGACTGAATGATCCCACTTTGAGGAAGAGGAGAATGCCAAGGTGGAAGAAAATTCCTGCGATGATGAGTACTCGCTTCAGCTCTTTGTGGTATTTGAAGTTTGGGATGAGGAGAAAAATCCAGAGGAGCTCAAAAATCATCGTGAGGTAACAAAAGAGTGGGGAGAGAGCACGGATGAGTTCTTTGGGAAGAGAGAATCTCGCAAAATCCGGATTGAGGAAGGTGATCGTAATTGCGGTTCCATCGAGCCAGCTCGTTCCAAGGAGCTTCCACCAGAGGGAGGAGAGGTAGATGAGGATGATCTGCCAAAGAAGCAGGCGGTAGGGCCAAATCGGTATTGTCTTTGAGGGAGAAGTCCCCTCAAGGAGAGAAGTCACCATCAGCAAAAACCCGATGTTATACAGGAGCACATCCCCTCCTCCCATCAGGATGGGATTCCTATGGTGGAAGGAGTGGAGGAGGAGCATGCAGAGAATGAGCGCTCCACGGGTTCGAATACCGAGGAGAACGGCAAAAAGTGAGAGGAGGAGAACGATGTAGAGGGCAAAGACAAGCTGAGGATCTGTAATGAAGTGGAGGAGAGAGAATCGTGGAAAAAGGGCGAGTGAAAAAATATCTGGAGTGATGAGGAGGAAGCTCTCCTTGGAATAGAACCATGCAACATCTGGCCACTGCGAGAGGAATGTCCCGAGGGTGAGCGCTGCCCACGCAATCCGCATCCACTGGAACGATTTCGCAGGAATGCGTTCAAATAAAAATCGATCAATGGCAGGAGGGATGATCATGATTCAGGTAGAGCGCAGGAAACAGAAACATCCGCGAACTCCCGAGATTCCATGGGATCAAGAACCTGCGTGACGCGCTTTTGAAGATGGAGAAGTGTTCCCGGGGGGAAATCCCACCGCGTGCAGAGGGAATGCAAAAATGCCCTCCGTGCTTCCACGTACTTTTCTCCATCGCGGGAGAGAAATCGAAAAAATTTGAAGGTGTTTGTGCGGCTATACCATGGAATGCTATGGGGAGTGATCGCACGCGATTCCAATGTTCCAGAGGGCGTTAGACTCTCCACGGTAAAGAGGATGCTTTCCTTAAAAGGATCAGGTGCAAATAAGTTCCAGTTCTGCCATTGCGCCGTGGCATTGATGTACATGTTTGTCATCGGCTGAAAGAAGAACCGTACTCCCCGTGTGAGCGGATTCTCTACATCCGAAGGAATACTCTCCACGCCGATCGAGAACGCATGGAGCGCAAAGAAGAGGAGAACGATCCAGTGCTTTAGGGTGCTTCCCATGGCTATAGAGTGCAGGAGAACCCGGATTCCCTGAAGCACTCGCCTAGCTCAAGTCCTAGCCCAAACCCCCAATCTCTGCTATAATTAAATGAATATCTCGAACCAAAATTCATGGCTGAAACACCAAAAAAGAAACCACAATCCGGCCCGCCCCCCGTAGCGCGAAGCGCAAAGGGGGGGATCCTCGATGCTCTGCTTGGCACAAGTGGAGGAAGCGGCAAAGCTGCATCTCCAAAGAGCGGCGGATTCCTGGATCTCCTGCTTGGAGCGCACCCCACAAAAAAGGCAACACCCAAGAAAGGAGATGCTGATGATGGCATTACCGACGAAGAGGTGAAGACGGTGGAAAAGCTCTACGAAGAGGGCATTCAGAAAGCACTTGATATCATCGCGCCATCGGCACTCGAAATCGGCGTACGGAAGATTGAGCTCGGTGATGGCACCATCGCACGAACGTTCTTTGCCTATAACTGGCCAAGCCAGATCCACCCGAATTGGCTGGCACCGATTGTGAACTACGAGGCAGCGATGGATATTGCAGAATTCATCTACCCAGCACCAAGTGCCGCCGTGATGAAGATGCTCAAGCGCAAAGTCACAGAGATGCGCTCCTCGCTCACCATGCGTCGCGAGAAAGGGCTCTCGCGTGATCCACAGCTCGAAGCCGCACTCCAGGATGCAGAAGAGCTCCGCGATCTTCTGGCGCGTGGATTTGAGAAGCTGTTTGAATTTGGCCTCTACATCACGGTTTATGCAGATACCGAGGAGAAGATGAAGAAGATCCAGGCGGATCTGGAATCGATTCTCGGCGGAAAACTGGTGCTCATGAAAGCCGCGGACTTCCAGATGGAGCACGCGTGGAACTCGACGCTCCCCTTGGCCCTGGATGAGCTCGAAATTAGTAGAAATATGAATACCGCACCGCTCGCGACGAGCTTCCCCTTCAGTAGCTCCGACTTAACGAGCGATCAGGGCATCCTCTACGGCATTAATAGGCACAACGAATCTCTGGTGATCTTCGATCGCTTTAAGCTCCCGAATGCCAACTCTACGGTCTTTGCAACCTCCGGCGCGGGAAAATCGTACTGTGTGAAGCTGGAAGTCATTCGGTACCTGATGATGGATACCGCTGTCTACATCATTGATCCCGAGAACGAATACACCGAGCTCGCGCATGTGATGGGAGGCACCGCAGTGCCGCTCTCGATCCAGAGTAATTACCAAATCAATCCTTTTGATCTCCCGAAAGCAGTGAAGGCGGATGATGAGGATTCAAAGCCAGGTGAGCTTTTGCGGAGCGCTGTGATTAATCTCCATGGACTTCTGAAGCTCATGATCGGGAAAACGAGCTCCGAGCAGGAGGCAACCCTCGATAAGGCAATCCTCGATACCTATGCGCTCAAAGGGATCACGCTCGATACAGAGGATCCCTCGGCCAAAGAACCCCCCACCCTCCATAACCTGGTGGATGTACTGATGACAACCGAGGGTGGCGAGCAAATGGCAAAGATTTTGCAGAAGTTCACCGAGGGGAGCTTTGCAGGGCTCTTCAATAAGCAAACCAATATCGATGTGAACGCCGATCTCATGGTATTCCAGACACGTGATCTTGAGGAATCACTCCGCCCCATGGCGATCTACATCGTTTTGAACTTCCTGTGGAACAAGGTACGGAGTTCCCTCCGAAAACGCATCATCGTCATGGATGAGGCATGGAACATCATGCAGTACGAGGATTCTGCACGGTTCCTCTACGGGCTCATTAAGCGCGCCAGAAAATACTACCTTGGGATAACGACAATCACACAGGACGTGGAGGACTTCATGAATTCTCCTTATGGGAAACCAATTGTCACAAACGCCGCAATGCAGATTCTTCTTAAGCAGGCGCCTTCCGCAGTCGATGCACTGCAGAAAGCATTCAATCTCACAGAGGGCGAAAAGTTCCTACTCCTCAATGCAGGAGTCGGCCAGGGCGTGTTCTTTGCTGGCCGCAAGCACGTTGCGATTCAAATTGTGGCAAGCCCCAAAGAACATGAGATTGTGACCACGAATCCAGAGGAACTTTCGCGGAGGAAAGCGCAGGTGAAAGCAGAGAAGGCGCAGGATATGGAGAGAGATGCGGCTGCGAAGCTGAAAGCCGAAGGGCAACCCAAAAAGGAGTCCCCAAAAAAAGAATCCTCTGATCTCTTCGCGGCACCTCCACCACAGGAAAAGGAAGAGGAAACGAAGAAAGAGGATTAGAGAGCATTACTCCCTTCCTCCACGATCTCATCTCCCATCACTTCTTCCGCTCGAAGGATGAGTCTCTTTAACGTTGTTCCCACCGGGACGCACGTCATTAATGTACTCATGCGCTTCTCATTTGGTTGTGCGAGGACCGAGACATCGCGTGGAGAAACTTCGAACTTCTCGGTAATACGATAGCGGTAGAGCTCGCCCTGGTAGAAGACGGAGTACTCATCACCAACTTCGAGCGAAGGGAGGAGCGCAAACACTGCGTTGTATTTGCTCTCGACCCAGGGGTAGTTACTGCTNTGGCCCGTGAGGAAGAGGTTCCCGATCTCGCCAGGACTCGCAGTACCCGGGTAATGTACAACGCCATACCGCAATGCATTCTGGATATCCTCATCGAACATATCAAAATCTCCTCTACGGAGTGCGTGATCTGGGACCTCCACAATCGGGACGTTCTTCCCGATTTTTGGGATCACAATGCGGTTATCGGGGGGTGCGACCTTGGGGATCATCGAGAGGAGACTGAGATCATTCCCGGCTCTCGGGAGTGAGTTTGGTGCAGGGAGGAGCTTCTCTCTGAGGAAAGGATTCGAGACAGTAGTGAGGAGTGCACTATCGCGCTTGTAACTCTCCGGGAAGAGGGAAGCGCGGATCATCTGCCTGTAACTCCCAAAGTTGAGCGAGAGGAAGAGGAGAAGGAATACCGTTGTGAATGTTCCAACAAATCGGAATGATTCAGAGGCAAAGCGCATACGAGAATTGCCCTTATGGAATTTCTGAAAGAAGAGAACTGATCGTGGAGAACCGTGATGCTCCACTTCTTGAGGAATTTCTCGGAGCTCCTTTGGAATCTCCCTGAATTCAAGTTCAGAAGAAATATCACTCTCAAGAACTTCTTCTACAATTTCCTCTTCGCACCCCTCACGATACGTGAGAACAATGTTTCCCTCTCCGTCATACTGAACGATGTAGGGTGTGTTTTTTGGCACTTTTTATGGGAATTTGAATACGAGGATTTCCTCTTATTATAGCAGAAAAAGACCGTTTTTCACAGGAATCTTCTTCTTCGGATTTCCGTTTAGGAATAGTCTTTTAGAACTGCAGTGGAACTGCAGTACAGGTACCCCCGCGTCGCACTGAGCTTAGGCTCTCTGTGGCGCGGGATTTTTAGACGTGCGCGGGAACAATATATCGAGCAATATTTTTCTCCATGCGCTTCGTCACATCTCCCTCTTCCACTTCAAACTTCTTCCCCGTCATACGTTCATAGAGATCAATGTATCGAGTGGCGAGCATCACTCTCGCCTCATCCGTGACTGTGGGCTTCAGTTTTCCATACTCAAAGCCTTGCTCGCGGAGCCACAACCGAAAGAATTCTTTATCCAGACTCTCTGGCTCCTCACCCTTCGCGAATCTCTCTTCATAGGTCTTTGCAATCCAGTAGCGTGAAGAATCGGGAGTGTGGACCTCATCNCCTACTCGTAAGANCCCGTCTTTGTCATAACCCATCTCGTACTTGGTATCGACGAGGATGAGGCCGCGNTCCAGAGCCACTTTCTGCCCCTTACGGAAGAGGGCAAAGGCATGCTTTTTCAGCTCTTCAATTTCCTCTGGAGTCGTCACACCCATCGCAATCAGTTCCTCGGGACTCGCCGAGACATCGTGTCCGGTTTCTGGCTTTGTGGAAGGCGTAAAGATGATCTCATCAAACTTTTGGTTCTTCACCATNCCCTCTGGGAGTGGATTCCCACAGAAGTTCCGAACACCGTTCTTATAGTTCACCCATGCAGAGGTAGAGGTGGATCCCGTGAGGTACGCTCGAACCACAACTTCTACCTTCACCATCGTGAGCTTCTTTGCGATTGTGACATTTGGATCCGGGACTTCGATTACGTGCGTTGGCATCACATCCTTGATCTGATCAAACCACCACGCACTCATTTGGTTTAAGGCCTGCCCTTTGAGCGGAATGGTGCACCAATCCTCATCGAATGCGGATTGTCGATCGGTGGAGATCAGGATCACCCGATCCCCTTCTGTATAGACATCGCGTACTTTGCCCTGGTAGCGTGCCCCAAGACCCGGGAAGTTCGTCTTTTGAATCGTGTTCGTAAGGAAAGGCTGGATGCGTGAGGGATCAATCATGCTAGAATATTATCACAATGCGCATAGTAATCTTCCTCGCCTCGGAATCCGATAAAGAATACGGCGATAAAATTGAGGAAGTCCTTAAAGAATTCGGGGTTCCTTCGGAAACAATCATTGCCTCAGCCCATAAAGTGCCGGAGAAGGTCTACGCAAAGATTGAGGAATTGAACGCAAGCAAAGAACCAACAGTCATTATCACCTGCGTTGGCATGAGTAACGGCATAGGAGGGGTTCTGGCAGGTTCTGCGGTTCACCCCGTGATCGTGTGTCCGATCTTTAAGGATCAATCGGATTACCTCGTCAATATCCATTCNTCACTCCAGATGCCAAGCGATGTCCCTGCGATGACGGTCTTAAATCCGAAGAACGCCGCTCTTGCGGCGGTGAGGATTCTCGCGGAAACGGATGAGGAACTGAGGAAGAAAATGGTGGAGAGGATTGAGAGGGTGAAGGCGAAGTATAAGTGAAAAGTAAGGAGGTAAGGAGGTAAGGGAGTAAGGAGGTAGAGAGTTATTTCGAATTACTTCCTTACTTCAATACTTCCTTACCTTCGTCATCTATTCTCATAGCATTTCTTTCTCATCTATACTTCGCACATGCCCTTCTGGCAGAACCTCGATCTCCTTCCTTCTTCGGTTCGCGAGAGCGCCCGGGAAAAGCCCAAGCGATCACCCAAAGAATACGCAGAGGGTCGTGAGCGCTTTCAGGAACAATTAAAGGAAGCAACGGAGAAAACAAAATTGAACGAAGCTTCAGCTGAAGTCCTCCTTTACATCGAACTCAACGAAGAGGAACTCAAGGAGAGAATGCAGAAGGAGAATTTGCAGGATCTTACACAGGAGTTTAGGAGTTACGATGCAAGGCAATGGGGGCAGCTTCAGCATACGTTTGGCACAGGGCAATTTGATCTCGCAGTGGAACAAACACACGAAGGTCATCCAAAAATTTCGATGACGATTGATCTCCCCGAGGGGAACGTACAGGAGAAGTTGCAACTCAATCAGAGTTTGCAGGAGGCGTTGATTGCGCGCGCAACGGGTCAGCAATAATAATCTCATCATCCGGCGCCGCCTTGTTCCGCTTCTCAATTTTGCATTTCGTACATTTATGAATGATGACAAACCCTTTCTTCCCGTTCTGATCGAGGCTGATCGGCTCCATCATTCCATGGCAGCTTGCGGCTCTATCGCCGGGCTCATGATCGACATGCTTGCTCCAGAGACACTTGGGGCAGTGGCTGCGGCAGGTCCCGTGTGGAAGGGGCAGAACTGTATGATTACAATTGCCGCAGATAAACGGCTCTTGACGTGCTATGAACATGCTCTGGAGAGAAGTTTTGATAGGGATTCCCGAAGCGCCATTACCGAAAGAACAGGATCAGCCTTCTGTACAAACTCATCTGCACCAGCATCCAGAAATTTGTCGCGATTCTTTGGATTTGATGAAAATCCAATAACACGCATTGTTCTTTGAAGTTTGTGGAGAAGAGGAACAACATCCGTACCATAGGGGGATCCTCCTGATGAATTCAGCCGATAATCGAGAAGGACAACATCCGGTTTAATCATTGCAATCCTTTCCTGAATGGACGCTATGCGGTGCTGCTGATGGTCAAACAATATCTGGGAGACAGAACCGCGCGTTGCATAGATGAGACCCGGAACATACCTTGCAAGAAGAAAAGCTTCATCATCCACCATGGCCACATGACCGAACTCCTGAAGATCAAAACCCTTATCCCCCCAATTTGCCACCTCCTGCAATTCATTTTCAACTATCTTCGATTTCTGCCGCTCTATTCCGAGCGGACCAAGAGCAGTATCTACCTGTCTCAGGTATTCCTCCGAGGTGTGCCATCCGGATGACATAGGATTGAAGAAAGGGATTCATTATACATTGAACCGAAACAGCATCACATCGCCGTCTTTCACGACATACTCTTTACCCTCAGATCGCATCTTCCCCTTCTCCTTTGCTCCCTGTTCCCCACCAAGCGACACATAATCCTCGTAGCCAATCGTTTCCGCACGGATGAAGCCTTTCTCAAAATCCGTGTGAATCACGCCCGCAGCTTCCGGCCCTTTTGCACCTTTGCGAATGGTCCACGCACGGACTTCCTTGGGACCCGCAGTGAAGTAGGTCTGGAGCGAGAGGAGATCGTATGCAGCACGAATCAGACCCTCGAGCCCGGAGGAACTCACACCAAGATCATTGAGGAATTCCTTCGCATCGTCCTTGGAGAGATCCATGAGATCTTCTTCGATCTTTGCGGAAACGAGAACCACGCCCCGATCAACGCCGAGCGACTTCTTTACCTCTTCGATTTTGAGTGAGCTGAGCTCCGCCTCGGAAACATTCACCGCATAGATGAGAGGTTTACTTGTGAGGAGCTGGAACGTTTTGAGGAGTGGAAGTTTTTCCTCGGGGAACGAAACCGAGGATGCAGGCTTCCCCTGATTCAATGCTTGGTAGATGGGTTCGATGATGGCCATCTGTTCGATCGATTCCTTGTTTCCTGTTTTCGCCGCATTCACGTGCTTGAGTCGACGCTTTTCGAGCGCAGCGAGATCCGCGAGGATGAGCTCCGTCTCGATTACTTCGATATCGCGCCTTGGATCAACATTTCCCGAAACATGGATGATGTTATCGTCACCAAAGTAACGCACAACCTCGCAGATTGCATCGCACTCGCGGATGGTACTCAAAAATTGATTCCCCAATCCCTCTCCTTTATGTGCTCCCGCAACGAGCCCCGCGATATCCACAAATTCAATCGATGCCGGAATCACCTTCTCTGGCTTCACGAGCTCTGTGAGCTTTGTGAGTCTCTCATCCGGAACCTCGACCACCCCGACGTTTGGATCAATCGTGCAGAAGGGGTAGTTTGCCGCATTTGCTGCCCTTGAACGAATGAGAGCATTAAAGAGGGTAGATTTCCCGACGTTTGGGAGGCCGACAATACCGATTTGCAAAGGCATAATTGATTATAAAGAGGGCCCTGCACCGGAGCGAAGCGACTGGTGCATGGGACCGACGTTTGGGAGGCCGACAATACCTATCTGGAGTGGCATTATCTCGATTGTACGCTCTATTGACATTTTTCACTTTTATATCCAAAATATTGAACCAAATGCTTCGACTTGGCTCAGCACAGGTGCGTCTCTCTCGCCTTAGCGCACGCCTTGCGGCATTCGCACTCATCGTGTGCACAAGCTCCGTGCACGCTGCGTTCAGTGATGTACCCGCGAGTTCGCGCTACAGCGATGCGTTTGCCTATCTTCAGCAGAAGAACGTGGTGCTCGGATTTGCAGATGGTTCAGTCCGACCGGAGAAACCTCTCTCCCGTGTAGAGGGATTAGCCTCCGTCTTACGTATGCGCGAACAGTACGCGCCGCAGGTCGTCTGGTTTACAGAGAACCTTCCAGAGATGGCACTCTTCACCGATATGGATCAGAGGGGTTGGTACGCGGCGTACGTGGAAGTTGGGTTTTTGGAAGGAATCGTGAAAGGCATGGGGGATGGCACGTTCCACCCCGGCGATCCACTCACGGTAGAACAGGCACTCGTGATGCTCCGGCGTGCGATGCGCGATGAAAATACAATCGACTTCAAAAATTCTGATCGTGTAACGAACACTCCCAATCAGTGGTTCACCGATGCCGTGAGCTACAGCATCGATCGAAACCTCATTGGACCTGGTGAATACATCAAGATTGGGAAACCAATCACACGAGGACAGTTCTTCCATATTCTCTACAGGCTCCACTCGATCGAGGCGAAGGGTCTCTACGCCTTCCAGGACTCTCCCTCAGATATTGCTCAAAATATTCCACTCACACCTCTTCCAATATTTTCAGACCCCAGCCCCAGCCCTAGCCCCGTCCCCTTCTCCATCATCCCTCTCCCCTTTGAGCCAAGTGAGGCCTTCTCGCTCACTCTGCCACCACCACAGACGACGTACGGCCCCGTAGCGCCACTCGCAATCCAGCATGAATATGCATCACAGAAGGAATTTGCAATTTCCATCCCCTCACTGCAGATTCTGGATATTGC
>C687J35174_10006067_pt1 | contig 15814 bp, 15 predicted proteins | sample RifCSPhighO2_01_FD_35174 | JGI IMG/M metagenome (IMG submission 35174) | reverse complement strand
CCATAGGCTGGTATCTTTGGGGTCATCAGCGTCGATGACCTTGGGAGCATCCGGAACACAAGCGGGAAAAACTGCCATCTCACCGTTGCCGGCCACCAAGACGTCGAAGTCTTTCTTCATGACGTCCATGGCCTCGTGAGCCCTGCCGTGGTGACCGTGCTTCTTCTCGAGCTTCCAGGCTGCGTTGACGAGCGTCACATGTGGACCGCCAATGATGGTCCGTGCTGATGGCTTAACCTCCTTGATCGTCGCAGACATCTTGGCCGCCGCCATCACTTGGGGTGTGGTGGCTGTGATCCCGAAGATCTCGGCGTGCGTGGCACGCACGTGGCGTTGGAGCACTTCCGTATACCCTTCCTCTTCGAGGCCGGAAAGGTCAAGGAACTCAACCTTTGTACCGGCATCGCGCAAGACGGCCGCCACTGACAAAACGCCCAGTGACGGGAAGACCCGATCGTCGGTCATGAAGAGCGACGGCGGGTTGATCAAGCAAACTCTTTCCGGCCCCATTGATCCTCACCTCCTTTTCCCTCTTTCGAAACTTAGTGACCAAATCTAACTAAACTATAAGGCAAAAATCATTAAAAGCCAAGTTTTTGGTCGATAATATATGTGGGACGCTTTTTGGTTTCGTTGTAGATGAGGCCGATGTACTGGCCGATTATGCCGAGGAAGAAGAGTTGGATGCCACCCATGAAGAAAATAATGAGGGCCATTGATGCCCAGCCGGCAACGTTAAAGGGGGTAAGTAAGCGTAATACTATAACTACAAGACCTCCTAAAAATGAGAGGGAGGCTATGGTTACACCAGCATACACAGCAAGTTCGAGAGGTTTAGTAGAAAAGGCCATTATACCAGCAAGGCCAAACTTCACTAATCGCATCAGCGGATATTTAGTTTCCCCGGCAACACGCTCTCCACGATCATACGGCAGGGCAACTTTTGAAAAACCAACCCAGACACGCAAGCCGCGGATAAAGCGATTCTTCTCCGGCATGGCGTTAAGAGTATCCACTACCATTCGATCCATGAGACAAAAGTCTCCCGAGTCGAGGGGTATTTTGATGTCAGACAAATATCTCAAAACTCTGTAGAAAAGTTTGTAACAAATGCGCATGAAGAGCGACTCTTTCCTATTTTCTCTAACAGCATAGACGATATTATTGCCGGCCTGCCAGAGCCCGAGCATCTTCTCAATCAGCTCCGGCGGGTCTTGGAGATCACCGTCCATCATGACAATAGCTCTGCCTTGGGCCGTTTCAAGCCCCGCCGTCATGGCCGCTTGGTGGCCGAAGTTCCTTGAAAAATTTATAGCCCTAAATGTATTGGTCTTAGCTATCTCACCTTCCAGCAATTTCCATGTGCTATCTGCACTGCCATCATTTACAAAAATAACCTCGTACTCTCCCCAGTTTTTAGAACTCTTCTTTACCCGCTCAAAAAGCAGGGGCAATACCTCCTCTTCGTTATGTAAGGGAATAATCACTGATAGATTAATCATTTTTCTTTAAAACTAACGTGATCGAAACTCCAAACGGCAAGTTTGTTATTTTTAACAACCAGTGTTCTAGATAGAATATTCTAAATAAAATTGCATTTAGAAATTTGTTATTTATTTCAAAATCCGACTCACGTTTTTTTATACCCAGCCACTGGCTGAATAGACGGATGAATGCAATCGGCAAGAAGAGAAGAGTGTTAAAATAGGATTGTCTAATGACACGGAAGCTGGAATTGTCTTTAAAAATTTGGACAAGCCGCTTGACTGTGTATCTCCTAAAATGATGCGAAACTTCATCTTCAACGCCCCAAAGCCACTCGTAAGCCGGCACGAAAATGATTCCTACTCCGCCCGGTTTGAGCACTCGCTCGAACTCCAGAATAACCGGCCTCTCATCGGCAAGGTGCTCCATAACATCAAGGGCTAGCACTGCGTCGAACGAAGCGTCCGGATATGAGATAGACTCATTGTGCAGTAAAACTAAATTCTTGATCCCGTGAGTAGTGCCATAATTGACAGCTTGTTTTTCAAAATCGCCACCAAAAGCGTCATAACCTAACTTCTGGAGCCGGCCAACTATGTACCCAGATCCGCAACCAAAATCGAATATTTTTGATTTAGCAGTTAAATGTTCATTTACCAAGTCAAGAAGAATGGCCGATCTACCCCTGCACCACCAGTGATCCTGCTCTAAATCAAAATACTCCTTGTAAAAACCCTTTTCCATATATTATAAGTTACATAATACATAGCGAAGAACTAATTAGCAAAGACTATATTTTCGCGACAGAATAGGTTATAACTATCATATGAAAATATGTTTTTTGTTGCAAAGACGCTTCGCCCGGGTAGGTCACGCTTTAGCTATCAATATAAAGCGAGAAAGACCGGAAACGGAGTTTTGCGCTTATGTTGGTTTGCGTTCTAACCTCACATGGCTCAAGACACAAAAAGAGATTGACTATACTGGATTTATCCTCGATGAGGATTTGAACGAAACACTGTACAGAGAAAAGCTTGATTTGAAATTTTTAGACAATCTTGAGAAAGAAATAGGCTTACCCAACCTTTGGCCATACCTTTATATCGATCGAGTACTTATGAACGGCCAACTACTCCGAGCATACCCATACAATAAACCCACCCTTAACCGAGACGACATGCTACGAGCGCTACAAGCAGGCGCTAAAAAAATTGAGGCATTTTTGATAAAAGAGAAACCGGACGCGATTATCATGACGGCTCTGGCTAACCTCGGCACTCTGCTTCTTTACACAATGGGGCAGAAAATGGGTGTGCGCACCTTGACTGTTGAAGGGGCAAGGATTAAAAATTACAACCTCCTTTCGGAAGATTACCGAACATTCACTGATGTCAACAAAATTTTTGAAGCTACACTGGAGGGCAAACGCAAGCCCGCCAAAATAGACAAGGCCAGAGAGTTTATAAAGGAGTTTCGCCAGAAACCAGTCCCTTATCACAAAGAATTGGCTGCCGAATTCAATACCCAAAAGTCTCTCTTTGATCAAATCAGATTTCTCCAGCCGATTAATTTATTGCGCAGTATTGCCTGGCATACCAAAAATTTATACGAGTATCTGACCAAAAGCGAGCGCGATTACACTGATGAATCGATCTTCTGGCTCATCTGGGATAAGATCCAGCGTAAAACCCGCAATATAATTGGCTTCAAGGATCTCTATAGCCCCTTCAACCCAAATGTACCCTACACTTTTTTTGCTCTTCATTATGAGCCCGAGATGGCCCTCATGCTACGAGCCCCACTATACGCAGAACAGGTGTCAGTCATAAAACAAATTGCTCGAGCTCTACCTATTGACCACATTCTATATGTTAAGGAGCACCCCATAATGATAGGTTATCGCACGCGGGAATTTTATAAGGAAATACTTAAAGCGCCTAATGTGCGCCTGCTCGATCCCCTAACCCCGGGAACAGAAGTTGTCAAAAGTGCCAAATTGATTGTAACCATCAATGGCACCAGCGCTTGGGAAGCAATACTTCTGAAAATACCAGTGATTAGCTTCGGTGACGTTTATTACAACAAACTATCTTTTGTTAGACGCTGTCATAGTTATGAAGAGCTTGCTCGTCTTGTGAAAGAGCAATTGGGAAACTTCAAGCATAATGAACGTGAGCTGGAACTATTCGTAAATGCCTTGATTGAGGACTCGGTCCAAACAAACATTGGCGATCTCTGGACCAAAGATTACACGCTAGAACAAATAGTCGAGGATGCTAGTCTAAAGCGCTTTGCTAAATTGATCACTTCTAAAGTTTATGGAACGATCTGAATACAGAACGCTCTACGAAAATGAGAATGTGCATTTCTATTCGGTTGCTAATCATAGGATTATTCTGACAGCGGTAGAGAAATATTTTGGTAAAGTTGCAAACCTTAATATACTGGATGCCGGTTGCGGCACTGGAGGTTTAACAGAGAAATTGAAGAGGTTTGGAAGTGTGGTCGGGGTAGATACGAGCGAAGAGGCGGTTGCATTTTCTTTGAAACGAGGAGTTGACGCGAGAAGAGCCTCGGTGGAAAATTTACCATTTAATGAGAACACTTTTGATCTGGTGGTCAGCATGGATGTTATCTACCACCAGAAAGTAGGCAACGACGTCAAAGCCCTCAAGGAATTCGCCCGAGTCTTGAGGCCCGGCGGAATTCTGATTCTTAAAGTGCCATCTTACGATTGGCTTAGACGCTCTTGCGACCGGCAAGTCCACACTAAGATTAGATACACCCGAAGATCACTCAAGAATAAACTGATTGATGCTGGATTTTCTGTCAATGATATTCGTTACGTTAATGCTCTTCTTACTCTACCGGCAATACTCACTTATTTTTTGGAAAAAATATCTGGAGCAAAGGACGCCCACACCCCTGTCACGAGATTACCGAAATTTGTCAATAGAGTGGCCCTTGCCACTCTTTCCACTGAGCAATACATATCAAGTAAGCTCCATCCTCCTTTCGGATTAGGAATACTAGCGATTTGCTCTCTTCAAAGACGGACCTCTTAATTTTCGTAAAATTCTCTCTAGTAAACGGATTGCTTTTTCTTTAAAATAATTCGAACTTAAATCCCACGCATTATACAGCCCAGTCTTGTCGGAAAGCGAAATAATCATTCTTGCAATGTCATCAATAAAAACATCAGACGTATATCTCGGTTGGCCGACGTTAACACACGGAAGCCTCAAGATGACATTCTTATTTTTGTCAATTAGATATTCCGCGGCTCGTTTCGTCATCCCGTACCAATTCGTGGGATCTAGAGCGGTGTGAGAAGAAAAATGAAAAAGCTTGACTCCCGTATCCAAAAGATTCTGCACTCCTTGTACATTGACTCGGAAAGCAAGCTCTGGATCTTCTTCACTTATTGGTTTCAAAACCGCAGCGCAATTTATTATCATGTCCGGTTTCACTTCTGCCACTATCTTTCTGACTGCGTTTTGGTCAGTAATATCCAGCCTTGCGTGAGAGCATGGCACAATATCATAAGGAAGGAGTTCTGTCAGTCTTCTCCCTATCACACCACCCGCTCCCGTGAGGAGAACTTTCATAAACCCCCCGCGGCTAAATTTTTTAGAATTTGATACAAATGCGGGAGAGTTTTCTTATAATCCATATTTTCCTCATGTAGTCGCACGAAACATTGACGAGAAAGTTCTGCCCTCAATTCGTAATTATCGCCTAACTCTTCTATCTTTTTTGCCAAATCATCCGGATCATCTTGTTTGAAGCAGAGAGCGCTTTTGCCAACAACCCATTCCAAGGCCCCTCCCGCAGGGACTATGCTTGGCAAACCAAAGGCCATGGACTCGTTGAGCGACATGGCAGTAATCTCTTTCCTCCACCTAGCCATGATGTATATGTCAGCCCTTTTCAATGCTTCGTATAACTCCTCCCGGGTGACCCAACCGGGGAATTCAGTATACTGTTCTAACCCCAGATCTCTAACCATTTTTTTTATCAAAGATTCCTCCGGCCCGGTACCTCCCAAAATTAACTTAAAGTTTTCTTTATTTTTGACTTTCGCAAAAGCTCTAATTAAAAGATCAAAACCTTTACCAGGGGCCATCCGGCTGGAGTAATAAAGCGTAACTCTCCCACTCCCCTTGTTATGCGTCTCATAAAATGACTCGGAGATATTATTCTTCTTGAGTGTGTAGTCGAGGTCATAAGGATCACAGAAAACCCAAGCCTTACCGGCAGTTTTCAAGCCAAAATCTTCATATGCTTTCTGTAAAAGGGGATTGGTGAAGGTGTAGTAATCTGCATATCGCACTATCGGCATCATCAAATATCTCTCCACAAACCAGCGAGCCTTCTCTTTTATTTTTTTAAAAATACTACGCTTAATTGCGGCACCCGCGAGGAAATCGGATGAATTGAGAGGCCAAGCCATTAACTCTCGGTTGAAAAATAAAACCACAGGCGCCTTGCCACCAAGAAAACGGTACAACCCAGCGGCATACAATAAAAGATGTCCATCTGTGTGAATGACATCGGCATTTTTGGCGTGTTTCAAGAATATCTTGGTAGCCGCCCACTGGATACCCAATAATCGTTTTGACTTAATCTCTTCTTCTATCACCTTATACGGTAGGGGCCTGTCTATATTATTGATGCCGGAGAAGACTGTCACTGCAGTTACATCATTTCCATAACTTTTAAGAAATCGCATCATAATGTCCATTTCATCAACAGAGCCACCAGATGTCTTAAAGTTTAATTTTGAAGTAATGAAAATAATTCTCATACAAAACGCTTAAAGAAAAGATTAAACGCTTCAGTCACATGTTGAACATGCCATTTTGTGANAGCCGGATGACAACCGATAAAAATGGCGTTGTCGCGAAGCCATCGCGAAACTGGCAATTTGCCAACAACTCTTTTCGGTTTATTTCGGAATGCAGGTTGATCAGGCAAACATCCGGCAAAAAATGGACGTGTTTCTATGTTTCTATCTTCCAGATAATCAACAAATTCTTGTCTCTTGAAAGGAGCATCTTTCTTGATCGCAAACATATATCCGTAAAAATTATGAAAAGTATTTTTGCGAACTTCAGGAAGTAAAAGATACTTTTCGTATTTTTTAAAACTAGTTTGATATTTTTTCACAATAGAGACTCGCGCTTGGTTTAGCCTGCCGAGTTTCTTAAATTGCTCTATACCAAGCGCGGCGGCAATATCAGTCATTCTAACGTTGTAGCCCAGTCTGTCAAAAATATATCTGGCATCATATTTACCCAACACTGGATCGCCATATGTAAATCTCTGATTAATAACAACCTCTTGAGGCAGACGACCAAATTCTCTTAAAGAAACCAGTATGTCTCTGTATTTCTCACTGTTCGTAAGAACCATTCCACCCTCACCAGTAGTAATATTATGGGCAACAAAAAAACTAAGAGTTGCTATATCTCCAAAGGAACCCACTACTTTGCCATTTATACTGGCTCCGTGAGCTTCGCAACAATCCTCCAATACGATTAATTTATTCTTTTTTGCGATCTTCATAATGGCCGGCATATCGGCTGGATTGCCCATACTATGCACTGGCATAATAACGCGGGTCTTACTCGAGAGAGCCCTCTCTATTTCTTTTGGGTCAATATTCCAAGAATGCTCATCTACATCTACATAAACTGGGATAAGTCCGAGCTGGATAATAGGCGATGCAACTGTAGAGAAAGTGGCGGCAGGCACAATAACTTCAGAACCAAGGGGCACATCGCCTGATTCTATGAGAGTGGCGAGGGCAAGTAAATTAGCCGAGGATCCGGAGTTTACTGCCACCGCGTATTTAACACCAATATATTCTGCAAATAATCTTTCAAATTCTTTGACCATCGGTCCTTGAGAAATACGCATGTCAAGTAGTGTCCCGAGCGCACGTAACACTTCTTTTTCATCAAAAACCGGCCAGGAGACATTCACTTTTTTCGGAAGCAAGCCACCGCTCTTTTCCTTCATAATTTCCCGAACGAGTTGCCGAATTTGGTTAATTTTGGATTTATTCTCCATACTTACCACCCATATTAACAAATTTCTAAATAAAACCAATCATTGACAAATATTATAATTGTGGAAAGGGGGCACGCGCAACGCGCATGCCCCCTTTGATAACACTCACACCTGGAAATAGAGCATAAGCGTGGCCGCTCCCGCCGGATTCATGGGCTTGGACTTGAGCTCCTCGAGAGCTCGTTCTGCCGAGCAAACAGTCACCTTCCCCTCCCAGCCGTCCTTTGCTCCTTTGGCCCGATCCAGGAGCTCATCCGCAGTCAGCTTGAGCTGGGCAAAGTAGCAGATTTCGACCACGGCACTGTCCGGCACCGCGTGACGACAGAGCCCCAGTTGCTGACAAAATTCCACAGCGGTTGGAGCTACCCCGAGCTCCTCCTCCAACTCCTGGAAGAGCTGCGGGAAAGAGCTCTGGCTCGCCATCGCAGAACCAAGATCAAGGTATCCGGCAGCGCTCACATGGTACATGTTCTTGTAGTGGGAAACCTTGCGTGAGCGGAAGGACAGAACGAACTGGCCATCGTGTGTGCGGGCCAGACACGAAATTGCGAGAACATGAAATCTCTCGCTCTCGGGAAGGCTATCCCGGATGGCCTTCTTGGACATGAGTGAGTACTCCGCCCAAGAGACCGGAAAGCATTTGAGGCGACCGTCCTCTTCGAGTGGGAAGGCAACACCCATCCTGCGCGGTCCGAGATCCGCTTGAGGAAATGGGTTACCCTCCTTGTCTCGCCAATCAGCCACAAGTTTGCCAAGCTCGGGCCTACTGTGTGTACCCGTCACACTGATAATAAAAGGTACTGACGTGCTCTTCAGAATTTCTGTCTGATGCAACTGCCAAAGTTCCGCCGACATCTGTCTCTCCTTCCTTCGTTTGGTGGGAACCGCAAAATCTATGAGAACCCTCTTACTGGAAAATAGTCTATCACAATGATAGAATTTGTCAACCTCACCTTCCTTCTTGCAAATGTTGAAGGCGCCCTGCCACACTTCATTTCGTGTGGGGGCGCCTTAAGTCTTGCGAGAACTTTGTCGTCAGTTGCCGAGGGCAAGCTTGCGAAACTCATCCATCTTCTTCGCCGGGGCGACAATGACGTGGCTATCGAAGATGATGGCTTCCTTGCCCTCCCAGTTGTGAACGGTGAGACCCATCGCTCTGGCCATAGGCATACCCGAGGCGTTGTCGAAGGGCTTCATGCTGTTGTGAATGTAGTAGCCGAATTGCCCGGTGGCAACCATCAGCCAGTCCTGGACTGCCGAGCCCATCATGCGGACTGTGGTCTCGCCCGCGAGACGGCCGAGGACCTCGACCGTCTCCTTAGGCGTGTCGCCGTAGGCCCAGCTGGTTCCGACGATGGAATCCTTGATTTCGCGCGTGGGTGATCTCCGATAGATGCGAGTGTCGTTGATGAGTCCGCGCATGTCCAGCATCCAAATGCCTCCGCCCTGCCGCTTCTGGCTGTCCCAGACGCCAGCTTCCACGCAGTTGCCGTGGCTGTATAGAGCCAGGGAAATGGCATGGGGCAGTCCTCTCATGAAATTCGCTGTCCCATCAATGGGGTCGATGACGGCGACAAGCGCATGTTGGTCGAAGTTTGCTGCTGTCACGTCACTCTCGCCCTCCTCCAGTAGGACCTTGCAGCCGGGCAAGTCGCTGACGAGGAGATCAAGGATGGCTTCCTGGCTGGCGAGGTCGGCCCTGGTCACGAAGTCTCCAACCTTGCCCTTGCCCTCTGGTTGGAGGTCATCCACATTCCTGATGGCCGTGACGGCCTCCTGGAGTGCATTACGGATGAAGCCGGTATAGCGATTCTTGCTCATGTAACTCCTCCTTTTCTCGTAAAACTCGATGGACTTTTGCCACAAGAATATTGTTTTGTTCTTTCTTAAGAATAATGTAAACACCTCCCGTTGTCAACCCAACGTTCAGGGATACTTTTTTTATTAAGCTCCTTCCCTTTTCAAGAACTCACACTTGGCCGCAAGTTTCTGGTATGCTTCGGTGAGGCTCTTTGCTTGCCAACGTCGCTTCTCCAACATAGCGTTATTTTGCGCTCCCTCTTCTTCCGATCTCTGCATTGGTGGGTAGGTCATGTCCACCTCTACCACACGAACGACATTCGCCCCATAACGATATCGTGCAATTATCGGTGCGTAATGTTGGATGTATGTGTCATCCACACCGAAAGTTTGTGGGGTACAGGAGATAAACTCTCCGGCTACTGCCATAGAAAAGGCGACTGGCCCAAACATCACGTCAACATTATCCGTGCCAAATATTTCATTGTATCTTTTGTTGGCATTTTTCTCACTTTCGCGCTGAAACTTAGGCCAAGTTTGCCAACTGGCTTCCGATCGACGGGGAATGACAATATCCATGACAGTTGCCCTTATCCCTTTAACTATTTTGGGGATCGAGCAGATTAAGTCAACTTTTTCCGGTTCCGTCCAGAAAATGACTTCGGCCCCCATATGCTTACCAACTTCATAGGCATGAGAAAATGCTTCCCTCCGTCCTGGCCCCATCCCCGGACTTTGCTGGAAATAAATTAATGCCCCTTGAGCACGTAAAGAATCCGCAATCTCTTTTGCGGGAGAGGCGTCAACAATGACAACTTTGTAACCTCCCGCTGCCGCTTTCCTAACAATGTCACATGCTAGGTGGAATCTAAGCTCGTCGGTACTCTTATAGAAAGTGGTTGTCGCAATGACAACACTTTTCATGAAGTCTTCGGATTCTCCAGATACCAGGAGACGGTCTCTCGGAGGCCATCCGGAAGCGCGACCTTGGCTACCCAGCCCGTGTCGCGTTTTATTTTTGAGACATCCGGCAAACGGCGCTTGACACTCCCCTCTGGGGAATTTTTTGTTTCTATTTTACTCGGACGCCAATTCATAACTTCGAAAATATTCTCAATAAGTTCTTTGATGCTAGTCTCAACATTAGTGCCGATGTGATACGTGCCCCCATCAGTCTTGTCTGACTCCATCACAATCTGTGTTGCTTCCACTGCATCATCGATATAGCAAAAAGATCGCGTCTCATCCGCGCCAAATATTGTAAATGGATCCTCTTTCTTTGATATGCGCCCAACAATCTCCGGGGTAACATGACTGTAGCCAGCTCTTGGGCCGTAGAAATTGTGCGGTCTGACAATGCTCATCCTAAACTTGTATTGCTGAGAGTAGTGAATGAAGAGCAACTCCCCTATCAACTTCTGTCCAGCATATGACCAACGAGCGTTGTACGGATCAGATATAACAAGCGGCACGTTCTCTGGCGTGGGCAGAGGTAACTGACCAAACGCCTCAAGCGCGCTGGCGTACGCTTCGTTGGATGATGTGTAAAGTATTTTGCTATCTGGCTTATCCTTGCGATTTACTATCCTAAACCAGTCAAGCGCATTAAGTGTTGTCGTGATGCCGATGCGTAGTACTTCATGCGGGATCTCATAAAAAAGTTTAGTGCCGTTGATGCCCACAAGATGATAAACGTAATCGTAACCAGTACCCAACTTTCCCCAAGCTTTCGGATCAGTAAGATCCCCTTCAATCAATTTAACATTCGGTAGAGCCAGCAAACTCTCAAGAGTTGCGTCTCGTTTACTCCGAAAAAAATTATCGCAGAGCACCACCTCCTGGCCTTGTAGAGCCAAGCGCTTAGCCAAATGGTACCCAATAAACCCCGTCCCGCCAGTAATTAAAATCTTTTTCATATTTTTTCTAAAATCAGCCAGAGATACTTCGAACCTTCCATTTGAGATTGCGCAACCTTAAAGCCGTGTTTCTGGGCTAAGTACGTGGCTCTGTCTGGAAGTAGCGATACGCCATAATACGGGTTCCATCTATACACACTTTTATTTGCCCGGAGGTGGAGCTTGGCAATGCCGCCTTGTTTGAGAACGCGATAAATTTCGGCAAGGTACTCCTCGATAACAACCTCGCTTGGAATGTGCTGGAAGGTTTGATATGAAAAAACAAAATCCGCGATGTTGTCTTTATACGGTAAAGATCTCCCATCGCAAAGGGAAAGGTGAATGTTCGGTTGAAGGGCAAGCCTCTTTTTCGCTTGATTAATCATTTCAGCCGAGATATCAACCCCGTAGATTATCTTGAAATCATCCGCGAAATACTCTGTCATCCTCCCGATACCGCAACCAATATTTATAACCACGGAATTTTTGCCGGAAGATATGAGATTTTGAATCAGAGAATCTTGTTTTACATATTTATCATAATCAGACAGGCCGGTATCTCTAAGCTCAAATTCCGTCACATTCTTGCCGCTCTTAGTGCTTGGATTGACGTAGTATCTCGCGTTAGTTTTGGCTAGTTTTTCCCAGGTCTTCCTGCTATCTTCAAGGCTTTTCTTGGGTATGAGTTTCTCAACAAAGAGCTTGAGAAAACGCAGCCTGCCTCTTATCGCCCTTACAATTTTATAACTGTTAAACTTAAGCCAAATAGCTCTGATAATATTCTTCGGGGTTACGGTCAAATCCTGATCCGTGACCCAAGTGGAATACCATTCTGATAGAGCCTCTGATTCTATCTTGGCATGAGTGAGGTTGGATTCATTCATTCCACGTAATAAACCTACATTTTTCTCTTCTCCATAGGACCCCACCAGAGCCCGAATGTCCTTTGGCAAGCAGTGTCCGGCATAAGCTCTGCCATATTTCAAATACATTTTCTTGCCCAAAACGAAGTCCACAACTCTCTCTATATCTTTAACGCTCTTAGGGTCACTCGGGTCACCCATTAAATCTCCGAATTCATTTGTGAAAGCAATCCGAGCCGCGTTCCAGGCGTTAGATAAATACTTTATGAACGCAGCTTCTTCGGGTGTCCCGTTAAAATGTTTATACGCGCGCTCCCGCCAATCTTTGAAAAATTCCGGCTCTGCCCTATCGCCACTTCGTTTGCCCACGACAAAATAAAATGGGTTGATACATTCTTCCACTGCAAACTTCTCATGCAAAAACTCCGGTACATAAAAATCGAACTTAAGCGGGCTTAACTTTCGGGGAATAATAGTCGAACGCAATATTACACGCCCTTTTGTTCCTTTCAAACTTTGTAGCGCCTTATGTATGAGTGATATGTCCTGCACGCCATCTTCCGAAACTCGATCACCCACACATACTATGTACCAAGTATTCTCTGAATCAAAGGCTAAAACATTATCTAGTGGCTTGATTAAATTATAAGTATCCTGATATTTTGGCACATAATGCGGAGCGGGCTTACCAACATCAAAATATGAGATGTCATATCCCATTATAGATAGGGCAAGAGCGTTAGCCTGACCAACCCAGCCAAATCCGACAATTACAATTTTTTCCTTAGGCATTGAATTCATTGACACATTTTATTATGTATGCGACTTCACTGTCTTTTAACTCGGGAAAAATAGGTAAAGAAACAATCTGATTAGCATATTTTTCAGTATTTGGCAAATTGCCCTTCTTCAAACCTAAAAATTTGTACGCTCTCTGGAGATGGATCGGATACGGATAATGAATGGCAACTGCCACGCCCTTTTGCTTCAGGAAATTCATAAATTTTTCTCTGCTGGTAACTCGCACAACAAAAAGATGCCAGGCGGGATTTACTCCACTTTTCAAAATAGGTAGGATAATATCGGAATTTGTAATTTCTGCCAGATAACGCTTCGCGACTTTCGAGCGGGCTTTATTCCATCTGTCAAGATACGGCAATTTGACTCTCAAAATAGCCGCTTGTAATTCATCTAGACGCGAGTTGTAACCTTCAACGTGGGCATAATAAGTGCCACGCATGCCGTACATACGCAACTCTCGGCATTTATCTGCTAGCTTCTTATTTGATGTCACGATCATGCCACCGTCGCCATAGGCGCCAAGATTCTTAGTGGGATAGAAGCTGAAGCAAGCAATATCTCCGAAGGATCCCACTTTCTTACCCATATAAGTTGCCCCATGCGCTTGAGCGCAGTCTTCTACCAAAAAAATCTTATTTGTTTTCGCTATCTTTACTATTTCTTTTATGCTACAGGGCATACCATACAAATGTACAGCCAGGATTGCTCTGGTTTTTTTATTTATTTTCTCCGCGATCTTGCTTGCATCAATATTATAATCTTCTACCACGTCAACAAAAACAGGCACTGCTCCCACTTCCCGAATGGCGCTCACGGTCGGCACGGCCGTATTAGCCACTGTAATAATCTCATCACCTAGGCCTATTCCAAGCGCGCGTAAGGCAATTTTAATAGCGTCAGTCCCAGAATTAACTCCAACGGCATATTTAACTCCAATATATTTGGCAAATTCTTTTTCAAATTTTGCTACCTCATCTCCTAGGATTAATTTACCAGAATTTAGAACGCGCCAAATAGCTTGGTCAATTTTCGGCCTGATAGTACCAAGTTGGCGCCGGTAATCAAAAAAGGGTATCTCTGTGTTATTGTTTTTTGACATGTTTTAAAAATTCGGCGTAGTCCCGTATATAATCATTCTCGTCATGGTAATCACTGGTAACAACCAGGATGACGCAGTCGGGGGAAAACTTGCTCATCTCATGCCAGATCCTACTCCGCAAACGTAACCCCACTGACGGATTATTCATGTAGAATTTTTTCACTTTCTCCCCATCATCAAGCGTCATTTCAAAAGAACCATTAGCGCAAAACATTATTTGCTCTAATTCTTTATGGGCATGTTTACCTCTAATTGCTTTTGGATTCTCAAGCTTATTAATGAAATAGAATCTTTTTATCTCAAATGGCACATGTTTGAGCCCTTCGCCAATAAACAACTGGCCGTTTGGTGCATCAGAAAAGGCTTTAAGGTACACTAGGTCGTCGTCAAGAATTTCATTTTCACTCTCCATGTTTTTCCATGATAAATACTTGATACGGACAGAGTCCACTTTTTATAAAGAAATTGCTTTTTATTTTAAAATAAGGAACCAGTAGTTTTTCATATCCCTCTTTATTTCTAATATAACTACCATTATCCAATTTATGTAACAACCTTGTAATAGAGCCATCCTCTCTACGATTTACATCCTCCATAACAAGAATCTGCCCATTTGTTGCTAAAACCCTCTTTGCCTCACTTAAGACTCTATTGCTCGTGTTGTCATCGAGGTGGTGCAGAACTCCCAGAATGGTAATCTTGCTAAAGAACCCGTCTTCGAAAGGCAACTTGGTGGCATCTCCTGACACGAAGGTACCCTTATAATGTTTCTTGGCGTAAGCTATATAATTTTCTTCAATATCTATTCCTACATATTTGTTGGGGTTGAAAAATACGGAGAACTCGCCTGTGCCACAACCAAGATCAAGAACAGTGTCCTCTGGTTCGCAAACAAAATTATCTGACAACACTTTTTTCTCCCCCGTGAAATTTAATTCCAAAACCTTTCGGAGGAATATAAAAATCCTCGGGTTTCTAGACAACATTCTTAGAAAGAGCTTGGCATCTCCCACCAACTTCTCTTTGAACAAACCTCGGACGGTGTAATTTGACAGTCCATATTCCCTTTCGTAATGATTCACGGGAACTTCAGCGAACTTTGCCCCGGCCAATTCCAATTTCTTGACCATTTCAGGTAAGATGGACGCGTCTCCTGAATCGAGGCTTATCTTATCCAATATCTTCTTCCTAATTAATCTGAAATCGCAATCTATGTCTCTAATTGGCATTCTAAAAATTAACCGGGCTAGGAAAGCGTACGCACCACCCAGAAAGACTCTTAAAAAATCATCCCGCCGGACCTTCTTATAACCGTTGATAACATCAGCGCCAGTCTCAAGCGCTGTGGCAACCAAAAGTGGCAAATCTTCTTCTATGTGATACTGGGCATCGCCGTCTGTGTAGAATATCCAATCCTTGTTACAAGCAGCCAGCCCGTATTTGATTACTGCATAACCCTCTGTGTTATCTTTTTTATCTACAATCCTTAGTTTGGGATATTTTTGTTTCATTTCCAAGATCTTCCCGAACGTCCCGTCTTTCGAGTTGCCGCCATGCACGGCGATTACCTCAAGATCGTCCGAAGCTTTTCGTCCGGTGCTATAGGCATTCTCAATCTGCCGTTCTACTGTCCCTTCGTCGTTATAGAATGGAAAGAATATAGACAGAGATGTTAACTTTGTATTCATGATTTAAGTGTTTCTATCCGGAGTTTGATAAGTCGCCATAATATAGATACAATTCTTCTTGCGTTTAGAGCCTGTGATTTGCCGTACATTCTGAAATAGTGAGTTACG
>C687J35174_10006063_pt1 | contig 15819 bp, 13 predicted proteins | sample RifCSPhighO2_01_FD_35174 | JGI IMG/M metagenome (IMG submission 35174) | reverse complement strand
TTTTCATTTTCATCTCGATCGTTTATGGAAAAGGCTATAAGAAGAGCCAGTATTGCAACCAGCGAATAGATAAACGATAGGAAAATTAATCCGTGAGAATAAAATATCGAAAAAATAATGCTCTGAAGCCAGGCGTGATCGACCCAAGGGAAAGACGGCATCGTATATGTAAAGGGGTCGGAAGCAGGAATCCCTTGGNTTAGATAAATTCTTCCGCTTGTGAGCCTCCATCCAAAATCAGGATCCAAAAAGATAGNGCCTTTAACCCAAAAGATAATGAAAACGAAAATAAGCAAAATTGTATAAGGCTTTTTGCTAATTTTTATAATAGTTTTAATCATTCATTATTACTATCCAAATATCTAATGTTTTCAGGTCTATTTTCCAGTAAAAGGTGAAGCGATGAAAGAAGCAGAAATAAAGGCACAACATGTCTTACGGCAAAGTAGCCTAACAAGGGTACAAATAGCAGTAACACTATATAGATAAGATAAAATTTCCTACTATTTCTTCTTTCTTTAAGATAGGATTCGATTAATATAAATATGGGAATAATTAAAAGAGAATAGTCAAAAGGTAAAATGTGGATTGGAAACACGAGCGCCAAGAGTACTGTAACTATATACGACTTCTCAAATCCAATTATCTTTCTTCGGAAAAAATAAAGTGCCAATAAAATTAGGTACAAGACTCCGCTTACGATTAAGGAAAGAGTTTTTGAGTTAGTGGGTAAGAACGCGTGAATCGCAGCATTAAGACTTAAAACTTCGTTAATCCTGCTTCCGAACTCGGGTGTTTCTGTAATTTGTAAAAACGTTGGGTATGTAAGAAGTGCCCGAACCCCTGAAACGAAAATGCTGATTATAATTATGAAAGCCAACGAGAAAGACAGTCCTTTAACAAATTCTTTTTTATTTTTTTCAATTAGAAAAATAAAGGGTATAACTAATAAGTATTGTGCTTTAATCAGCACAAAAGAAGTAAAAAAACCCACCCAGAAAGATTTTTCTGTTTTTAAAAAAATATAGATAGTTAATAAAATAAGACAAAGTATAATTGAAAGCTGTCCCATCCACAGGGTTTGTAAAATCGGAATAAACAAAAATGGTATTAAAAAAAACTGAGGCGTCTTTCTTGTCGACTCCATTTGCTTAAATAGTAAAAAAATAATAAATAAAAGTACGATTACATTCAGAATTACAAAAACAACGTAAGAGTTAGTGAACGAAATAAAAGTCAAAGGTACATAAAGTAGTGCAACAATTGGCAACCCTCTAAAAGGTAAAACCCAATCAGAAACACCGGCACCGGTAATTTTAAGTTGTTGAGAGTATTGCAGGCTCAAATTGTAGATATCTGCCCCCATTCCTCTTGCAATAATAGACCCTCCGACATAGTAACTTATAAAGTCGCCCGCAACAGATAAGTAATCCTTGTTTATAAAAATCAGCATTAAGGTCGATAATAGTATGCTGATACAAAATGCGCTCCACAAAAATAATTTGATTGTCCGTAAATCTATATATGGATTTAGTTTTTTAATCATATTGGTTTTTTGGGATTTAACGAATGCTGTCTTATGTTAGAAAAAAAGTAGATACCGACGATAGCAAGTATCAATTCGACATAAATGTAATTTTTGAAGTAGTTTAACCACGGTAAAAAAAACAATACTGCGACAAACAAAGTATCCTGATTAATTTTAAAACTATCAGTTTTTGCCACTCTATTTAGAAGAATAAAAAGAGGTATGAGTAGCATAGTTAGGTCGAAAGACAATGAATGAAGTGAAAAAAATATCATTACCAATACTGCCAACGAAAATCCATCTTCGAAAAGGATGTTTACTTTTTGTTTAAGAAAGATGTAGAAAACCAAAGCGTAGGCTGAAAAATTTATAAAAATAAGCGGAAACTTATCTAATGATCTGGTTAAATAAGAATCTCTAAGAAAAGAATAAAAAGTATAAGATAATCCTGTATCGCTTCCGAAAATAGAAGTTTCGGTAGCTAATAAAAAATTTGGGTATCTAGTAAACGGCCCAACTCCCAAAACAGCAATATTAAGTACTAATAAACATAAAAAGGAAAGGCTTACACCCAGTAAAAAAAGTTTTTTATTTTTTGAGAGCAATAATAAAAACGGAAGTATAATTATATATTGAGTCTTTAAGACAATTAATGCCGCCGCTAAACCAGCTAATAACCATTTTTTCTTACGCATAAGTATATAAACCGAAAATAGTATTAAGGTAAGGATGAGCGACGTCTGACCCATTTGCAGCGTTATTAAACCCGGATAAAATAACCAAGGAACGAAGCTAAATAAGGGTTTATTTCTTTTAATATTCCCAAAGGTTTTATAGCCAAGAAAGGTAAGCACCCCAAGTAAAATTAGATTTAACAGGGTATAAATTTTAAAAGCGTCAATAACCGGGAATAAAGTTAGAGGTAAAAACAGAATCGCGATTGTCGGAAGAGGCCTGAAGACGTTCTTATTTCTCAAGTCGTTTCTTTCGAGTATTTCAGCTTGAACTTTGTAATTATATTCTATATCGTAGATTCGACTCCCTTCTCCACGTCTTATTATTTCAGCCGCTACAAAATGATTCAAAAAATCACTGCCTAAAATAATATCTTTATTTGATATAAAAATTACTGAAATAAATAATGTCACAAACAAGCAAAAAACGATAATTTTAAAAATTAACTGCATGGTAGACCAAAAAAATATTTACTATGTTAAAAGGTCGAAAAAAAATGTAATAAAAATAAACATATTAAATATGCTGCTAGTTATTATTGCAGTTTTAAATGACAATGATAATTTATTATGCTTATCTTTATATCCTTTGATTAGAATCAAAAAAAGGAGTGGTAAAAAATCCAAAGAATAACGATAACCGAATTGTCTAAAACCAATACCGTAGTACAAAAAAATAGGAATGGCTATTACTCCACTCGTAATTAGTAATATTTTCAAGAGTTGTTCCTTGTAATTAATAAAAAACAAATAAATCAAATACGGCGAAGTAAAAATAATTCCCACGCCCCAAGGATTGTTAAAAATATAAGGTAAAGCCAAAACGTGTGATAATTTATCCCTAAAAACGGGGGTTGGAGCTGCAAGTAAAAAATAATAAAGATTTCCCGGTAAATGAGCTAAACTAAAAATTCCGTATTCTCTGGCTTTCGCTGTCTCCTCAGGAATCATCTGATTGGAATAGCCTATTTCCCAAATATTTCCAAATCGCGCGTAATTATAATTAAATAATAAAACCACCGCTAAGATAATGGGTGCTGTCAACTTAGCAAGATCCGCTAATTTACTTTTTATCTTCTCCTTATTCAAAACGAAAATATCCAATAGAAATAAAACAACTACTAAAGCCGCACTTGACCGTGTCAGATAGATTAATGCTGTTGTTATTCCCAAAAAAAAGTATCTTTTTTTAGTCAAATATTCATATAAACTTAAAAACATCAGAAATACAGTAATTACTTGGGAGAAATACCAGCTATAAGGTACTACCGAAACGCCCAAAAAAACTGAGGCAAAACAAAATGCAAAGGCCCAAAAAAAAGCATCGTTGGTTGAATACTTAAGCGTTTTGGCGATTCTTTGAATAAGCAAAAACACTCCGACTACGATAAAAAATTGCAAATATCCTTGCGAGAAAAAGATCCCAAATAAATTAGAGACGTAAACAAAGGGTGTCAGAACAATTGATGGAAATGGACCGAGCGGCCAGAAGTAGTTACCGTTAAAAAAAGTAGTATCATTCCATGTCAGTGGTTGTGTCAAAAAAAATAGCTTTCCGTTTAAAAAAGAGTTTGCTAAATACGAGAATTGTTGTTCCGACTTAAACATGAAGTTCAGAACAAAGATAAAATCAAATAAGAAAATTATGATAACTTTAGAGAGGTTTTTAGTCATGTCGGTTTATTTTTTAGAAAAAATGTCTGAAGTGTAAATTTTTAATTTACTTAAAACAAAAAGAAATAAAGTAAAAACTGTTGCTATGCCGTATTTTAGCGAACGGTTAAAACTAATTGACGAAGCATCAGAAAAATATCTTACAGGAACGACGATTTCTCCTATTCTAAATCCTTCTCTTATCGCCGAAACTAAAATATGCTGATCAAAAACAAAATCGTCCGAAAACTTATGAAATGGAAGTTTTTTTAAGACTTTACTTTTAAATGCCCTAAATCCCGTGTGGTATTCCGACAAATTCTGCCCGAGAATTATATTTTGCATAATTGTCAAAAACCTGTTCCCTATATATTTATATAACGGCATTCCTCCGGCTAGCGCTTCGCTTCTGGTTCTGATTCTTGAGCCGAGCATGATGTCAAATCTTCCTTCTTTGATTGGTTTGATAAGATCCTCCGTCAGACTGCTGTCATACTGATAATCCGGGTGAATCATAACTACAATATCGGCTCCTTCATTTAACGCCAATGTATAGCAGGTTTTTTGATTACCACCATAGCCTCTGTTTTGTGGATGAACGAAGGTTTTCAAACCTAATTTCCTTGCCTTCATTACAGTTTTATCGTGGCTTCCATCATCTACCAGAATAATCTCATCTGCCAGTTTGTATGGGATATCTTCAAAAGTTTTTACGAGAGTCTTTTCCGCGTTATACGCAGGCATAACAACGACGACCTGTTTTTTTTTAAGCTTTCTATTGCTTTTTCCCATCTGAATAAACTAAATACTTATTCTAAATATTTAATCTGGTTGGCCTCAGTATACCTATTCTGTTCTTGGCTAAACAGTCTCCTAATTAAAAAATACTCTGTTAATGGTCTATCGTCTGTTACTGCCGGTACGTTATTTACGTTCCTTAATATGATATCTTCAGTACCAACAAAACCGCCAACCACATTTTCGCTTGTCAGTTTGTGTTCTTCGGCTTCCGTAATACTTCTATCCGACCTATTTATATCGTCCAATATATCCTGTTCTCTAAGTTTGTTTCCAAAATCTTCAGCGTTCCAATTGGTTCTTTTAAGCGACCCAACAAGATAATAACCTGTGTCTGTGGGTGGTTTAAAAACCAAAATATATGGAAAAACTTCAGCAAAACTTCTAAATAACATTTTTAAATCTTCGGGATATGAAGCAAAATATATCCAGGCGACAAAAACACCGTCCGGTCTAAGAATTCTTAGAGCATCCTGATAAAATTCTTTCGAATAAAGCACTGTTGTCCCCGCAGAATTCAGTGGAGGCGGGGGGTCTACTACAATCACATCGTACTTATTATTCGTAGTTCTGACATAATTTCTTCCGTCATTTATAAAAATGCGACCCCTGGTGTCAGACGCAAAAGAGTAATCATCGTGGAAAAGGTACATAACCTTTGTCACAGACGGTACAAGTTCCACAACGTCGGCTTTAACATTTTTGTGGAGAAGTGCCGACCGGAAAGTATTACCCATCCCAAGCGCAATTATCAGCATATTTCGGGCGTTTGGATGAAGAAGTAATGGAATGTGCGCTAAAAGTGACGTCTCCGGACCTAAATTTGTAGTTGCAACACCATCAATAATCAAGTTTCTATTTGTAGTTCCTACTCCACCGTAAGCAATCACGGAGGCTGCCTCGTCTTCTTTATAGATAACCTCGGAGTTCTCCTCGTTCTTCATCCGGTTAATTAAATAGCGCAGATTACCTGGTAAAAGACTCTCTTTGGGTATAAATAAAATGATAACTAAACCCGATAACAAAACACCTGTTGTAATAAAGTTTAAGGAATAACTTAGTTTTTTTCTTACTAAATTGTCTGAGGCCATAAGTTTAAATGCTAAAAAGAAATTGATCATGCTTAGTAATATTATGCTTTTTCCCGACCCGAGATACGGAATAAGGACAAAGGTTGCAATAATTGATCCCAAGATATTACCCAAGGTGTTAATTAAGTAAACAAGCCCTAAATTTTCGCCAACTTTTCCTTTATCTTTAAATGTTTCTGATACAATAGGTAAAGTCATTCCCATAAATATCGTCCCCGGCAAGATCGAGAAATGAAGTAAACTAGTGGTGTTAAATAAGTTAGAGTAGACATTAATGAAAAGCGTAAATAGACTCGATAGACCTATTGCAAATTGTGCAAACCCAAAAACTATTAGAGTTCTTTTATAAGCTATTAAATATTTTTCAAATAGATAGCTTCCTAACGCTATGCCGAATAAAAAAACAGCCAATATTATGGTAAATGCATAAATATATGTCCCTAACGCCGGAGTGAGAATCCTCACCCACAACACTTCGTAGGCAAGAGATGCTACACTCGAGATGCCAAACACAACTAAAATCAGATTTCCCGAGTTTCCCCCCAAAATATACTTACTACCAGGACGTTTTCTGATAGATTTACTTTTATCGTCAATTCCAATGGTAATCTGTTTTTGAGTTTTGCGGTAAAGGGACAAAACTGAAATTCCCAACGTCATGTTAATACATGACGCCAGAATCAAACTGCCTTTAAGTCCAAACATCTCGATAAAAATAAGGCCGCAAACAATCACTCCAACCGCTGCTCCTAATGTGTTTACAAAATACAATTTTGCTACTTCCTTCGGAGCGTTTGACGAAAAACCTGCAAAATACTTTACAAGTGCCGGAAGTGTCCCTCCCATAAGAAAGGTGGCTGGAAAAATTGTCATAAAACTTAGAATAAATTTTATTGGTATGACAATATTCTGCCCCACCAACTCTTTCAATATAAAAAATCCATATAGTTCCCGCAGCAAACTAAAACTATAAAGCGTGGATAACGCAAAAATACTTATACCAATTTCAAGCAGAGCATAAAATCTTAGAAAATTATTAGTTTTATCCGATAACTTTCCAAAAGCAAGGCTACCCAAACCCAGTCCTGCCATATATGCCGATAGAACAGCCGCCAACGAATAAGACGTATTGCCAAATATAAGTAAGAGCTGGCGAGACCAAACTAGTTCATAAATAAGCCCAGCAAACCCTGAAAAGAAAAAAACTATATAAACAAAGTAGGCACTTAGAGTACTTATTTCTCTATTCATATTAATAAACAACCCAGGTTAAGGATACATAAAAGCGGTTAGAAAAAAGTAAATGTTTGTGATCGAGGTCATAATTACCACTGATTTAAAACCATAACTCAAACTTATATACTTTTTGCGATAATTTCTCATTAATAGAAAAAACAATATCGGTAAAAAGTCCAAGGAATAACGATAACCGAACTGTCTAAAACCAATACCATAATAAAGAAAAATCGGAATTGATATAACGATGATAGTTAGTATTAATATTTTTGAGAGCTTATCTTTATAGCCAAGAAAAAACAAATAGATAAAATAAGGAGAAGTAACTAATATACTCATACCCCAAGGGTTGGCGCGGATAAATGGAAAGGTAAGAACGTGCGAAATACTGTCTTTAATAACTGGCAATGGGGTAGACAATAGAAAATAATAAAGATTGCCCGGTATATGAATTAAGCTAAAAAGTCCATAACTTCTGGCCTTTTCCAAATTCTCATTTGTGAGAATTTGACCAGCATAACCATTGTCTAGTATATTTCCAAACCGTACATAATTGTAAAGACAGATCAATGAAATCAAGAATATTAATGGAGTTATAAAACTAAGACTTTGTTTCAATTTCACATTAATGTTTTTTTTACTGAACCAAAATATATCTGCCAAAATTAAAATAATTACTCCGAAGCTTGCAAACCTGGTCGCCATCGCCAAACCCACCAGAATTCCCATTAACCAATAGGAAGTTTTTTTTATAAAGCCAAATATTATCAACCACAAAATTAGTACCGCCACAACCTGAGAAAAACCCCAAGCAGCAGGCCACAATGCAACATTTATAAAGACCGTGGAAAAACAAAAAGCATAAGCCAAAAAGCCTGCATCATTATCAGAATATTTATAAGATTTCGCGACCTTAAAACAAAACCAAAAAACAATTATTACAAGAAGCGGTTGCAAATATCCTTGATAAAAAAACAGCTTAAAGAACTTGAAGATAAAAACAAATGGAGTCAGCAATATTATTGGAAAAGGACCGGCTGGCCAGAAATTATGATCCCTGCTCGGAGTAGTATCTATCCACCCACCTTCCGGTTCCTCTAAAAAATAAGTCTTACCTTCTAAAAATGAATTTGCAAGTTGTGAAAAATGACCCTCGTTTAATTTAAAGTTAAAAACCAAAATGCATATAAAAAAAATAATTGTTAGGGGTTTTATTAATTTATTTAACATTTAGGGGAGTTGTTTTTAAATTGGATTTATGCGTACTCACAAAAATGTAGCTTAAACCAATAATAAACATAATTAACACACTCGCAAAAGTGCTGTTTTTTATTAAAGTATTCGGCAAAATAATCATCAGCATAAGTAAAAAAATATTTCCCGGATTCTTATTCTTAATCGCCATGTTCAGAATAATTACTAAAGGCAAAAGAACCAAAGCATAGTCGTAAGGGTATGAATGAAATGACATTACAAGCGTTATAATCGTAAAAGCAATAAATTGACTTTCAAAAGGTATCTTGTTTATTTTTCTGGTTATAAACATTAATAATAGAATATATATTGCTGCTTCAATAGATAATATTTGTTTTAATCCGCCGCCTGTTCGGTTGATTATCGGAGTAAGAACTGTTGATAAATTTAAATTTGTATTCCACTCATTATAACTTTCATAAATAATTCCCTCCTTGTATAGAGTGTATGAAGGATAATTTATTAAAGAATTTAATCCGACCAGAAATATACCAATAGACATCCAAATCCCGCAAAATAGTAAAACTCCCCCGACAAAGTATTTTTTACTCTTAGAAATTAAGTATAAAATCGGTAAGCCAAAAATAAAAAATTGTGGTTTAATTAAAAAAATCGACCATAAAGCGCCGGATAAAAACGGTCTTTTTTGATGAAACCTATAAATTAGCAAAAGTATCAAAGTTAAGATGATGGAAACCTGTCCCTTAATCATTGTGAGTGCTATTGGGTAATAAGCAAAGGGAAGTAAAAACCAAATCCTTAAACTTGTGACGTTTACAAACCATTTCTTAATTAAATTTAAAATCAACATAATCGTAAAGAAGTTTATTATTAAAAAGAAGAGAAAAGCTTTATAAAAGTTAATGCCTGAAAATATATAAAAAAATAATGAAACATGGGGTAAATAACGGAAGACTAGTGGGTCTTCTAATTTCTTTCCTAAAATAATATTTTGTTTTTCTGCTTGAAGTGGTAAATTGTAAAGTTCTTTAGTAAGATTTTGCTTAACAAAGGTACCTGAGGTATAAAATGCTAAAAAATCACTTTTCTCAATGTTTCCTTTATCCGAAAGCATTATAAGAATTAGGGCAGTCCAAATAAGAAAAAGTACGCCGGTAGTTATATATAAAAAAATAAGTGCAATCTTGTAAAAATGATCTACGTTACTTTTTCCGGCAAAAGCCGGGCTAATTTTTTTTACTTTTACCATCGAATGTTAATATCTATTTTAACTCCACTTAAAGAGCAAACATAACGGTATTTTAATTTTTACCCGATTTAATCTGAAGTCATTAAAAGTTAACTAATGGTCTCCGTGATATTTATATCCTTGCTGCATCCTTTAAAACTGAAGTGCTTCATTTCCCAACTGGCGGTGGGTAGAGGATTCGAACCTCTGAGGGCTTTCGCCCACAGGTTTTCAAGACCTGCGCCATAAACCACTCGGCCAACCCACCCAACATAAAACTGACATTAATAGGTTTTATATTATACCAACAAACCCGAGCTCCACAAAACACGTACGATGAATAAATGCAAATTAAAAAGTGCACTAAGAATGATAAGTATTTTTGCAAAATTTGGAATTTCTTTCTTTTTAAATGATTGCAAAAGCAAAAGAAAAGCAAAGGGCAAAAGATCAAGGAGGTACCGCGGACCGATCTGNACTCCTCCAGAATAATAGAAACAAAGCAAATATATTAATATAATCATTGTTGTAAACAAAGATAGTCTTACAAGTTTTTCTTTTAGATTTACACTAAATAAATAAAGAAAGATCGGAGATACAATAAAAAAACTCGTACCCGATTCGGCTGCTTTGAAATAAGGTATTTTCAATTTTAACCCACCAAGCAAAATAAATCTGTCTTTGAGAAAAGACACATCTAATCCTTTAAAAAAGTAGGCATAAAGATTGCCTAGGAAGTATCTAATACTAAAGAATGGATTTCCAGGAGGGAGGGTCTGATTATATATTAAGTAACCTGTTTCGAGAAAATTCCCGAACCTGACATAGTTATAAATAAGTAAAATTAAGCCTGCTATTCCAATTGGCAAAAATAAACTAAATAGATATTTGAGTTTGTTTTTTAAGAAATTATTCGTAAATATGATATCGATAACAAAAAATATTAAACCCAAAACCGCTGAAATTCGGGTTAATAATATTAATGAGAAGGTAACTCCAATTAAGAAATAATTTTTACTTGCTAAATAAATATATATAGCGGTAAATAGTAAAAATACTGTTATTGCTTGTCCGAAAAACCAACTGACTGGAAAAAATGCAGTTAATTGATAAATAGAAGCAAAACAAAAGGCAAATGCCAGGTATTTAGAGTTTTCTTTAGAGTATTTAAAGTATCTTGCAATTTTATAGCAAAGTATAAATATNCCTAATGTAATAAAAAATTGAAGATAACCTTGTTGGAAGGTAAGATTAAAAAGATTAAATAAATATACAAAAGGCATTAAGACAACTGCGGGAAAAGGACCCTGGTGCCAATAATACTTTGAGTTAAATAAAACTAAATCAACATCATAATAACCTTCGGGAAAATATAACTTACCATTTAAGAAAGATTGGGCCAAAACTAAATACTGATTAGCATAATCTACTTTTATATTGGTAGTGATTGTAAAAACAAAAAAAGCAACTAAAAATATATTTACAAATAATTCTGAAAAGCGAATTTTAGCTAAAAACATAATTTAATTAAGTAAATACTTTTTTAATAAAATTCGCAAAGTAAGATCAGAGGGAAGGTAGTAATAAAAGCCGGATTAATTTAAAAGTTATAGATTAAATTAAGATCAAGTTTTAATTTTACGAAGAAGCAATAACCCACTTTCGCTCTATATGAGCGGACTCCGTCTCGCCATAGCCAAGCTTCAGCGAGGCGACGGCGGAGGAGGTGGGATTCGAACCTCTGAGGACTTTCACCCACAGGTTTTCAAGACACGCTCCATAAACCACTCAGCCAGCCCATCAAACTGTCTCATATTATATCAGTGAAGTCGCAACCAAAATTAAGATAGGGGCAAGAACACTGTTAAGAAAAGATAAAAATTAAAAACTGAACTTACTAGTATTAGAGATTTCATCCTTACTGACAAAGCCAGTCCGTGAAAGGAGTACAGTAAAAGTATAAACATAAATGGCATTATGTCTAACATGTACCTAGGTCCAACCTGAATCCAACCTGAAAACTTATAAGATAAAAGTATAAGAAGAATAATCGCTATAGTAAAAATAAACAATTTTTCTAATCTATTTTTCAATTTCAACTTAAAAAGATGGAGAAAGACAGGAGATGTAATAAAAAAACTAGTTCCAGGAAAGACTACTTGTAAGTAGGGAATTTCAAAAGTAATGAAACTAAGTTTTAGAGTCTTGAAAAAGTAAGTATAAAAATTAGATGGGATATTTTTTATATTAAATAGAAAGCTAGTGCTTTTTTCTGAAAAAGAAGGCGCAATTGCTTTCGTATAACCAAAGTCAAACACATTTCCGAACCTTGCGTAATTATAAAGAATCAAAAAAAATCCGACCATAATAATTGGAACTAAAAACTGTCCTAGATAGACAATTCTTTTCCTCAATGTGTACTCTTTGTTTGTAACTAATTCTACTACGAAAAAGAGGCTAATCAAACCTGCCGTAAACCGCGTTGCAAAAACAAATGAGCAAATTACACCTATCACGAAATACCTCCTTCTGCCTAAAAACTCATTCACTACTAAAAAGAGAAGAAAAACACAAAAAATTTGGGCCAGAAAAGAGCTAAGAGATATTAAAAGTAGAGATTGATACACAGAGGCAAAACAAAATGCAAATGCAAGATATGATGAATCTTCTTTTGAAAACCCGAAACGTTTTGCAACTCTATATATCAAGTAAAATGTCCCTAAAAATAAAACTATCTGAAAGTAACTTTGATAAAAAGGAATACCAATTAAATCGAAAGTGGCTACAAGAGGAAGGAGAACAAGGGCTGGAAACGGACCTTGGTGCAAGTAATGTTTTGAATTATAGAAAGCATAGTCTTCGTTTTTCGATATATGCATTAGATATACCCTCCCGTTTAAAAAAGATCTCGCAAGTTCTGTGTAACCNGAATTGTCATTACGTCTATCTATNAGTAAATTAAACGAAAAAACCAACGAGGTAAAAAAAATAAGAAATACTAATAGTAATTTCTTTGAAGTAGTCCTAAGATCCATGTACGATAATATTACTATTACTACAAAAGCCAAACTAGAATAAAAACCCACGAATTGCATCAAGTAGTCAAGCGGTGATTAGAAACCACNTTCGCTAAGGCCGAAGACCGAAGGGTTCACTTTGGGTGTAAAAAATAATATGAAGGAAACCTACAGTTCCTAAGCTTTAGCTTGGGGCGGAGGAGGTGGGATTCGCCGTGCATGATATGAAATACTATACTTGCGCGCTTTCGAACCCCAACGACTCCGCGAGTGAAACGAGCGGAGGAGGTGGGATTCGAACCCACGTACCCGTAAACGGGTCAGGTTCTCCAAACCTGTGCAATTGGCCGCTATGCGACTCCTCCTAACAAAAATACAAATATCCTACGCACAAGGTTCTCGCGGAGCGAGGTTCTTTTGATCATCAGATCTCAAGGTTCTCGCGGAGCGAGGTTCTTATGCGACTCCTCCGAATATACTTAAAGTACATGAGGAGGATGAGCACAAGCTTTGCTTATGCGACTCCTCCTTGGGATTTTATGAGGGTAATTATATCAGATTTCAAGAAAACCTCACATTTTTAATGCGAGGATGAATTGAACCTGATATATCATTCTCACTTAGGTGTTAATATCCCGTATTTAATGCGGGGAGAATGCTATATCAAATTTCACTTTACTTCTAAATCTAAAATATGTTTTGCTTTATCCAATACTTTTTTCTCGTAAGTGTTAGATAGCGTTTTGCGAGCTTGTATGTAGGAAAACCAGCCGACTTCGGTTGTTTCAAAACCGAATCCTTCCTCTAAATCTCTTACCCACTCCATCAAATAAAATGTGACAAACTTTAAGATATTTTTACCTCCATGTCTTAAAAAATATTTTTCCGTGCCAATTTTTCTAACTATTTCCGCATCAATTCCCCCTTCTTCGGCAACTTCTCTTTTGGCAGCATCTATCAAATCTCCTTCTTCAACTTTTATTTCTCCAGTTGACTTTGGTCCCAGGCTTTTCCCGCCACTTGAATCATCCAGCCACCCCTTGGGCAATCTCCAAAAAACACCCGGAAATTGCTTACTAGGAGAAGATCTAGTTATTAACCACAAAATAATTAATTTTTCATTTTTAACTTTTAATTTTTTAAATACTATCCCTCCTGCAGCGAACTCGCGTCGAAACTGAAGTTTTTTAGATTTTATGCCTGTTTCTTTCTTCTTGCTTTTCTTTCTTTTTTCCACTTTTTATAAGTATCTTTAGCATCCCTAAGCATCGAGGTTTCTCTTTTTGAACTTAACTTCTTGATTGCTTTAGGGTATTCGAACCACTCATAGCTCTGAAATCCGATTGGCTCTTTTGAAGACAATTTAAGTACCATTAAATAATAAATATAGCGTTGAGGAACCGTTTTACCATTTAGTGTAGTTGTTCCTCCTGCTCTACCCGCTTCTTCCAATACCCTGGTCGTCATAGCTCCCTTTTCTCCCATAATTCTAAGGGCCGCCCTAACCGACGATTCACCCTTTCTTACGGTAACTTTGGGAATTTCCCACTCATTGGTATCCTGGTGTCTCACCAAAAACCATTCAACTTTATCGTTTTGATATCTGTAAACAATTGCACCTGAAATTAAAACTAAATTTTTATCCATGAGCGGAGGCGGTGGGATTCGAACCCACGCGACCCTTATCGGGTCGAGGTTTAGCAAACCTCTGCCATCGGCCACTAGGCGACGCCTCCAAATCTACTTCAATTATATCAGTTTGCCCTGTTGAAAAATAGAGGGCTGGTGTATAATTTTTATATGGCAGAAAAACAAGAAAGTGTTCAAACGCCAACATTTGATCCTGTTCCTAAAATTGAGCCTGAGAAAGAACTTTTTTCTTGGCGAGCACCCGCCAGGCCCTTTAAAAAAAGAGGAAAAGAATTTTGGACAAAAATAATAATTTCTGCATCACTTTTTAGCGTGATTGTTTATCTCGCAGAAGGAGCAATGCCGGTAATTTTGATTATCGCAGTAATATTTCTTTTCTACATTATGTCTAATGTCGAACCGGAGGAAATAGGTTATAAAATAACCAATAGAGGAATAAAAATTGCAGATAAACTCACAGATATGGCTTTACTTAATCGCTTTTGGTTTACTAAACGATTGGGTGCAGAGCTACTGGTATTTGAAATACTTACTATACCGGGAAGGCTCGAGGTAGTAATAAATTCTAAAGATCAGGAAAAGATAAGAAAAGTACTTTCAACTTATATAACGGAAGAAGAAGTTCCTCCAACTAATACGGACCGACTTGCAAGCTGGTTCTCCAAAAATTTTCTTCGAGATTGAGTTTAGACAACTCAACAGAGTAAAATACACTTAAATGGGCGCCCATCGCTTAATTGGATAAAGCAGGGGCTTGCGACCCGTAAATAATTGTTCAACAATTTACACGGATCTGGCACGTTAAGTGCCCGTAGTTCAATGGATAGAACGTCGGGTTGCGGACCCGAAGGCTGAGAGTTCGATTCTCTCCGGGCACACAAGGCACTTTTACGTGCCGGAGCCTCAGATCCCAGTTCAATTCTGGGTGGGCGCACCATAAGGAGGGTTGGCAGAGCGGCCAATTGCACGAGTTTCGAAAACTCGAGGGTTTTACCCTACACAGGTTCGAATCCTGTACCCTCCGCTAGGATATGGAAACATTAGACAAACCACCACTCTATATTTATCCTCAAGAGGAGATCGATGAAATAACCTTGCGCGCAGCTGAGGTAGAAGTTTTTCAAGAAGCGATAAATGGGTCCAGAGGCAAATTGGAGGCTATAACAAAAGTGCGTGGACTGATACCTGATTTTTTCCCGGAGGTCAATGGCCTTAAACCAGCACAAAGAACAGATGCACCCAATATAGTAGGTGGAAGGCAAAGAAATTTGCTAGATAAACCACTTTCCAACGATTTTTTAATAGCTCGAAGCCTGGTCAATTTGCTTTGGGAAGACAAGTAATCATATCGTTTTAAAATGAATTTATCGAGCTATCGTTAATCCCCACGCCCTTTTTGCCCCGTTTCTTTTAAGAACCTTAACTACTTCCTTTAATGTTGAGCCCGTTGTAATTACATCATCAAAGACAATAATGTCGTATTTTATCTGGCGTATATCATATTTTGGATTAATAGCAAACACTCCCAGTACATTTTTCCTTCTCTCTTCTCCGCCCAGTTCGGTTTGGGGTGTTTTTTGCACTCTCCTAATTAACATTTCCGGGAAAAACTGCCAACCCATCTCGCTGGCAATCAATTTTCCAATCTCTTCCGACTGATTAAAACCCC
>C687J35174_10006062_pt1 | contig 15819 bp, 18 predicted proteins | sample RifCSPhighO2_01_FD_35174 | JGI IMG/M metagenome (IMG submission 35174) | reverse complement strand
TAAATCCTTTAGTTTTATTCTTAAGTTATGATTACTGCTTTCAGCTATAATCTCTTTAGATGAATTATAATTCATTTCTATTTTTGCCGGGCTGAAACTTATTGTATCTATTGCCAATCCCATATCTTTTGCCATGAAGTCCTTATAAAATTCATAACCATTAAAGTAATTACTTAAGTAAACTGCTGTTGTATAAATTATCAAGAATGCTAAAACTAAATAAAAAGTATATAATAATATTTTTTGTGTAGCACCCCTTTTATTCATATTTAATGTCAACCTTATCAAATTCATCCTTGATTTTCAGATTATTTACTCCTGGTTCAAACAAGAAAAATGGATTTGTGCCATTCATGATATTTTTTTCATGGTTTATGCAAATATCCTGTGGTTGCAGACAATCATCCTCAAAGAGTATTTTATCATCTTCTGTATTACATAAGCATAAGCATATTTCACATGATGGGGGTTTCTTTAATTTTGTTGTAATATCCTCTTTATTTCCAGAATAGATCTTTACATCTTTTAGATTTATTTCTGTATCCTCTTTGTTAAATGCAACAAGCAGATAATTCTCCTTTAATTCAAATATCTGGGTTTCTACTTGATTTATTCCTAATGCATTTATCTTTTCATTTAATTCATTGAAATAATTTATTTGGGAATCTGTTTTTCCTGTGCCCCAAATTATAAATTTGTTGACAACAGTTAAAAGGATCCATATCGCCATCAATGCTATAACTAGACCAATTATGAATTTTAAAGAAATACTCACACCTGCTTTTTTGTTCATAATTATACTAATTTGCTTATGTTTATAGTATTTACGGTTTCATTTGTTCCTTTCAATAAATTGCCAAAGGAGGAGAGTAATTGAGCTATCTGCTCCCTAAATGTTATTGCCAATACAACCAAGACAAGAAGAATAAGAATTGTTACCGCAATTACCTCTACAGGAAGAGCTCCTTTTTTGGACATTTTATTCAATTTGTTCTATTGCGTCATAACTTGATTTACATATTTCATCTATACCTGGGCATGTAATCCCTACAGTATCTGACCAGCAATGATGCTTTTCATCTGCTATTCTATCATCATTTGAATCCACATTAAATGTTACTCTACAATAAGAAGATTCACCTTTTAGATTAATACTTTGAGCAAATTGACACTTGCTTGTGCAGTCACTTCTTGCTGTATCTAAACTGTCAGGACCCACCCCTTGTATTCTATTAAATAAAGTTGAGGTTCCCCCCAAGAAGAAGAATGCAAGGACAACCAGGACAAGAATAACTAAAATTGAGATGATAATAACATTCATAGAAAGCTCTGCACCCTTTTTATTCATAATTAAAATAATTGAATTGTTCTATATAAATATTTCTATTGGCATTCTTTTACGCTTTGAGCTTTTTCAGATAACCAACATATATTACCTTTAGAGTCTTTGTATAAAGAATAATCTATGTTTAAATTTACTGTGCCCTGCCAAGGAATAAACAAGAATTTTCCTAAAGTATGAAGATATGGTTTCTCTTTATCAAAGAATATCCTTGCTACATCAACGTTATTCTTTTCAAATTTTTCATTAAAATAACAATTTGTATTTTCAATATCTGATGTTTCTAATGGAATTCCAAAACTTACCTTTTTAATTGCTTCATCCCTTTCTGTGTTTGTAATATCTATAACTTGCAGATTTGTAGTTCTTGATAATATCATCTGGTTTTTATTAAATCTTTTTATATTGAAGGTACAACCGCAATTAGTATCTTTTGATTCTTGACATTTTTCTAGATGATTTACCAAACTTTTGAATTCCTCTTGTGCCTGGATATTCTGCTCATGAATTGTCTCTGATTCTGTTTTAAACCCAAAGAATTTCATTATATTCTCTTTTAACTGAGAACCATATCCGAATATTACAAATATAATTATAAATAATGCAAATATTACAAATAATATTTCTGCTATTTTTCTTATTCCCCACATGTTAAAATTTGAAAATACTAATTATTTCCTTATATAAATCATAACCTTTTTCCTTTAGATAAAATATTATCCCTATTATAATTATCAATCCAAGCAGTATCAATAATATCTTGCTTATTTGCTCCCATCCAAAATCCGCTTTCTTATTCATTTCTAAATTTTAATTCCTCTTTTTTTGACTTAGGTTTATAATGAATTCCAGCCTCACATCCAGCTTCAATTACATCTTTACCCTGCATTACAAGCAATGAAGGAATCATAATACTTTGGTCTGATGTAACATATGCAATTGTGCCTATTGTTCCCACAACTAACCCAACAGTGCCTAATTTACCTACAGCACCTCTAAGGGTCGTAGATGCACTTTTTGGAATAAACTGACCAGCTTTATAGAATTTTCCTCCAATTGTTGTGCCTCCAGCAGGAGCTCTTGGCTGTGCGAATGTTCCTGTAAATACTTTTTTAGTGGATAATGATCCTATTCCCGGTATTGCTTTTTTAGATAAGGTTATTCCTAAGAAATTAAGTGCTACTCCTTCTAATACATTCAAACCTACTCCCTTTAAGTCATTTGGGGATTTTTTTTCTACTGCATAAATTATATATAGTTTTTCCGAGGGATCTATCTCTATTGTTCCATCACCAAAATCTATATCAGAATTTTCAGCCTTCATGAAGAATTCTGAATATGTTGATTCACTTTTTTCTGGATAATTATGGCTTAAATAATCCTCAAAGTCGTTCACATCCATGCTATTTATTTTTATATTCTCATCAAAACTTATTTCATCACCAATGAAGCAATATACATTAGAATCAAACTGAGCAAACCAACTTTTATCTGTAAGGAAATCAATTTCACCGCGACCATACATGTTCCACACATCATACATGCTTTTTGCTATTGTTTCATAAACTTCATACTTCTCTCCTTTTGCTTTATCCTGAAATGTTGTGCATGGAATGTTCAATTCTTTTATTAACACTCCTACTCCAGGGACTATTTTTGTAGAGCTTTGAAGTATTACCCAATTTTTACAAGCTGCTATATCTGCACTTCTTGAGCCTTCATTAAGAATGATATAAGTTAATGGGATTAAAATTGCGGCTACTAATAATAATATAATTATATTTTTAAAACTGCTCCAATCCCCTTTTTTATTGCAAAACATTTTTCAGAACCCCCATTACTATAAGGTAAACCATAACCATTAAGACTATTATCAATATTATTATCATTAACTGCGAGAATTCCCCTTTTTTCATACTGTTCCACCTATGTTTATGTTTGTTGCAAGCGCTGTGAATATCAACGTGACTATCAATGACACAAAGAAATATAGTATTGAGGAAGCATATAAGTTTTTGCCTGCTTTATACTGGCCTGAAATCTTGTTTCCTGATTCTATTCTATTTGCAAGGAATGTTAATATTATAACAACCTCAACTACATAGATTCCTACTATCAACTGTAGAAAGTATACTGGAATAATATTAGGAATTTCAAACAATCCTGTCAATGCTTCTACTCCACCTAGGCTTAATTCCTGTCCTTGTGTAGAAGATTCTAAGAGCAAGGCTGACAATTTCCCGAGGATTGTTACTATCATTGTTGACAAGCCAACTACAATACCTGCTATTATCGGAGTCAGGAAAGAAATCTGGGATTTCATACTGGATAATGTTTCTGCAAGCAAATCCTTTAATCTTTCATTAACCTGATGAATCCTATCTAAGTAAGTTGAAATTGAAGTCAATGACTTTGAAACTACTTGGGGCCCTTTTTTTGAGCTTTCTATCAATATCTTCATCGAACTTTCTATTATGTTTGAAGGATATCTCCATATTGCACCTATTTCTGAATCAAAGATTGCCCTTTTTACGTTAGCGCCTAATTTCTGGATGTTTAATGAAACCAATTCAAAGAAATTTCCTGTTGGAGTTCCTTTCATGTTTTTGGCTACATCGTTGAAGGCTAATTCAACCGGAATTCCATCTCCAATCCTATTGCCTAACTGGAACAAGCTTCCTGAAAATTCTATCTCGAGCTTCCTTGTTTCTTCTGTTATTTTTATAAGTTTTTTATTTCTTGTTGAATAATATATTGCCAAGGACAAAGCCAAGCCCAATGGCAGGAATAAGGATAATAAAACAGAGCCAGGACCAAATGGACCATAACATATATTTTCATACTGGCATAATGCACCATTCTGCTGCCTGAAATCCAGGAAATTTGCTCCAAGAAAAATGAAATCAATTTGCAGTGTGTAAAGTATTATCGGGATTAAGCTTATTATCATGAAAACTAAAAAAACAAACAATGAAATTATTAATGGATTAAGATATAATTCCTGATTTCCTATCTTTATTATTATATTCTTATACTTTTTTAATTCTGGGTTTTGCTCTATCAAATTAGTTTCTGCATAACCTGTCGGCTTTTTTGAGAGGACATTTATCCCAAACAAATAAACTACTATTGGCAGCAATATGTTATATAAGATGAAAATTATTATTATTTTTGTTGTTCCAGAGCCACCCATTAAGCTACCAATTAATGGAAGAATAACTAAACCAAGGATAGGCAGTACAACCCCCAGCATGTTTATTATTGTTATTGGATTTCTCAATTCCTGTGAGAAATGCAGCATTTTTTCAAAAGTTCCATTCAATATAACCTCCAATGCTTTTTCCAGGAGACTTACCCTCCTATCTTCTGAAGCTTCCTGCAATGAACCCTCAATCAAGTGAAATGCTTCAACGAATTCCAAGGAATAATTACGCCAGCCTTCTAGATAATTATCAAGAGATTCTTTCATTGAAGAGAATTTTCTTGTTTCCACATCCCAGAAAATTTTTCTCAAGTCAAGAGATAATGGAGGACCTATATGCTCTGATGCAAATTTTATTGCATTTTCTAAATTTGATGTATGGCGCATGTACATCACTATGTATAAAATGCATAGAACCATCTGGTTGGAGGCTTTTAACCTCCAGGAGCTTGCTATATAATTTGGAATGTTTGTCAATGGTTTTATCAGAAAGACAATTATCAACAAGACAAACAATGTCAGCAATATCAAGTTTGTATTTAAATCCCCTGTTGAAAGAAAAGACATTGCATTTATGAAAATCATTATCAAGAATAATATTAATGCTGTTAATATTGAGAATGAATAGGATCCTGCTGGGGTTATATTAAGATGAGAAGTTTCTATAGAAGCTTGAAGTTCATTGTAATCCTTTTCCTTTGGCTGAATATTCAAGATTCTTTCAGAAGAATTGCATAAAGTTTCATATGCTGTCAATCTTTTTGTCAGGGCTTCCTTCCTGAATCTAAGATATTCCTGAGAGAAAGTATCGATAGGAGAATAATTATCTACATCCTCAATATTTTCCTTGATTTTCTTTTTGTATTTATTTAAAATATCCTGGATATCCTCATCCATTTATCTACCTCTTTCTTTTTTTGAGCAATAGTACAATAAGTAATGCTAATACTATCAAAATTAGAGCTATACTTATCGCTGTAATATTATCATTTTTTTGATTAGTTTCCTGCTGAATTACTTTTTGCTGAGTTCCTTGTGATTCATTGATTTGTTGCTCTTTTGGCTGGGGAAAACATAAATTGTTTGAGCATGATTCATTGCATATACATTCCTCACAGGAATAAGTTATTTTTAATTTTACATTGTTCGGATAAATTCTCAAAGGCTCAACTTTCAGATTTTCCAAAGATAACTTGCTACTTTTGTCTATTATTCTTTTTTCATTATTCACGCAGACAACTATTGATCTTTCCTTGTTTCCTATCAGCATTAAAGTTATATTATATCCCGGAACTTCCACATTACCTTTTTCAGACAATTCCTTTTCTATTGTTTTTGCGTATACAGGAACTGATAGCAAAATCAGCAAAATAAATGCAAATATCACTTTTTTCATGATAATACTATCTTAGGATAATTTATATAAATTTTGTTTATTGAAGTATTGACTTCTTTAAAGCTCTTTTCAGCCATTCATGCCATTCAAAGAATATACGTTTTGAGTCAAGATAACCAAGCTCTTCCCTTATCGAATCACTTATCCTGTGAAACATATCATTGCTTTCAACAACAAAGTTTGCTTCAAGAATTGATGGCTGGTTTAATTTTAATGAATAATCAACCAAAGTTTCCTTTATTTTTGCCCTTAGCATAATATTATCCCATACTGCCTGCCAATTGCCTATCCATTCTTTTACATTGCCAGCTATTTCTTTTATTACTTCTGAATCCCCATTAATCAAATCCTGTGTCGGCTCTAGCATATCTGTTTTTACATTGTACTTCATTAAATCTACAAAACCTTTTTCCCTTAGAGGATCATCCTCCCAATGCTTTCTTACTTCTGATATTGAAAGAATTCTTCTTTGCTTATGCAATCCATCTGCACTTCTTATTGGATTTGAGACAACAATTATATCTACTGCCTTGAAACTGGTTCTTGGAACTTCTAAATCATTTACAACCCTATCAAAAACACCATAAGGATCTGCTCCATGAATCGTTCCTGCCACAACATTTGACAATGCACCAATCCTCATTGCTTCAAATAATGCTTTTGCCTCTGAACTTCGGATCTCACCTACAATCAATGCACTATCCCCAAATCTTAAGCTTGTTCTTATGCCTTCATCTGCCTCCATTTCTGCTGATGTCTTTGTCAATGCAGATCTGACTTTCATTGGCTGAATGTTATAATTTAATTTCCTTAATGCATCTATGGGTAATTCTTCAGTGTTATGAGCTATAATATTTCCTGTAATAAAACTTTCACATTCTGGAACAGAAAAATCATAAACATAACCTCCAAAATTTTCATCTATTTCTATACTTCTTATCTGATCAAAAAATAGATCTGATTTTAATAATATTTTTAGATTTGATATTAATTCATTTTTAAAATTTAATTGCTGTAAGGAAGAAGTTAATTTATTTATTCCTATAGCACTATTCCTTTTGGTATAATCATTGCTATTTAAACTCTTTAATATTTTACATAATTCTATCTTATCTTCTATAACTAAAGGTATTTTATTGGTTGGCTCATGTGTAGATACTTTTAAACAAAGAATATTTAATCTATCTTTTTTGTGTTTTGGTAAAATCCCTATCAAATCCTTAAATATTTTCCATTCTCTAATGCTTGAAACTCTTGAACTGTAAGTTTTATCTTTATTATATATATTTCCTATTCTTAGTAAAATATTAAATTGTAATAAAAGAGTTTGAATATCTTCAAGTAATTTTCTGGAACAGAGACTTATTGATATTTCTTTATTTGTTACTGTTCCATCCCCACTAAAGATACCTTTTAAAATGTATGATATTTGTATTTTAGATAAATTAAATACCCAATTTGGAATCCTTTTTATATAAGCATTTCCTTTTAACTCAAGAATTTCTGACATAATATACTTAAAAGTTTTTGAATTTATCATTAATGAAAAAGTATCACTATGCATTTTTATGTTAAATTTATATTTATTTGCTAAATTTCTGAGAATATTTCTATTTTCTTCTTCTACAACAGATAATATTACTGAATTTTTATCATAACAACCATCTGCTAACCATAATCCTATAAAAGTCAATAAATTTTTACAAAATGGAATCTTTATTGGAAGACTTTTTGAATTTGATGATACTTTAAAATTTGCTCTTTCTAATTCATAAATATTATATCCTAAACAATTTAAATCTTTAATAATCTTAATGGGAAGTATGCCTTTTCTAAACCAAACATTTCTCATTGATTTACTATATCTATGCTCTTTAGATAATTGTATTATTTCATGTTTATATTTTTTATTAAATTCTTTTATAACTTCTCCTTCAAAAAATCCTTTATTTAATTTTTCTAAGTAATCTATTATATTTATTGATTCTTTTATTTTATAATTAAACGGTAATTTTTTTGGGGTTAGTATATAACTTCCTTCTTTCAAATCTTTAACCTTAGTTTCAATAATTTTTGCATTTTTTCCAAGTCCAAATAAAGAATGATCTTCAGTTACTTTAATTATCTTTCCTGTGCGTGTAGTTATTTTATATATTGGTTTTTTTATTTTGTGCCTTATTAATTTAGTTGGTTTAATCCAATTAATCTTACCTTTTTTATCCATTGATAATATCTCAAAACAATCATTATTTCCTAATATTTCATGACTTGATAGGTTATACCAACAACCATCTTTTGAAATGGATGAATCTATAATTCTTCCAATTGTTGTTCTTTCGATTTTGTTATTCTTTTTGACTAATATTTCACAATCACCAGTTACGCTATCTTCTACTGTTAGTATTCTGTACTTCCTCATTATTTCAACAAGAGTAGAACCCAGAATCGACGTTTTACCACTTGACCTAGTTCCTGCAAAAATTAAACATCTGTTTCCTTCTACGATAAAACTTAGCAATCCTGCTGCCAAAGGACTTAACATCTTATTTTTAATAAATAAAGGATATGTCCATGGCTGATCCCTATGTCTTCTGAAGGCAAATGCCAATCCAACAGGGCTTAATGGTCTGCCCATTATCCCTACCCTTGCTCTTGCCTTAGGCAATATTAATTCTGTGTCAAGAACCGGATTTGCTTCATCCAATGGCCTGCCTGAGAGAATCCTAAACTTAGAAGCCCATGATTCACCGTCTTCTTTGCTTGGATAGAAATTAGTTATACATTCATGATAATCTTCGTGAACAATAAACATTGGTGATTCACCTATCGGACCATTGATGGTTATATCCTGGATTTTAGGATCTTCAAGAAGAATTTCTATAAGACCAAAACCAACTGTGTATCTTACTAAAATTTCTGCAAGTTCATTTAATTCCTTGTATTTTAATTCCATGAATTTATGCTCTGCCAATTCTTGAATCAAGTCTCTTCCAATATTGTAGAAGGTTTGCCTCATTCTTTCAGGATCTATTAATTCATCTTTTTGGGGTTTATGCTCTGCTAAAGCATTTCTTGCTATGTCAATTAATTCATATTTGTCCTCTGATATCTTGAATTCAGGAGGGGTTACATGATACAAGTATTGAATCTGATCAGGAATCTTAAAAATATTAATCTCAGTTTTTCCAATTGAATATGCATCTATCTCCTCAGAATGCAAAGGTGGCTGAGCCATTAATCTTGTGAACATAAAGTCAGGAGTTATAGAAGGTTTTATTATCTGCTTGTAGACTTCTCTTGTTCCAAATTCATGACCAGCAAGATAGGGTTTTGCCAAGGAAATCAATTTTGTATTTTCAAATAATCTTAATAGTTTAGTTAATAACTCGAGATAACCCGTTCTTATATTTATTTCATTTGAAAATTCTGTGTTTTCAATCTTAATTTTTTCATCCCTGATTAATCTCTTTAATTCAACATAAACCCCTATTGGATCTGATTTCAATGTGTTAATTATCAATGACTGCAAATTAACCCTGAAATAATCTGAAGATGTTAATTCCAATATTTTTCTGTCTTTTATCAGGTATTTATACAAACTAGCTATTTCTGATAGCATCCTTGTCTGCTCATAATCATATTCATAGTTTCTCCTGTCAACAAGAATTATTTTCTGCGCTGATGGAATTTCAACGAGCTTATCAATGACATGAGCCATGCCTATAGCATTGTCTTCTATGGAAGGAAGATAAGGATAATTCTGGCAATATATCTTTAGAACATCTGCATTGCCCTGCTTTTCTATCTCATGGCTTCCTGGCTGGACTTTTTTGTTGAAAAGCATATTAATTAACTGTTTGTTTTATATAAAAGATTTTTGATATAGAAACGTTTTTATTTAAGTAAAATTCATTAATACTAATGCAGGATGATGTAAGCGATAGGATAAGAATTCTTGAATCTAAGTATGACAGCTTGAGAGACAGAATGATATTGATCAATGAAAATCTGGTTAATGAATACAAGAGATTAAGCGATGACATAAAAGTCCTGGATTCTGAGATAAAGGATTTGAAGAAGGATATTTTTGAGATGAAGGATGCTTTGAGACATGTCTTAAATGAGTTGCAGAATTTTGCAAGAAAGGAGCATTTCAAGGTTTTAGAAAAGTATATTAATATGTGGAACCCTTTTAATTTTGTCACAGAAGAAGAAGTCTTGAAGTTAATCAATGAGAAAAGAGGTGTTAAAAATAGAAAATCAAAAAAGAAAGAGCAATCAGGACATTTATGATGCCATAAACCAGAGCAGAACACAACCACCTCCTGCTCCTGTCGGCAATCCTTTGGATGAATTAGATCAGTTTGAAATGCCCTCTCCAGGTAATGCTCCATCTTCAGGCATGGAAGAAGCACCCTCGCCATCTTTTGAGGTACCAGAGCCACCTTCTTATGATGCTCCAAGTTATAATGCTCCATCATTTCAGCAGAGTTTTCAGCAGCCACAATTATCTACAGATTACATTCAGCAAATAGCAGAAAGCGTTGTTGAGGAAAAATGGGATGACTTGATGAGCAAGGTTGGAGATATCAGGCTATGGAAAGATAAAATGGATGGAGAGATAACTGCAATAAAGCAGGAAATCATGAGAACACAAAATCATTTTGCAAATCTGCAGAAAGCTGTTTTAGGCAAGGTTAGCGAGTACAATGAAAATATACTTAATATTAACAATGAAATGAAAGCCCTGGAGAAAGTGTTTGAAAAGATATTGCAGCCTATGACAGAAAACATAAAAGAACTTTCCAGGATAACTGAGAAAATAAAAACAAAAACCAAATAATTAAGTTTTAATAAATCCCTGGGATATAAACATTATTGCATAAGTTGTCATTAATAACAGGAATAATGCCCCTAATAATCTTGGATGCACTAGGGCTCTAAGACCTTCTGTTGTTCTTGTTCTATCATCACCTTCCCCATAAGGAGATTGCACATCCTGAAATGCATTGACTATCACTATTATAAATATAATCAAAGCTACAACAATTATTGGCCAGACAACACTGCCGCTTTTCACTGTCTTGAATATTGATTCCTCTTTTACACCTATGAACATAAGCATTGCAACTATAAAGAAACCAAATATTATCATCAATATGAACCACGGCGTTGCCATGTTCACTATTTTTACCATACGTGTTGAGAATATGAATATCATTGCTATAGAGAATGCCGCTATTGCCTTTGGAGCAAAATTACTTCCTAATAATTTGAATTTATCAAGGATTGCATAAGAAATAATCAAAATAAAAAGAAATGTAAATAATGGAGTCAGATATTGTAGTATTGTTAAGTCAAGCAATGTTGCCATTTTTTATCTTTTGAATAAAGCATTAGCTATATTTTCACCAACATCTGTCAGTTTTACTTTATCCCTTCCGGATCCTCCTGTAACTAATGCTATAACTATTATTATGATGAGAATTGCTATTATCACATCCCAATTATATTGCACCCAGTATGGCAGTTGAAATCCTAAACTTGGAGACAAACCCCAGTATATTGCAATTAGAGATATAACTGCTGCAATAACTAGTCCTATCCCTCCCAAACCTTCATGAACTTTAGCTCCGAATATTCCAAATAATATCATAGCCATTACAGCAACTACAATGTACAATGAAATTTTAGGCAGGAAACTATTCAGTGTATAAACCAGTGAAAATTGAGTTACAAATATCAAGCCAATTACCACAGATACTATCACATTAATATTTTTTTTACCTGTGCCTAATATTTGTGTTTTTTCAAGGATTGCGAATGTAATTGCAAATATCAACAGGAAAGGCAGGATATACTCGTAAACTCCAGAGCCCTGTAACTGGTAAAATAAATCACCAAAAAATACCATTTTTATTTACCCTCCTTTTTTTCCGGCTTGCTTCCTTGAGTTATATATACTATTGCAGCAACTATAACTATCAAAACCACTATTGCCCCGAATATTGTTCCTGACCAGTTCTTGATTATCCAGTCAATCAAATATTCCAGGACACTCATCTCTTGCCCTGCTACTGTCATGTAAATTGCATTTAAAAAGATTAGTATTACCCCAATGAACATAATAATTATGAACCCCCTGTTCCAATTTTTATGTTTCTCTGCAAAATTTAATTCATCCTTTACAAATATTCCTATTAATATTAAGAAGCTTAGTGAAGCAACCAGTAACAAGACAATATTTGGCAAGGATTCATTTATGGCTCTTACAATGTTTGCTGTAGCAACAACTAGTAAAGCCACAACAAAAGAAACCATTGAATTAAGATTTTTATTCGGCATGTATTCATCTGTGCCATGAATTTTTATTGTGCCAAGAATTTTTGTCTTTTCAAGGACTGCAAAGGTAATTGTGAATACAAGAAGGAAAGGTAGGATTACATCAAATAATCCAAAGTCCCTTAAAAACTCAACAGCTTTTCCTAACGGAGAGACCATTATTCCTGTTCTTCCCCATCATAACTTGGGATTGCAGATTTATTTATGACTACAACATCCCCTACAGCCTTGACTAATTGATGAGGAATAATCACCCCTTTTGCACCGCCTAATATTTTGGTCAGAGCTGAGCCTTTTGTTGCCCTTATACGCCAGCCATGAACCCTATTTCCAGAGATTAAGCATTCTTCTATATCTCCAAAATAAGCACCATCATCTGTAAAGACCCTCATATTGTATATTTCAGAAATTCTTTTTGTTTTTAACATTTTAATACCTCCATTAATATATTGTTTGAAATGATTTAAATATTTAAATATTTCCCTTTTTTTATGAATTGCTATAAAAACTTGTATATATTGGGGACATCACATATTTCCAAGGAAAGCGTGGATAAGGTAGAATATTTTGTATTAAAGAGCAAACCAGACATAATAGCTATTGAGCTTGACAGCAAGAGGTTTTATGCCTTAACTCAGGAGACTAAGGCTTCTTTTAAAGATATTTTACAATTAGGAATTAAGGCTTTCTTGATTAATATGGTAGGGGCTTATGTAGAGAAGAAACTAGGCAGGATTGTTGGAGTAAAGCCTGGCAGCGAGATGAGGAAAGCAATAGAGCTTGCAAAGGAAAATAACATAAAAATAAGCCTGATTGACCAGGACATTAACATAACAATGAAGAAATTAAGCAAGGCTATAACAGTTAAGGTTGTTTTTAGGTTTATTTGGGACATAGTAAGAGCAATTTTTGGGAAAAGAGACATAGAAATGTTTGACATAAGAAAAGTTCCTTCAAAGAAGGTTATTGACAAAATTATTAATAAAGTTAAGGAGAAGTATCCAGAGATATACAAAGTTTTGATTAAGGAAAGAAATGATGTTATGGCAAAAAACTTATATAAACTAATGAGCAAGTATAATGATAAGAAAATATTCGCTGTTGTGGGAGCAGGGCATGAGTTTGAAATCATTGATATCATCAAGGGAATTGAAGCATAGCATCTGGATCATTGTTATTTTAACCTTGATATTTGGATTCAATGACAAAAGCAATGTTTTTGTGTTTAGCCACTGGATTTATAATTTATTTTCAATTTTCATTTTAGTTGTTATAACAATGTTAGCGCATATGGTTGGAGCTAAATTGGCTGCTAATTCCTTAAGCCAGGATGCTGAGTTAAGCATTGTCAGCATGAAAGGCTTGAAAATCAATGTTCTTGGCGCAAGAATCGAGGAAAAGTTTGACTGGAATATTTTTGGATTTAAAGTTAAGTATATTCCTTTCAGCACCATTGTTGGATTGTTTTTTATGCTTTTGTCTTATGGAACTTTTTATTTCACTGCTGTTTCAACTATAATTGTAAAAAGAATTCCGAGATTTGGAAAGGGATTTTATCTGGATGAGAATAAAGAAGCCCTGATTTATTTCTGGGCACTGGTTGCTAACTTGATTTTAATGGTGATTTTCATGTGGCTGAATATCAATGAAGGAGTTTTAATAAATGCTTATTTTGTATTCTGGAATTTACTGCCAATACATGGATTATTGGGAAGCAAGATATTATTCAATAACAAAACTCTTTATATATTCTTCTTGGTATTTGCTTTGATATTTTTATTGTTTATTGGAAAAATCAGTTTAATTTTACTGTTAATATTTGGAATAATAATTGCCTTCTTTGTTATGATGCTGTGGTTCTTTAAGTTTGAGTATAAACCATAAATAATATTATAAATCTTTATTGTTTATAGAGAATATGTTTGAAATCAAGGACTTTAAACCAAGACTGTACCAGGAAAACATAGTTCATACTTCATTGACTAAGAATACACTTGTTGTATTACCTACAGGATTGGGAAAGACTTCTATTGCAATGATGTTGGCTGTCAACAGATTAAATAACTTCAGAAATTCCAAGATATTATTTTTAGCACCATCAAAGCCTTTAGTTGCGCAGCATAGGAACACATTCAAGAAGCACATAGATGCAAAGATGGAAATTTTTACAGGGGAAGTAAAGCCAGAATTAAGAAAGGAATTATATGAAAATAATGAAATAATATTTTCTACCCCACAAATAGTTGCTAATGACATAACAAATAAAAAAATCAACTTAAAGAATTTTTCCTTGTTGGTGTTGGATGAGGTTCATAAATGTGTTGGGAATTATGATTATGTTCTTGTTGCCAAAGAATTTATGAAAGAATCTCAATATCCAAGGATTTTGGGATTGACTGCCTCTCCTGGAAGCGATAAGGCAAAGATTGATGAAATAAGAAAGAATGCATTTATTGAGGAAATAGAAATAAGAAGCAATGATGACATTGATGTAAAGCCATATGTNCAGGAAGTCAAGATTGACTGGATTAAGATAGAATTGCCTTCTAAATTCTTGGAAGTAAGAAAATTCCTTATTGATGCATTAAGAGAAAGAATGAAAAGATTAAAAGGATGGGGCTTGATTGGAAGCTCTCAAGATATGGTTGGTAAAGGGCAATTATTAGATTTACAAGCAAGAATTCACAGAAAAATCTCTGAGGGTCATAAAGATGTTAGGTTATGGGATGGAATAAGCTTGACTGCACAATGCATCAAGATAAGTCATGCCATTGAATTATTGGAAAGCCAGGGAATAAGCAGCCTATATAAATACATGAATGGAATTTTTGAGAGTAGTGAGAACACTCAAGTCAAGGCTATTAGAGCAATTGTAAAAGACATTAATTTCAAGTCAGCTTACATAAAATGCAAGGCTCTTTATGAAGAGAGCATAGAGCATCCAAAAATGGATGAACTAAAAAAAATTGTTTCTGAAGAATTAATCAATGATGATGTTAAGGTAATAATATTCACGCAATACAGGGATTCTGCAAAATTAGTTGAGAAGGAATTGACTAATATGAAAATTAAAAGCAGCATTTTTATCGGACAGCAAAAAAAAGAAGGACAGGGAATGAAGCAAAAAGAGCAAATCAAGATAATAGAAGATTTTAAGCAAAATAAATTCAATGTTTTAATCTCGACAAATATCGGAGAAGAAGGCCTTGATATCCCTGAAGTTGATTTAGTCTTGTTTTATGAGCCAATACCCTCTGCTATAAGATACATCCAAAGAAAAGGAAGAACAGGAAGACAGAGCAAGGGGAGAATTGTCATTTTGATTGCAAAGAACACAAAAGACGAAGCAAGCCACTGGACAGCTTTCAACAAGGAAAAGAAGATGTATAAACTGCTTAAAGGAATTAATGACAAGATTTCACTTGATAAGCAACCAACATTGGAAAATTTTGGAAATAATGACAAACTAAAGATAATTGTTGACCACAGAGAAAAAGGAATTGTTAATGAACTAAAGGATTTGGAATTGGATGTTGA
>C687J35174_10006042_pt1 | contig 15842 bp, 16 predicted proteins | sample RifCSPhighO2_01_FD_35174 | JGI IMG/M metagenome (IMG submission 35174) | reverse complement strand
GTGCCGAATATTAACGCTATTAGGAAGTTACTCAAGAAGTAGAAGGTAAAGAATATATACACTCAAAGGCACAAAAGTGCCTTTGAGTGAAATTGGGTGGACACCCTGTCGGAAAGTTGGAACCAGCTTGAAAGCTATGTTCTGCGATCGTACGAGCTTATACGGAGCGCAGGAATACCAACTATTCTTAAGGAAGTTGCAGCGTAGAGACTCACAGGAGGGTAATAGAACCGGAAATACATACCACAAAACCCCAGGCCAAATTACCTGGGGTTCCCGTTAGAGGCTATTCGGGTGAGCCTGCGAGCCGCTCGTGCGTGCGTTTATAGTTCCAGGAATCCCAGAATCCACTTACACCGCTGTACTTATCGTGTAGCTGCTGGAGTTCTGACAAATCCTGGACATTTTTGAACACTTCCTCGAGCCTCCTCTTTGCAAGTTGCTGANCACTGTAGTCACCTACCTGATAGAGGTGGTACAGCTGTTCGGCGGTTGCGCACTCGAGAATAGCCTTCATCTTTACCCTAAGGTGCTCGGCGACCTCTCTCTCCTTCTGCGTCGGGGAGTACTTGCAAGCGATGATTAGAAGCAAGTTTTCTACTTCACTCCGAGTGGATCCGAGAAGAAGTACTGCCTTAAGCCACGAAAGAGTCTTGAGCTCCTTGCGGTCGGTAGTCTCGTAGATGCGCATTGCATCACTGACGGTGGTGGTAAAGATGAGCGCCTTGTCGAGCAATTGCTCCCGTTCCTTATGCGCTACGGCCACGACCTTGCGAGCTTTCTTGAGACGGATATCGGCTGAAGTGGCTTTCCTGAGATACGTCTTACCGCTCATGATTTGTCTCCCTATTTGAAGGTGCGATTGAACTTCCGTGATAATGCTGATTCTATAGCAAATAGTCAATAGATAGTCATAGATATATTTATACACATCTATGACTGAATACCTTGATTCTACGACGTATTCGTGAGATTATAGTCAGAATAGTATGACTATAGATACCAGCAACAATCAAAAAACGGCCTATATACAGGCGGCTTTTCAGGTAGGAATGTCCTCAAAAGCTGCAGCCGTATATGTCGCATTACTTGAAGCCGGGGTTCCTCTTAGCCCCAAGGGACTTATAGCTAAAACTAGTCTCCATAGGCAGTATGTATACGATGCTCTCCATGAGCTGCAGGGATCCGATCTGGTATGGACTACTGGGAAGGATAGGGCAGTGAAATACCAAGCAGGCAGTCCTGACAAGCTGGTACAGGAAGTCGAGAAAAAGCGCATCGATACTCTCGAAGGAGTNCAGGGCCTAATGCAGCTCTACGATAAGTCTCCTGCTGGGGTAGTGGAAGTAATTCGAGGAAGGCGGGCAGTTATTGAGAGTGAATTTAGGCTTCTTGAAGAAGCCAATGAAGGCGACTTCCTTGATATCGTCGGAGGCGCAGGCATGAGATGGGTTGAGTTATTTGCCGAACGGATTCCAGAGTGGGAAGCGCGTCGCAAGGAAAAGAGCATTCAGCTTCGGTATATAGGCAGCGGAGAGGATGTTCGACATAACCAAGAGGAGAGCATTATCGAGAATGAGTCGAGGTCCATCCCTGGCATTGGAGACATCGTGAATGTTTCAATTCGTCCAGACAGCGTGTCCTTCAATATTTACGAACCTGAGGTTCTTACGGTGCGTGTGAAGAATCGGGGGGCCGTTCAGAGTCAGCGTGCATTATTCGAAGTGCTTTGGAAGATAGCAAAGTAACAAAGAAGCCGTCTTATAAAGACGGCTTCTTTGTAATGTTGGTGGAGATGGTGTCTGAAAGTTGGAACTCCTTAGTGGAGTATGTAGAGGCTTGGTATCCTCTCATCAAAGCCCTAGAAGAGAAACGCCTAGAAGCCCAGAAATTGGCTCTCACGGGCGAGATTGTGTCTATTCGGACGAAGGTTGCCTAGACTTGCCCGTATCGGTTAGGGAGGCTTTTGGCTTCTTATAAAGGTGAGGATTTACGCGTTTATCTACTTTCAAGAGTAGCGCGAAAAAGCCTACGATTCTTTGTTTCTCTTCCTCATTCCACACAGGCTTAGTTTGTTTTGCCAAAGGTCTCAAGAGCTAGTTTTATCTTCTGGCTAAAGTCTTCAACATTGAATACACCATGATTTTCTAGGCGAAGTAGTGGAACCCCTGCATCTTTCAAGATTCGTTCTACTTCCTTATCGCGCTCCTGGCGGTCTGGTCGCTCGTGTGTTTTATCGTCTAGCTCGATTGCTAGTTTAGGAGAAAGATACGCCTTGTCGCAAAGCACGAAATCCACAGACTTTCGATTGATATGTGCGAGTGCTGCTCGCCAGTCTTGTCCCACGACTTTATTATCTAGCAAGGTTGGAAGATGCACCTGCGCAAAGATGTGGTAATCATTTCCAACTGCTGCAATAAGAGTGTCATAGCACTCATGCTCCGCACGGGTGAGGAAAAATTGTTTCTTTTTATATTGATACTTCGCTTTTTCTTTCTCGCCACCTTCAAACTTGGCTTTTAAGATTGTGAGAATTATTCCGATAGCAAAGATGATGCCCGCTAATATATAAAGTTTAATCATATTTTTAGTACCAACAAAGCTCTGCTTTTTCGCCTATCTGTTCCTCGACGTATTTGGTAGCAGTGATTAAATCTCCAATCTCATCAATCAGTCCATTTTTCAAAGCATCCTCTCCAACAAAGGTGAGACCGCTAGCGAGTTTTTCAACGGCACCAATCTCCAGCTTTCTGTTTGTCGCCACATCTTGAACGAAAACATTGTGAGCTTTGCGAAGGTCTGCCATCACAATAGCTTTCTCTTCCGCTGAAAGCGGTCTACCAGGGTCACCAACATTCTTGTATTTTGCAGATGAGAGTTCTGTATAGGTGTAACCCTCTTTTGCATTCTTGCCTGATTCATCAAGATAGGAAGCTGTGATACCGATACTACCGACATCAGAAATCTTTGAGGAATATATCTTGTCCGCTCCAGTTGCTGCCCAGTATGCAGATGATGCACCCAATCCTCTTATGACAGCTATGGTTGGCTTCTCTGTGCTTTTAAGTGCGTGTGCTATCTCCTCGCCAGCTACAGCATCACCGCCACCCGAATCAATCGAGAGCATAATCGCTTTTATGTTCGGGTTATTTTGCGCAAGTAAAATCCCATCAACTATCTCTTCCGAAGAAGATATGTCCACTTCTTCACCCGCTGGCTGTAGTGGGGTATAGGTACTCAAGTAACCCTTAATCGAAAACGCCATAACATTACAATTTTCTGGGATAGCTGATTCAGCTAGTTCTTCGTAATCTCCACTAAAGAGATACGCACCACCAACAAAAGCGAGGAGAGCGATGATGGCTATTAGAATTGTGATTTTCTTTTTGTTCATGGATGGAGTTTCTAAATTACGACGTTTTGTTCCAATAAAGAATCTAACGCCTCAATCTTTATGACGTTCGCAAGCATTTCTTCTGGGGTCGCGCTTTTAAGTTTCTTCGGTTCTGCTGTGCGAATAGAAACACGATATTTCAAAGTTTCAGCTATCTTATCGTTAAACTTCGCATCTCCATTTTTCAGAAAAAATACTGTAGCTTCATGGAGCGCTCTATCATAAATTTCTTTCTCTACTTTCAAGCGTGAAAGCCCGCCTCCAAAGAAACCATCCCAAAAGGATGCAAAAAATGACTTATGTTCTACTACTGGGTCTTCTCCGTACTTTGAAGCAATCGCATCAGCGATTTTCTTTCCTTCGTCTTCAGCAAATTTTTCAATGTTGATTTCCATAAATTATTTAGCAAGTGCTTTAAGGAAACCCAAGACAAACCCGAATCCTTCCCAGATAAGGACAGGAGATATTACTGCAAACCAATTCCAATCAACGCTATCAGTCAATTTTAGGATTATAAAAAAGACGGTCAGAAGATAAATAAGGACGCTGATTGTCTTATTTGTTTGTTTGCCTTCTTGTGATACCGTCCCTTCTTTTTTAGCAGAAACTGTTTCCTTCTTCTCTAATAGATTTTCTATATATTCCACGAGCGCCTTGCTGTTCTTGAATTCAAGGTCAGATATACCAACATATTTTGGCGAATCTTTTTTAAACAATGACTCATTGAATTTTTCTACATACTCAAGTTTTTTGCCGTATTTAGATTCCTCCCTCTTTTCTTCTGGCAAATTCCAGTATTCTTCACTCCCTTTCTTTTCTGATTCAGAGTCGGGATACCATATACTTTTGCCGTAATCACCTGTAATGATTTGCAGTCCGTGGGTATCATTTTTTATAGCCTCCTCCACGTTTGATACACCAAGTTTTACTCTCTCGATGGATTGTCTCAAAAATTTCCTATAGTCTTCTTTTGAAATTATTTCTTGGTGCTTGGATAAAATATAGAGATTGGTTTCGTAATGTCCAAATATGTCAACCTTACTCCACTCAATTTGTTTCTTTAACTCTTCGATATGCTCCTTTGCTTTATAAATAGCGTTCTTATAATGAGGAGTTTCCATTATCGCCGATTCTAAAACAACCCCATCTTTAACATCATTTTGCCGTCCATCAGTAGACGAACTACCACTCTCCAGCAACCTAACGTAAATTTCTAATGGGTCTGCAGAAATCTTATATTCAAAGGTTTGGGTATTTCTAAAATAATCATCTTTGACGCTTGATTCAACCGTAAACTTCTTTTCTTCGGGCAAGAAGTTAAAGTCAGTCGTATCGTATTCGTCGTCTACGATAATCGAATTTTCTTCATCAAATACTTCTACGGTTTTCATAATTACATTTTCATTTATTCTAATAATTTTATTGATTAAGAACGGCAGACAGAATTGCAGCAGGTACTTCAACCTCGTCTAAGCCGATGATATAAGGTTTTTCTTTTCCTTCTTTGTGTATACCGATTCCATCTTTATAGAGTTCAAAAGAATGGATTTTACTATAAGGAAACGCAAAGCTCTTTCTGCTTCCCAGAAAACCAACACGTTGATTGCTCATCCAAAAGTTACCCGTGTCCTCATCAACCATGACTTCACGAGTTTGGGGAGCGAGCTTAATTGAACCTACGCGATAGCGTACACCCTTCATCAATTTAACTGACCCTGATAAACCACTATAGCTCATACTGGTTGTGACTTTCTTCTGCTTTTTAATGGTTGCGCCACAAAGCCAATGTACTACTTCGTCTTTCTTAAAGATTACATTGAGTCCACTATGCTGCGGAGTTGGCAGAATACCTTTATCAATAAGAGCAAGGGAGTAGAACTTATTAAAGTTAGACTGATTAAATTCAAAATCGGTCTGCTTCAAATCAAAGTATCCCATGAGAGCTTCTAGCTCCTTCTTTTCTTCGTCAGTAATACGCTCGTCGGTTGAGATACCCTTAAACATTATCGAGGCAGCTCGCTTATGGGCATCCTGCAAATCTTCTTTTGAAAAGCCATGTTGAGCTGCTAGTTTTTCTAGCTGTGCTTTCTCGTTCTCATCGAGCTTTCCATCAGCAAGAAACTTTGTAAGAGCTTCTTGGTATTCACCTTTTCCTTCTCTTTTTGCTAAATAATTTGTTACGAATTTGAGCATATATTTGTATATTAACTAATAATCTTTATGCGCTTCTTGTGCCTTTGCAGTAAGGGAAACGAGAACAGCCGTAGAACTTACCTCTACGCCCATTTCGTAAAATCATACGAGCGTTACAGCGCGGACACGTTAAGTCACTTAATACAGGAGCAGGTTTAGGGCTAGTAGATGTTTGGTAATTTCTCCTCCCTTTGCAGGTATTGCAGAACCTTCCATACCCCGTAATCAAAGAGGAGTCCTTAAATTCGCCTGTTGATTTGACCTCTTTGCACTTTGGGCATTCTCGCATGTCTCCGTTTTGGAGTCCTTCAATGGTGCCGTGTATGTTGGCAAGAAGAGAATTAGCGTTCTCTGGGTTCTTGAGTAGGCGCGTAATTCTGTCATCTAAGCTCGCTATGGGATTCTCTCCGCTATTAAACTTATTGATGCGCAGGAACTTATAGCCGTAGCTCTCCAATACTTTCTGACGGTATACATCCTCATCAGAATAATAGTATTCGTAGTTATATTCATTGACTTCATCGGCATCTTTGAAGTGCTCCTTGAAACCATCATATTCAATTATTATTTTATGCTCCTTGTGACGCTCATCGGTATAGATAAGAAGGAAATCAACTTTGTATGCTGGATGTGTGTATGTACGGTCTAATTGCTTGAGATATTTTCCTATCTCAAACTGTGGCATAAACTCAATAGAGTCTTTGTGTTGGTTCCAAAATTTTGTCTGATAAAACCAATTCAATACCTCGACCTCCATCTTGGAGTTCTTATCCACTTCGGAAATATCACGCTCTTTTCGAGCTTCTTCCAGCATATAGTGGTAGTGCCTCAAAGCTTCTCCAGCAGAGCCATTGAAGTCCTCAAGAGGCTTACTAAGGACGAAATGAGCGCACTCTTTAGCACGACTAAAGCCCACGTTCAAACGCTGTGCTTTTATCTGACCGTCTTCCTCGATGTCTACATTGCTCAAGTCCTTTATGAACACGCCCCAGAGCTTATCGCTATGAGCCGAAGCTACCATGGAGTAGTAAATGATGTCTCGTTCCTCACCCTGACAGGTGTCGAACGTCATAATCTTTAGCTGTAGCTTTTCCTGGAAATAATCCCACTCTGGCATTTTGCCAATCATTTCTACCAGCAGTTTTTGCTGATTTGTATGTGGTGTGATGATACCTACACTCACCGCCTTGTCTTCGTCTTTTAAGCGCTTGAGTTCAGAGATAATAAACTCTACTTCCTTTGCGTTGGTGTTTGGATACAGCTCATCTTCTGGGGTAGGTTCGACGTACGAAAATTTTAGCACCTCATCCACGGATTTCCCGCGAATCTTCATCACCTGCAAACTGTCACGGTAAAAGTATTTATTTGAGTACGAAATGATTTCCTTGTAGCCTCTGAAATGTTTTAGCAACTGGATATTGTAGTTGCTGATGAACTCAAAGAACTCAAGGATGGAAGTCTTGATATTGAATTTATTAAGTCGCTCTAGCTTTATCGCATCAGTAGAGACATTTGCCTTGAAGTTTGCGCTCAACCCGTTGAGATACTCACGGTTAGTATCACCACGTGCCTGTGCAGCCTTGATGTTGCTGAATTGCTTTTTGTCTCCAAGAATTAAAACTTTCTTTGCTCGTAAAAGCGCAGGAAAAGCTTGCGCAATGCTTACCTGTGAGGCTTCATCAATCACCACCAAATCAAACAATTCTGATTCCAAGGGGATATATTCGGCATAGTCTCTGATTCCCGCCAGGATACAAGGGAACGCCTCTTTAAGCTTCTTAAACTCATCTCTAGGGAACCTCTGCTTATTCTTGATGATATTACGCAGCGTTTGGGCATCGCTACGGTTATTCTCGTAGAAATCTATAAGTCGTCCATCGAGAAGATACGTTACCTGTGTGGTAACCAAGTCTTCAATTTGCTTCATGCGTGCTGCGTAATTCAACTCATGGATATTTGAGAAGTCCCTGCTTACTTTTTGCTTCAAATTCAAGTACCTAATTTGTTTATCAAATTCCAGTTCAGCAATATCGAGGACACCATTGTTCATCACCGTATTGAACTGCTCGATGTTGATGCCAACTTTCTTTGTTGTCTTTGGATATTTTTCAGCAATCTCTTTGAGATATTCTACGTCTTCGTTTAACACAAGAACTTCCTGGACTGCTTGAGCAAGTGTGGTATCGGTAATGAGTCTATGAGCCAATGCGGTGTAGTCAAAATCCTCCTTATTCTTTCCGTTTATATCATCGCCAATTTTTTCAGCAAAACTAAAAATCTCATATAAATCTTTTACTTCTTGAAGCTGTGTGTGGGGAGTCGAGAGCGTGCTATGAATGAAGCTCTGTTTAAACTTTATATCAAGTTCTTCTGCCTGCTTCTTGCTGAACATGTACCCGACTGCCCAAAGTTTTAATTTTGAATACTCTTCAATAAAATGTTGAAGTCCCTTTAAATCTTTTGAGTTAAATTGCGAAAAGCGATTTACTACATCAATTTTATTAGAGAACGATGCTTTGATTTTTTCCACTCCTTCGAGAGCAAGTGTAAGAAAACGGATAAAACTCTCGCAGTCATCGAGGGATTTTATTGCCTTTGTATTTGTTCCGAGGAGTTCAAATAGTTTCTGTGTCTCATTAGAGACAAGAGTGCCCTTGATTTGCTGTAGCGAAGTTCGCAGGTCGCCGAGTTCAATCGCAGCTTCGTCTTGCTGCGCCAATTCCTCAATGTCGAAGATTAAATCTTTCTCTCTGAAATAAACTTCTAAGTCGAAAAACTCGTGTATCTCTTTGATGTTGATATCGCCGTAGGCGACAATTTCTGCTTCAAGGTCTTCCCGCAAGGAGTTGCCTGACTTGGTGATAGTTTCTTCTATCGTTTCGTAATCCTGCCGTACTGCGCGATGATGAGTTTTTATTCCTTCAATGGCACTCTGGGCAAGAATTGAGTTGTAGGTATTGCCAGTTTTGCCAAGACGTAAAATAGGGTTTTGAAAATTCTTATCGTACCGCACCTTATTCATCGTTTGGGTAATCTTGTCTTCAACAACATCTAGCGCCTCCTTTTTATCGGAAAGCACCAGCACAGATTGATTCTTCAAAATCGCATCGAAAATAATTGCGGTAATGGTATGACTCTTTCCTGTTCCTGGCGGTCCCGAAACTACGATGTAGTTACAGCCATCTTTATGGACTGCCGACAAGATTTGGCGCTGCTCACTGTTGAGTGGTATTGGACTTGGGTATACCAATCTGTCTGACGTTCCTGTGTCGTCCCATTCACCCTCAACTTCTGGGTTATATGGCTGTGGATTTTTCTGAATGAAGTCCTCAATTAACTTATTGAAAATTTCCGCGAGGTCTCCACCTTCCTGGCTTAACTGCTGTAAAATTTCTTCGTAATCATTTACCAGTGCCTCGTCTGACTTATCAAACAAGCAGATGTAGCTGCTGTTGGAAATGCGCACGGATGCACCTCGTGCAATAGCGGGTTCACCGCTTGAAAAATCCACAGCGCCTTCAAGTTCAAAGAAGTGGGAAAGCTCGTTCAATACACCGTTGATTACTTGAGGGAAATCTTCTTGATGTTGAGATAGATAAACAATGCGCTCTGCAATCGTTTGCAAACTACCCTTCGTTCCTTTTTGGTTATTGTGCTCCTGCACAATGAACTCAAGAGCCTTTTTATTTATATAAACCTGAGAATCAAACTCGATATTTAAAGTGTCTCCCTCTCTGGTTGTTGCAAAGGGAATATAGAAAATCGGATATTTATTATTGTTGAAAGAAATATCTCCGAAATAAAGGTAGAAATCTTGCTTGTCTAAGATGGTCTTATTGCGCTCCATCTCGAATAATTCCAAGAATAAATCAGCTACCTGTAGATTTTCAAAGAAGGATATGAGATTACCTTTTACATCTTGAGGTGCAAATACTGATTTAAGTTCTTTTGCGAGATTAACCTTTTCTTCTGCAATGATAAGATTCAAAACTTCTGAAATTTTATTCTCAAGCAATCGAAGAATAACGGCGGTCAGCTCTTCTTCGATAAGATACACATTGTCCTCATCACCCAGATTAAGATTCTGTAGTGGCTTTTCAACACTCTCAACAAAAGGATGTACTAACTCGCTGCGGATGATTTTTGCAGCCTCTTCCACCGAATTAGTGAGGGCTACATCATATTCCTTTGCGTGAAGTGTGCCTGCTTTCTCGATTTCAGTGGCAATTCGCTCTGTGAGAGTGCTAACTTCAGCATTACTAATCTTGCCGATTTGCAGCTTAATTAAATCAAGGAGATTTTTAGGAAGATTTGTTTTATAGACTCCTTTTCCTACATTATTTAGAACTTCTTTATTGAAAGCTTTAGTGATGAGCTTCGAGGTCAACTTACTAAAAGAGGGATACTTTTGGAGATTCAGACCAATAAGCAAATTGTCGTTATTCCTAAATTTAATAGCGCGACGCGGAAGTTTGTGTTTATGAAAATCTGTTTCCAAGAAATCCATGAAATACTTAGCAACCTCTTTAATAAATAAGAGGCTGCCCATACTTTCTTTAGTTTGGATTTGCTTGGTCATTATTTTTTGCGAAGGTTCGAGCTTCTTTTAATAAACTCTTCCAGCTCCTTTTCTCTAATCCTCCAACGACCTATCTTGGTGGCTTCGAGCTTCTTGCTGTGAATATATCGAAAGACGGTCTTGTAGTTGAGACCTAATTTCTTCGCGGCTTCGTCTATTGTGAGGAATTTTTCAGACATAGAATCTACATAAGCAATTTTACACCTTGAGTACAATATAGTCAAAAAGTGTCCAAAGGGATATAATACCTTTACATGAAAATAAGCATGACAATAGACATGGCAACTTTCCTTGGTCTCATTGAGGACTCGTTGCAGTATCTCAAGTCAGTAGACAACCGAGTTGTCCTGCCAGAAGTAAACATGCTAAAGAAAGGCTTGGACAAGCAAGGTATTAAGAACTGCTTAAAGTATCTACTGGAAAATGATATTGCTCAAAATGAAATAGGATACGCGCCAGAAGTAACACAATCAAAAAAGGGAGTTGGATATGCTACGCACACCTCAATGCGCACGCGCGAATACAACCAGGTTGATTACATTCTGCAAGTAAATAGGAAGAAAATAATTCCTCTATTTGAACAAGCCCGCAAATTACGAGATAAACAGAAGTCAGTTGGTGGCGGTAACAGCGGCAGTCGCCTTGTTGAAAAAGACGTGAGAGGAAATTATTTATATGATGGACAAAAAATCGAGGTTAGCAAAGAACCGATGTACTACAAAGCCTTTGATATTTTACTTTCTAATGCAGACCAGGATGGCTTCCTCTCTTACGCAGATATTGAAAAAGCGCTTGTAAAGAGCGGTGTTCCCGAAGCAGAGAATGAAAAGACTAGGAATAAGCGCATAAATAATGTGTTGAAAAATGAGCAGGACGGCTTTTTTCGATACGCTAAAGTGAATGGTAAATCGCTCAAAAACAAAACACTAGACGGGAACCTACTTATAAAAGTGATACGAGGAAAAGGACTGCAACTGAATAACCCAAAACTATAAAAGAAGATTTCTTGTGATTTCTTGTGGACAACCAAATAAGGTTGTCTTTTTTCTTATTGTTTAGCCTCTTTTGTTACGTTCAAAATCCTGAACCAGAAATTCACGGTAACAGTCAACCGCGGGACAATTAGGACACGCTAGCCAACCACAGAAGGCTTCCGTATCAAAATGATAACCGCAGAACGTTGCAAAGAAATACTTGGTGAACGAGGAACTCAACTAAGTGATGAGCAGGTATTAACTTTGCGCGACTCACTGTACGGAATCATTAACTTGATTTTCGACAACATCGAAAAAAAGACAATTAAACAAGAGAGCAGTTCTTCCACAACGATAGAGGAAACATCCTCTCACGTTGTGGGCGAATAGCCCATGTCTACCAAAATCTTGCGGTGATGATACCAGCGGACACAAATTGTGCTGGGGCAACCGTCGAAAGGGTCAGCGATAGCTCGGAAGTGAAGTAAAAGTTCATTGCAAACAGGTAAATGTAGCCAAAAACACAGCAAAGTGCTGTTAGCACGAGTTGGAAAAGCCACCACGTAGCTCGGAGGACGACATTACACTTTCAGCAGGAGCGATACCAGAGTGGTTTGGGGTTTAGCAATGGCAAATGCCATCAAAGGTCGAAAATTATTAACTAAAAAATTAACTCTATGACAGATAAAAAAGAAAGAGACCTGCATTACAAGAACAAGACCATGAGGATTGCAGATAAAACCTGGGACAACCTAAAAGAGAGGCGGCTCAAGTCTAATAAATCATGGAATCTCTTTATCGTATTACTACTTAGTCTCTATAAAAAATATGGACACAAAAAAGAAGATGGAAAAAATAACTAAAGCTGGACAGCCGTGTCGGCATTGCGACACCCCAGTGGTGAAAGTTACTTCAAAGAATCAACCACGAGGACGTAGGGCATTCTATTTTGAGTATCACTTTAGGTGTCCTAACCCACGTTGTCCTGTTGCAGGAGGAGCCACATATCTAGCCCCAGAAGCCAAAAGATTTTGGTCTGAAAACTCAAATTAGGATAGGGCATCCCCCCAACAGGAAAAAAGTTGAAAAAGGAAACTACCACCACGTCGAAATCGCAAAGTGAGAAAGCGGATGACACCCTTTAAGCATGATTAGCATGTCATTGAGTGTCATTAGATAGCAATAGAGACAACAAGAGGAACATGGCATGACAGTACCAGTCATAGAACTACATGACAAAGCACTGGTATAAGACTGACAATAAAAGATATCCACAGATTCTTTTGCATTAAATGGCTACTTAAGGCAATAAAGCCGACGTAAAGATAGGTTTTCTGGTAATTCCACCAAGATTATCCTCACGTAAGCATCAATAGCACTACATAGCCATCATTATCTTACATTAAATAGCCAATTATAAACCAATGAACCAGGACGAAAATAAAAACAATTTGCCCGAGGCTACCTTCACTACAAGTGAAGTGGCGACAATGTTGCGTATTTCAGACGCGACTTTGTTGCGCTGGCTTAAAGCAGAAAAGATACCAGGCTTCTTTCGCGTTGGTCGGCGCTGGCTGATTAGGAAATCAGACTACGAAGCCTATATCGGTAAACAGGTCTCTGGTGAAGTTACTCAAAAACAAAATGAATAATGCTAAATCAAATGATGTAGTGAAATGTCGGCACTGTGAGGCAGTTCGTAATATATCGGAACAGGCTTGCTGCTCTAAGTGTGGTGGAAGAGAATTGTGGCAATCGAAACCAGAGACGCAAAAGAATGCGCTCGAAAACATTTTCGGCAAGATGATGAGCTGGTGCGGAGAGAGTATGGTGCGCACTTTCTTAATCATCTTTATTGGAGTACCTCTAGTCTTAGCGTTGGTACTTAAACTACTCGGTCTCGTAATGGGGTTTGAAATTGAATTTCATGGATAACTACATAAACAAATTCTTAATTTATCTTGATACTGAACGCAAATTTTCTCTGCGTACCATTGAGGCGTATAGACATGACTTGGGCAAATTCTCTAGTTTTATGCGTTCAATTCAGAAAACGGAAATCTCGGAAGTGACACGGGCAGATATTGGTAGTTTTATCTCCAGTCTTACAAAGAGTGCTGGAGTTACAAAAGCGAGAAAGCTCTCAACGATAAAATCATTTTTTAATTACCTCGCACAGGCTGATGTGTTAGAGAGTAATCCCGCGACACATGTAATTGCTCCTAAAATCTCACAACGTGAGGCTTCTTATTTGAACAGTGAGGAGTATCAGAGGCTCATGCAAACAGTGAGAGATGTAGCCACGCCATATTTCTGGCAAAGAGATTTGGCGATAGTCACTATCTTTTTGCACACAGGTATCCGCTTGTCGGAGCTGGTTAGCCTGACGTTAGATAGCTTTGATTTGAGCGAGAGAAAAATTGTAATACATGGCAAAGGCGATAAGGAGCGCACCATCCCGCTCAATGATGAGGTGGCACTGGTTATTGAAAAGTATCTCACCAAGCGCCCTAGTGTTTCTAATAACAGTCTCTTCGTGAGCAAGCTAGGTACAGGTCTTTCTGGTCGAAGTGTTTACCATTTGATTAAGCGCTACCTAGAGAAGGCTGGTATCAAAAAAGAAAAGTTAGGCGTGCACTCTCTACGTCACAGTTTTGGTGCATCTCTCTTAAATAAGAAAGTGAACCTTGTCGTGATTCAAGAGCTTCTAGGGCATACAAAGCTCGAAACCACACGACGCTATCTTCACGTCAACCAGGACGAACTACGCACCGCCGTAGATACGTTGGTATTCAAAAAATAATATGATGGACATAGACAAAAACTTAACACCCCAGAAAGAAGACCTAATTGCTCTTGTTTATGCTCGCGTTTCTTCTGTTAGCCAGGAGTCAGACGGGCAGGTGCATAGATGCAAGCAACACGCAGAGCTTAAAGGTTACCCAGTAGAAGAAGTTTTCCGAGACAAATTCACTGGTGGTGGAGATTTTTGGAACCGTCCACAAATGAGAGGATTGCTGGATTACATAGACGAGCATCCATATAAAAGATATGTAGTAATTTTCGATGACCTAAAAAGATTTGCTCGTGATACGGAATTTCATATCCGATTAAGAAAAGAATTTAGGAGCAGAAACGTAAAGATTGAATGCTTAAATTTCAATTTTGAAGATTCTCCCGAAGGAGAATATGTTGAGACAATTTTAGCGGCTGGAAATGAATTGGAAAGAAAACAAAATCGAAGACAGGTAGTGCAAAAGCAGCAAGCCAGACTTGAGCGTGGGTATTGGTGTTTCGATGCACCACCTGGCTTAAAATACATAAAAGACCCTATCCATGGAAAGCTGTTGGTTCCTGATGAACCGAAAGCAAGTATAGTGAGAGAAGTACTTAATGGCTTTGCATACGACAGATTCCCTAATCAAGTGGACGTACAAGCGTTCTTGGAAAGAAAAGGATTTTATCATCGCAAGAAACCAAAGAGAGTACATCTTGAACAAGTCCGAAGAATACTTACCCAGATTCTCTATACTGGATATATTGAACTTCCAATTCGCAAATTAAAAAGACTAAAGGGACAGCACCAAGGTCTGATTGATTTAAGTATTTACGAAAGAATCCAGGAAAAACTCAACGGTACCTCAAAGACGAAAGCGAGAAAGGATTTGCACTTAGATTTTCCTGCACGCGGCTGGGTGCTGTGTTCAGAATGTCTCCAACCATTTACGGCAAGCTGGACGACAAAGCCGAGAAAGGGTTACCAGCGAGCATACTACCGATGCAACCATCCTGGTTGTGTCGAAAAGAATAAAAGTATCCCTAAAGACCAACTAGAGGGTGCGCTAGGTAAAGTACTCAAAAAGATTCATGCCCATAAAGAAACCTTGCTTCTCACAGAAGCGGTAGCTCTCGATATTTGGAATGAGCGAACATCAAATTCTAGGCGGTCTGAAATTGAACTTGAGAAAGAGGTGGCGAATACAGATAAAGAAATAAGTCTCTACGTTGAGAGAATTGGGAAGGCTACCAATGAAGCTGTGCTCACTGCCTACGAAAAGAAGGTTGAGGAACTAACCAACAAGAAACTCCTCCTAGAAGAGCATAAAGGTAAGCAAAATCTCTATGGTGGTGTGAACTTTGAAACCGCTCTTAAAGAGGTGCTTGGATATATCAAAAGCCCTTATGAAATATGGAGTAATGGCATATTTGAGGACAAGCGATTGATGCTAAGAATGGTTTTTGAGGAGAACCTTGTATACAACAAAAAAAGCGGGTTTGAAACCGCTCTTTTGTCTTTACCTGTAATGGTTTTTCAGCATTCTGCTACTGAAAAATCACGTCTTGTGGAGGCGCGGAGAGTTGAACTCCGGTCCGAGCCTGGCTTTGAGGACGAGTCTACGACGCATAGTCAGCATTGAAGTTTCAGCAGGAGCATAAAGACGCTGACGAAAACGCCCCTGCCTAAGTCCGAAGTCTGAGTACGATTCCTGGACGGGAAGGTACCGATCTCATAGAAGATTCCGCCCTACCTACCCGCTATGAGAACCGGGGAAGGAGAACGTCGCTACGGAAAGCGAGCCGAAGCTCAAGCTTACACGTTCGCGAACGCAAAGTGGCCCATACCGAAGTACGGAGACTTTACGCTTGCAACAGTTTTGTTTGCAAGTATTGGTGATTGCGAGATTTAGATGGACAACAATCT
>C687J35174_10006040_pt1 | contig 15845 bp, 13 predicted proteins | sample RifCSPhighO2_01_FD_35174 | JGI IMG/M metagenome (IMG submission 35174) | reverse complement strand
AGTGTTCCCCTGACAACATCCGTGCTTGCAACAACCGTAGTTATAAGCTCTGCAAAGCTGGTGCCTATGGAGAGGACTGTCAGCCCTATAAACATCTCAGAAACGCCCAAATAATGCGAAATCTTCAGCAGCTTCTCAACAATCTTGTTTGCGGCATAAATCAGGATTGCAATTGCTATAAACCCCAGAACAAGGTTTGTGAATGGGTCATTGCTTACGGCAACCATTATTCCAGCCTCGCAGCATCTTCCCGGGAAAATTCATCAACCATCTCAAACATAGACATCAAGCCGCGTTTCAGCGATTTCTCTTCCGTTATCCTGCTATGGGTATGCGGCATCACAATCCATTTTTTATCCTTCTGCGACAGGGGATTCACAAAATAGATTGTCAAAAACCTAAACTCCGCAAGAGATTTCCAATTTTCAAAAATCTTCTTGAAGTTATCCTTTGTGTTAAAAACTACAACAGCATAATGCTTTCCCTTTTCCATTTGCCGGATTATTTCCCCGACATCCCCAAGAAAAGGCCCTATCAAAATATTCAGGTCTTTGTCCTTATAATGAATCACGTTTTCATTCTCGTCGATGCTCTCAATTTTCCTGTGGATAAGGTCCCTGTTCTTCGCAAACTGCACAAACCATTCTGCGAGAATCTTCTTTGGCTCTTGCATAATCTACCAGCCCGGAATACAATATATAAGCTTTTCTGAACTTCTTTATCCCGCTTTCCGCAGAAAAAACTACTTTTCTTAAAATGTTCGCAAATTTACAAAAAATTTATAAACAATTTAGGTATATTAGCAAATGCAGGGAAAAATTTTCACAAAAACATGCTTAAAATCAATTCGTATAAGACGCAAACTGGCATGCGTCTATCCTTCAGGGGAAAAAACTATGAAATTTCATACCTTGGAAAAAGGTGGCAGAGGATTTCTTCAGGCTTGCAGGACACCCTAATCTCCAATTTAGCCATGGTCTCGACGATACACCTCCCGATAGTTCTTGAAGACCGCAAGGTAATTTTCAACACTGGCTTTCCGATTTTCGAGGCTGCATTCTATCAAAACATGATTTATGACATCCCCAGCTGCGCCGCATTTAATGGCCACAAGACATCGGACGTGATAAGGGATTTCATGAACACTGAATTCGAATTTGGCAGCTATGATTTTTCAATTCCGGAAGTTTCCTTCAGCCCGGAGAACAAGGTGATAATCCCTTTTACGTTCGGAAAGGACAGCCTTCTTACTTTCGCGCTTTGCGAGGAGCTTGGATTGAAATCTACGCTCGTCCACATCGAAGAGCCTGCCTTCAGGCACGAGATAATCCAGAAAAATAAGCTTGCTGATGGCCTGAAAAAAGAATTCAATGCGGAAGTTGAAAGGCTTGGCCATAAAACCGGTCTTCTTCGCGACATGAAGCATCTTGGCTCTGATAAGAAAGAATTCGGCTGGGGCCACCAGACAACAGAATACAGCCTGCTAATGGCGCCTTACGCAATCAATGAGGGGGCAAGGCTGATTTTGTTTGGCAACGAGCAAGACAACAATTATTTCATAACCGATGAAGAAGGCTTCATATGCTACCCTTCTTTTGACCAGTCATCGTCATGGACTTTGCAGGAAGACTCAATGGTAAAACTACTGACGGGAAACAGCTCAGGCGTCGCAAGCCTTATTGAGCCCCTGAATGACTTCGCAATCTCAAAAGTACTGCATCACCGCTATCCAAAATACGCCAAATACCAGATGAGCTGCTTTTCAGACGAAACTGGGAAGAGGTGGTGCCAGCACTGCAGCAAGTGTGCAAGGAGTTACATCAACCTCGCGGCAGCGGGAGCGGACTTAAAAAAAATAGGGCTGAAGAGAAACATGCTTGATAAGAAATTCAGGGATTACTTCACAATCTTTTCCGGCTCAAAGCTTGATGGCTTTGACGCTTCTGCTGTTGCGCGGGACGAGCAGATTTTTACTTTCTACACTGCCTACAAAAAGGGAGTCAGGGGACAGCTTATGGAGGAGTTCAAAAGAAGATTTCTCAAAGAAGCGAAAAGCGGGGAAGACGAATTGATAAAAAAGTACCTCAAGATTCACGAGCCAAAGACAATCCCAAATGACCTAAAAAAAGGGGTTCTTTCAATTTTCAGGGAAGAGTTATGAAACTAAACATTCGAACTACTCAATCCGGGTATGCTGTGGGCTTTAAGGGAAAGGACTACCCGGTTCAGTTTCCAAGCAGCATTTGGCAGGGCTTTCCAAAGGGCGTAAAAGAGCCATTTGTTGACAACATGGGTTTTATGCAGACCATGGAGCTCCCATTGCTGTTTTCGAAAAGTTCCATCAGTTACAACATAAACGAGCCATTTCTGAGGGCCATATATTTTAAGGCGGTTATGCAGCATCTGCCTTTTTCATCAGATATTGATCGGAAACCTGTAAAAGAGGAAATAAAAAAATTCCTGAACATTAAATACAAATTCGCTGGTCCCCCAAAAATTCCAGAATACAAGTTCGAAGTGGAGGATAAGAGCATCGTTCCGCTGACATTTGGCAAGGAAAGCATGCTTAGCTATGCGCTTTGCGAAGAATTAGGCCTTGATCCAATAGGGGTTGCGGTATTGGAAAGCGGATTGCCTATTGAGAATAACCATCGCCGCTCACTGATTGGCAGGTTCAGCAGGGAATTTAAGGCCAAAATTCATACCATATGCGACGGTACAGTTCTGCTTTCCGACTATCAGCACCATAAAATGCCTAAGACGCAGTTCGGCTATGCAAATACGCTTTCCGGGTATGCGCTGATAAACTTGCCATTCAACTTCACCTATAAAGCAAGATACACCATCCTTGGCAACGAGCAGAGCTGCAACGATAGCTATATGACTTCAGACGGATTCAGGGGCTTTCCGGTTTACGACCAGTCATTTTCCTTCACTAAGCAATGCGATGTAATAACGAAGGCCATGAGCAATGGTTCTGTATCGGTTGTATCGCTTGTGGAGCCCCTGCAGGAGCTTGCTGTGATGAAAATTTTTCACTCTAGGTATAAAAAATACTCAAGATACCAGATGAGCTGCTTTCCCGACGACAAAAAGTCATCTGCAAGTCGATGGTGCCACCATTGCAGCAAATGCGCCAGGATATCTGTTTTCTGCAAAGCCTTGGGAATCGACGAGAAAAGTATAGGAATTACGGAGGATATGATGTCGAAAAGCAAGCTTGGCTGCTTTGGAATCTTCGGAAGTCCTGATGGCGACGTAAGTTTTGACATAAGCAATCTTGGAAGGGACGAACAGCTCTTTTCATTCTACCTTGCATACAAAAACGGGTCTAAGGGCTACCTCATTGACAGGTTCAGGGATAGCTTCCTCGAGGAGGCAAAATCGCGCGAAGATGAGCTTTACAAAAAATTCTTTGGATTTCACTCTACCCACACAATCCCGGAGAGCATTAGGCATGAACTGCGGTCAATCGTTGCAGAGGAGCTTTCATGAGGGAGCATGCTTTTGTCCTGTGCGAAGGCCACTTCGACAAAACAGACGGAAAAACAGCGCACGGCCTTGTAAGGCACTCTGAAAGGTACGATATTAAGGGAATAATTGACAGCAATCATGCAGGAGAAGACGCCGGCTTTGTTCTCGAGGGAAAGCCGAACGGCATTAAGTTCTTCTCTTCCCTGAAGGAAGCAGTAGGAAAAAGCGGCCATGCTGATAATTTGATTGTTGGCGTTTCTCCCGACGGAGGACTTCTGCCCGAATCGCTCAGGAAAATAATCCTTGAAGCGATAGGGATAAAGATGAACATAGTTTGCGGCCTCCACACATTCCTTTCTGAAGATAAAGAGTTCAGCAAAGCGGCAAGAGAGAATGAAGTAAAACTCATTGATGTCAGGAAGCCCAAAAAAAATCTCCATTTCTTCTCCGGAAAAATAGGGGAAGTCACTTCGTTCAAGGTTGCTGTTCTCGGCACGGACTCCGCAATAGGCAAGAGGACAACAGCGATTAGCTTGACAAAAGAGCTGAACCTAAAGGGGGTTAAGGCTGTTTTCGTCGGAACCGGGCAGACCGCGTGGATGCAGGGCGCAAAGTACTCCATAGTTTTTGATTCCATCATCAACGATTATGTTACCGGGGAGATTGAGCACGCTGTCCACTCAGCGTTTGTTAATGAAAAGCCCGACATGATAATAATCGAAGGCCAGGGGGCAATTCTGCATCCGGCATACAGCGCAGGATTCGAAATTATCTGCGGAGCGAAGCCGGATGCGATTATTGTCCAGCATGCGCCAAAGAGAAAAATTCTCGACGGATTCACTTACCCTATGCCTGAGCTGAAGAAAACAATTGATATCCTGAATCTTCTTTCCGACGGGAAAGTTGCGGCAATNGCAATTAACCACGAGTATATGGGCGATGAAGAGGTGGATAAAGTCATATCAGAGTATGAAAATCAGTTCAAAATTCCCGCTTACGACCCTTTGCGTGACGGAAATTCCAAAATAATAGAAATGTTTTTAAATAGACTAATCAAAAAGTAAAAATAGCACAGAGGTGCACATCATTCATGCAGATTAACAAGAGCGTAACAACCCTCATTGAATTTGAAAAGGGGCACACGTGTCACAATGATTTTCTGATCATGGACGAACTCGACAGGGTTCCCATGGCCACGTCGAAAAAAAAGGAAATCGCAGTAAAGTATTGTGACAGGAAGATTCTCGGGGCGAATGACATTCTCTTCTTGGAGAAATCTTCGGTTGCGGACGTCAGGATGCGCATTTTCGAGCCGGACGGCACCGAAGCCTTCATGTGCGGGAACGGAATAATTTACGTTGCCGATTACCTTAGAAGAAAAAACGGCTTTGAAAAGATGAAGATTGAGACTCTTGCAGGCGTCAGGGAGGTCTCGCTCCAGAACGGGATTTGGGTTGTTGACATGGGCCAGCTCAAGACAAAGGCATGGGAAGTCCCCATAAAGTCTGAGCGCAATGACATTTTCATCAACAAGCAGATTAAAGTCGGATTCAAGAAGTTCAACATCTCGATAGTGAACTCCGGAGAGCCCCACGCAGTTATTTTCCTCGAGAAGAACAGCCTTTACTACAACGACCTTGACAAGATAAACGTTGAGCTTTTCGGGCGCATGATACGCGAGAGCGAACTGTTCCCTGTAGGCGTAAATGTCAACTTCGTCCAGAAAATAAACGAGAGGACAATTGCAGTCAGGACTTACGAGCGCGGCGTTGAGGGCGAAACCTATGCATGCGGCACCGGCTCCGTCGCTTCTGTCGGCGTCGCAAGGATGCTCGGGCTTCTCAAATCGGAAGAGGTTGAGGTTGTGAACCGGGGCGGAACCCACCATGTTGAATTTGCGGACAGCAAGCTATTCCTGAAAGGCGTTCCGGTTACATTGTATCGCGGCATGATTGAAATATAGGGAGTAATGTTTATATAGTCCCGAAACAAAGTTTTTCCATGGTCTACTTCAGCCAGATAAGGAACTCAGCGGTTTTTGATTCTCACGGCAAGGAAGTCGGGAAGCTGAAGGACTTGATTTTTGTCGACGGAAAGGAAAACGCGGCGATCACCCACCTTACATATTCAAGCGAAGACCGGACAGAAAGGAAGCTCAGCTGGTCCCTGGTTGAGGAGATTAAAGGCGACAGGCTTCTGCCCGAAGGCCCCATTTCCATAAAATTAAACACCAAGAAATCCGATATCCATGCTTTCTTTGTAAAGGAAGGCGAATTGAGGGTTTCGAGCTTGCTCGACAAGCAGGTTGTTGATATTAAGGGCCTCAAGGTAGTCAGGGTTAATGATGTCCTTCTTGCAAAGGTCGACGGAAGCTTCAGCATAATCGCAGTCTGCATAGGCTCAAGAAGCTTTTTCAGGCGCCTTGGATTTCTCCCGGCATGGGTGAAAGACAGGGCAAAGGAAAGCATAATACCCTGGAGGTCTGTGGAAGCCCTGCACAAGCCGCTAAGGGACATCCACCTTAAAGTGCAGAAGCAGAAAATTGCAGACCTTCATCCGGAGGATATTGCGGACATCATGGAAGACCTCAATCCAAAGGATGCAAACCTCATTTTTAATTCCCTGAACCTTAAGAAGCAGGCCCAAACCCTTATTGAGTTGGATCCCGACAGGCAGCCAAACGTTATCAGGGAGTTCAAAAAGAAAAGGATTGTTGAATTTCTAGAGGAAATTCCACCGGAGCAGGCAGCAGACATCCTTGAGCTTTTTCCAAAATACAAGCGGACAGAGCTCTTGACCATAATGGACAAGAAAGTTTCGCACAGCATCGCTAAAATTCTAAGGTATCCTGAAGAATCAGCCGGGACAATAATGGAGACTGATTTTGTGGCTGTCCCGGAGAATTTCACCGTAAAGCAGACGCTGGAGTTTGTGAGAAAAAACCCGCCGTCGTCAGAAAAGCTTTACCACCTCTATACTGTGGACAGCGAAGGCAGGCTTACAGGCATCATCCCAATCCGGCGCATACTACTTTCCCCCCCAAGAAGCAAGGTTAGCGAAATAAAGAAGTCGGAAGTTATTTACGTCGAGACAACAACAAGCCACGAGGACATGGCAAAGACCATGTCAAGATATGACCTTTTTGTGCTGCCCGTAGTGACAAAGAGAAAGAAAAAGCTTGTCGGAGTGGTTACAGCTGATGACGTGATGGCAGAGATAATGCCCCAGCAATGGAGAACAGAAAAGCACAAGGCAAGGAAAATCAGGCAGAATGGTGCTTGACAAATTCAGCTGGAAAAGAATTCTTTTCATCATCGGAATATTTGGGCCAGGCATCATTACCTCGCTCGTGGACAACGACGTTGGAGGAATAACCACCTATTCTGTTGCCGGGGCAAGGTTTGAATACACTCTTCTCTGGAGCCTCATTCCGATAACTATCCTCCTTATAATAGTCCAGGAGATGTGCGCCCGCATGGGTGCGGTTACCGGAAAGGGCCTTTCTGACCTGATAAGGGAAAACTTTGGCATCAGGACCACATTTTTTATTATGGCTGGTTTGCTGTTTGCCAACTTTTTTGTGATTGTTGCAGACTTTGCAGGCATTGCCTCAATGGCCGGGATTTTCGGAATAAATAGGTTTGCAATCGTAATCGCTTCCGCCATCCTGGTATGGATTTTAACAATCCGCCTGAACTACAGGTTTCTTGAGAAGTTTTTCCTTTTCCTGGGATTATTTTACCTTACATACATCGCTTCAGGATTTTTGGCTCAGCCTGACTGGGGAAGGGTTGCAAAAGAGACGCTAGTCCCTTCCTTCTCATTGGCTCCGGGCTATTGGGTTTTGCTGATTGCCATAATCGGGACTACAGTTACGCCTTGGATGCAGTTTTACCTTCAGTCTTCCATTGTCGAGAAGGGGGTAAAAAAAGAGGATTACAAGTACACAAGGATGGATGTTATTTTAGGCTCAATAGTCACAGATGTGATTTCATTTTTCATAATAGTTTCAACCGCCACGGTTCTTTTCACGCACGGAATTCAAATTGAAACCGCCCCTGAAGCTGCAAGCGCACTTGAGCCGTTTGCAGGCAGCTATGCAACAATTCTTTTCGCCATTGGCTTTGTTGCCGCTGGTCTTTTTGGGGCTTTTGTTGTCCCAATTTCAACCTCGTATGTTGTATGCGAGGCGTTTGGATGGGAATCCGGAGTTAACAAAAAATTCAGGGAGGCAAAGGCATTTTACATCCTCCTCACACTGCTTATAGGCCTTTCTGCTGTCATAACCCTCCTGCCCGAAACACGCCTTGTGCCGCTCATCCTTACGTCACAGGTGATAAACGGAATCATTCTTCCAGTTGTGCTGATTACAATCCTCATCCTGATAAACAAGAAAGAGATAATGAAAAGCTACACTAACCCGTTGTGGCTAAATATTGTTGCATGGGCTTCATGCGTGCTGATACTACTTTCCACAATTGTGATGATTGCAACATCTGCTTTCGGTGCCTGAGATGGAATTTTCAGTGCAAACTTCAAAAAAGCAGGAGATTATAGGCATAACTGATGAAGTTTCAGCAATTATCAGAAAGAGCAGCATCAAAAACGGCCTTTGCAATGTTTTTGTTAGGCATGCTACTGCCGCGCTGATAATAAACGAGAACGCTGATCCGAATATCTGTATAGATTTCCTTAATGCCCTGAATAAGGCAATTCCAGACCATGCTGGCTATCTTCACGATATGGTTGACAACAATGCTGGAGCCCACATGAAAGCCGCCCTGATTGGCCCTTCAGAAACAATCCCGGTAAAGGAAGGAAAATTATTGCTTGGAAAGTGGCAGAGCATAATGCTTGTGGAGCTTGACGGGCCGAGGGAGAGAAACATAAACGTTGAGATAATAAAATCATAACTTTTTATTATTCTTTTCTAAGACAATCGCGCCGATGTAACCACATTTTTTACAGAGGTACTTTCCAAAAATTCCTGTATAGGGCGTCATGCTGTTCTTGGATTTGCAAACCGGGCAAATGTTCATATGAACAAAGGAACCATAACCAGTGTCAGTGTGCTCAACAGCTTAATCAGAACGTGAATTGAAGGTCCTGCAGTATCTTTGAACGGGTCTCCAATTGTGTCGCCTGTTACTGCAGCTTTATGGGCTTCACTGCCCTTTCCGCCATGCATGCCTTCCTCAATCAGCTTCTTTGCATTGTCCCATGCTCCGCCTCCTGTGTTGAGCAGCAACGCCATTAAGATTCCTGTTATTGTAGCAACCATAAGGTACGCAGCTGCCGCCTCATAGCCCAAAACCACTCCGACTACTGCCGTCACAACAACAACCATGACTCCAGGAAGCACCATCTCCTTCAATGACGCCTTTACGCAAATGTCAACGACCCTTGCATAATCCGGCTTTTCCTTGCCGGTCATTATCCCTTTCTTTTCCTTCCACTGCCTTCTTACCTCATTGACAATCGTGAATGCTGTGTCTCCAACAGCCTTTATCGCAAATGCGCTGAACATGAATACAAGGACTGCACCAATCAATGCACCAACAAACACCTCAATCTTCGCAATGTCAATTGTTACAACTTCAAGGCCAGTATGCTTTGCAACGTCATCAAGATACGCAGAGAAAAGCAGGAACGCAGCTAATGCTGCACTTCCAACTGCATACCCTTTTGTCAACGCCTTAGTTGTGTTTCCAACTGAATCTAGCTTGTCAGTTCTTCTTCTAACCTCTTCTGAAGCATGCGCCATTGCAGCTATGCCTCCAGCGTTGTCAGTGATAGGGCCAAATGTGTCCATTGCAAGGATATAAGCACATGTTGCAAGCATTCCCATCGTTGCTATTGCCGTTCCATACAATCCTCCATGCGGAGCTCCACTTAAAACTCCAAGCTTGTAAGATGCAAGCAAGGCAAGCGACAAAACAACAACCGGCAGCACAGTTGACTCCAAAGCCACAGCAAATCCGTGTATGACGTTTGTTGCGTGGCCAGTCAATGATGCCCTTGCAATGCTTTTAACCGGCCCGTATGTTGTTTGGGTGTAATAGACAGTTATCCATACAATCAGTATGCTTGTTGCAATTCCGACCAATCCTGCATAGAAAAACCAGATGTTATCAAGAAGCCATTTTGTTGCAATGTAAAGTGCGATTGCCGCAAGGATGCTTGTAATGTAATATCCCCTGTTTAATGCTGCCATTGGGTCTTCTTTCTCGCTTTTCATCCTGCAGGAAAGCACGCCAACGATTGATGCCACCAATCCGAATGCCCTGACTACAAGCGGGAACAAAATCCCATTTAATCCAAAAGTTGGAAATAAAGCAACTCCAAGTATCATTGCACCAATGTTTTCTGCTGCTGTGCTCTCAAACAAGTCCGCACCCCTTCCTGCGCAGTCTCCAACATTATCGCCAACATTGTCTGCAATAACTGCAGGATTTCTAGGGTCGTCTTCTGGAATCCCTTTCTCTATTTTGCCTACCAAATCTGCCCCTACATCTGCCGCCTTCGTGTAAATTCCTCCGCCAAGCTGGGAGAACAATGCAAGGAACGAAGCCCCAAACCCATAGCCAACGATAAGGAAGGGCACTTCTTTAGGGTCAATCCCCAGGCTGAACGTGTAATATATAAGCGAAACCCCAAGCAAAGACATTGCAACAATTACAATTCCAGAAACTGCCCCGCCCCTGAAAGAAACCAAAAATGCCTCTTTCATGCTTCTTGATGCCGCACTTGCAGTCCTGACATTCGCCCTTACCGCAACCCACATTCCAACTATTCCTGCAACCGCAGAGCTTAATGCTCCAAAAAGGAAAGATACGGAAGTGCGCCATCCCAGGTCAAATTTCCCCAAAAATAGGTATATGAGAAAGATTATTATGGCGAGCGCAATGGTTATAATGCCAATCGTGGCATACTGCCTCTTCACAAACGCATTTGCGCCTACCTTGATTGCATCGGCAATCTCCCTCATCTTTGGAGTTCCGGTATCCTTTGCCAGAAGCTGCCTTAACAGATAGTACGCAAAAGCCAACGCCAAAATGCTTATTACAATGACTATCGTCAGCAAAACCATTTTATAGCTGGGAAAAAGGGCGGTTTATAAATATTATTGTTCTCAATAGGCAAATACGGGCAGAACCCACAATGTGAAAAAAGACACTGCGTGGATTCCGTTTGGATTGAGATGTATGCAAGTGCCTCGCATTTTAAGCAGCTCGCTTTTTATGGACAGCTGAATATCCTCTTAAAAAGTATTTTGTAAATTTCTCCTCATCTTTTTGCAGTGCTTTGTAATATGATTTTCTTTTTTTATATTCTATGATTAACATTGGATAACCGTTATGCCACAAAATATGGTTCATTAAGATTCTGCCAATTCTGCCGTTTCCGTCCCCAAAAGGATGAATTTTTTCAAATCTATAATGCGCCCTTGCAGCTAATTCAACAGGATTTGGTTTTGTATTGAAATATTTAAAAAATTCTTCCATTAAACCTTCGACATCCTGCCAATCTGGCGCCCTATAATCTCCAACTCTCACTAAAAAATCCCTGTATCTTCCTGCAATATCCGGTTTTGTTTCGCCGAATATTTTTTTATGCCACTTCAATACTAATGTTTTTGATATTTTTTCTTTTTTATTTAGCATTTCGATAAACACTTTAAAATGTTTTTCTGTTTCTTTTACATCCCTTAATGGCTTATTTGGTGAGATTTTATCAATAATAATCTCCCTTGTCTCTTCTAAGGTTATAGTAGAACCTTCTATTGCATTTGTATTGTAAGTAAATGCAAGGGCTATTTCCTCTTTTTCTCGCTCCTTGGCACTGTTAGGATAACGTTTCCATTCTTTCTGGAAATTATATTTTATTCTCCCAAGTTTTTTGTACAGGTCTTTTTTAAGCTCTTTTTCAAGACTTGATTTTATTTCCCATATATTTCCCGGAATTTCTTTTCCAAGATATTTCTCTTTCGTAATTACTTTACCTCTTTCCCTGAAAGAATACTTCAAAGAATAATATTTGCCTTTTTTGACTATATGCATATCTCTCTTACCCTTACAAAGTATATAAATATTATGTTTTTTTGATAAATGTAAGGGTAAGCAGGCATTTATAGCAAATGACATTAATTATTGTACAAAGACCAGCCATTTGCTTGTCAAAAAATTTTTGTCAGTGAGTATAGCCCATTCCCACTTATAGCAAGAAAAAGACCAAGATACCCCAGTACCTAATCATTCTCCACCCTCGGCGCGAGAATGAAGGAAAGCATTACCCTGTCGACTGTTTTGTATTCAAGCTTTAATGGGTAATCCTTGTTGAACTGGATTGTGACTGTATCTGCTATTTTTGAGCCTCCGGTCATCTTCTTAAGGTATTCAAGGGAATACTTCGCCCTTACCCTGTCAGCTCCAGTCAAAGTTATCTTAATGTCATCGTCTTCCTTAATCTCGATGTTTGCATGCGACAAATCCCCTTCCGATATTACTGAAAATTTATTTCCCTCAACAAAGAATGTGACAGACTCTCCAACGATATCTGCGTCCTCGACTGCGTCGTTAAGCACATAGGATGGCATCTGAATGGCAACCGGGAATTTCAGCTCAGGTATTCTCTGCTCCTTCTCATCAACTTCTATTAACGGCATGCTGAAGGTTCTTACAGAATTGCCTTTCAACTCAATTTTCAGCTTGTTGTCAGCCAATCCCAGAGTCAGCATGTCGCTTGGCTTTACCCTTCTGAGAATCTGCTTCAGGTTTGCAAGGTTTATCGCCAAGTCTATCTGGTTGGGCACATTGTACTCCGTAAACGATGACGAAAGAAGCCGGAAAACCACCATTGCGACATTCGCAGGGTCCATTGCAACTAACTCAATAGCATCCGGTGTTATCTTGAACCTTGCTTCTGTCACCAAGTCAGAGATGACAGAAATGCTGTCTTTCAGGAACCTTGGCTCTGCAAGTGTTAGTTTCATAAAACGTGGTTATCAAAACAGGTTTATATATCTTTCGAGACCAACTACATCTGAAGTGAAATGGGCGCCGGCGCGGGGAATTTCAACTCCGGTAAAAACCGAAAAGTATTTGAACCCCGGAGCCTTCACAGGCACTAAGGTCTGAACTTAGCGGCTTACCGGACTAGCCTACGCCGGCGCGTTTTCTTTTGGATTTTTCACCCATTAATAAATTGATATGCCTTTTTTTCGGAAGAAAAACGAAAAATACCTGGTAAAAAGGCATATAGCAAACTCTATTTCCAATTAATTCCTTTTACGATAAGGTTTTAAACCAAAACAGATTCGTTAACCAGTATGGAAATGCAAGAGGGATTCCATCTGAGGGATAATTTCCTGAAAAATGGATTCTACCTGGGTAGAGGGGATGGCCTTTCAATCAAAAGAATTAGCGACCTGCCAAAACCGGATGAAAGCGTACTGCAGACACTGGATGTGAGAGTAGAAATCTATATACCAGTAATTAACACGCAAATCCAAAGTAAGGGGCTGATAAAACTTTGGGACAGCCTTCCGGCAGATAATTTCGACCTGTCTTATCTGCATAGGACACCAACTGTCTCTGAGTATGCAGGAATTTATGACACAATATACCAATTAGGCCCCTTTGATTTCTCTAGGAAGCATTTTTCCGTTAATCCACAAGGTTTCCTGGATTACATGGAAAAATCCACAAGAACCAACTTCGACGACAGGCTGTGGACTCATGGAGGAGATTACTTTTCACTTAAAGAAGTGGAAATTTACAAGAAGTCAGCCAGATTACGTCTTTTTGACTGGGTTGACCATATACCGCTTCCTAGTCCATTTTCGTTAAAGGCTCTAAGAATGAGGTATAGAGCAGGATTAATTATAACATTTGAACGAGATTGCTCATCTGTACCACCAGAAAAGATGGAAAATCTTTCGGAATACTTGCGTGGAATCCAACGAGAATAAAAAATCAGGCATATTCTAAAACAGATATGGGAAAGTCTTAAAAACGCCCTGCATAAGTTTGTTCCGTGCTCGAACTAAGGCCCAACAAAAGCGCATTTCTTTACTTTAAGTATCTAATAGGGACAATAATTTTTCTTATAGCACTGTCAGTCTCCCTCTTCTTCTCAACGCCCATTGCAATAATAATCCTTCTCCTCTACCTATTCTTCCTCATCAACCATTACTACCGCTTTAAAAAAGAGAGATATNTGTTCCAGAAAGACAGAATCATAAGGTATGGTGGCACTTTGTTTGCAGACCACAAGACAGAGCTGGTTGTCAAGAACATAACCCAGGTCTTGATGTCCCTTCCGTTTGTTGAGAATAAGCTCTTCAGGACAGGCATCATACTTATAGAGTCTGCGGGCACAGGCGTAACTGAAATAGAGCTTGTCTCAATCGATAACCCTGAGCAAATCTACCAATACATGGAAAAGCTAATGAAGTCGAACGGATTTAAGCTTACCCGCGGAAAGCTCATCCAGCAGGAATACCCTAAAACGATTGGTGTTTTTCTCGACACCCTGGAATATTCCATTGGGATTCTGCTCGTTTTCTTCTTTGCAATTTCCGATACAGGATTGCCGAAATGGCTTTTGACTCTCGCCGGAATACTGTTTCTTGTGTTCCTTGTCCCATTTGCAATCCTCCGCTTCCTCGACCTCAAAAACAGGTCTTACAGGATTTACAATGACGTCATTACTTACGCAGAAGGATTTCTCACAAAAAACTTCTCCTTCATTCCTGTTGAGAACCTCGCAGACTCAAGGGCAACACAAGGCCCTCTTGACAGGATATTCGGGCTCTATGACGTGTATCTGAGTTGCCAGGGCGTAAGCAAAGACATCGAATTCGCGCACATGGCAAATGGCCCTGAGTTTGAGAAGAACATTGACAGCCTGATAGCAAAAGGCAGGAAAGAAGAGAGGGCAGAAGCTCCGATAGCCCAGCTCAGGATGGACCCCAAGAAGACGCTAATTCCCATTTTGTTTATTCCTGTCGGTGCCCTGCTCGGCTTAATCCTCGTGATATTTGCCCTGTTTTTGCTGGGCGCATCAGAAGTGTCATACGCTGTCGCAGTGTTTGGCTTCGCAGTCTTGGGCATGCTTCTTTTCATATTTTCATTTCTTGGCCTGCTTCTCGCACTCATCGGAAGGTCATTTGCCATAAAGAAAAAGAGCGTAGAATTCAGGTTCAAATTAATCGGAACAAACAGGATTGAATTCTCTGATGAGATGGTCACCGGCGTCATTTTCCGCGAAAGCGTACTCGACAAGCTCTTCGGGACAATGAGCATAAAATTCTGGTCCATCGGCTCAAACAAGGAGATATCATTCTGGAACATTAAAAAAGACCCTGCGATTATCAAAATGGTTAAGGACAGATTCGGATTCACCGGCAAAAAGGAGATTTCAGTCCTGCATTCAAGATTCAGCGTCCTTGAGCTTGTCAAATCAAGGATTTACCGCAGTGCAATTGCAGCCCTCGTTCTTACAGCATCTTTGATATTTCTGGGCAAGCCATTAATTGTACTGTCAGCGGCCATAATTATTCTCTCAATTGTGTTAGCGTATTGCTATTTCTACTACCGAAGGTCGCAAATAACTTTCTACAGGGATTACCTTCACTTTCAGGTTGGCCTGCTGATACAGGAAGATTACCACATATATTACAAAAACATCAAAGGGGCTGCAGTCAAACGCTATCCGCTTTCGGCTTTAGGCTCACTCAACTTAAACATCGCGGGAGAGCAGCTAATCCAGCAGGGCGAATATTCCAAGAACGTCTCAAACAGCATTACAGCTAATCTGATAGGGGAAATAGCAGAAAAAGATTTGCTTGTGGAGTCTTTTGTTATGAAGAAAAAGATTTCAAAGCCGCCTGTTATTATGGAAGCAAAGCCGATGGTTGCAAACTCCCTCCTTCCGATAGCAGGGATTTTCATTGCCCTGGATGCATTTTTAGGCGGGTTTCCTTACCTTTTGCCCGTTTTAGCCCTTGAGGCTGTTATCCTCATTTGGATCATTGCCTGGATTAAAATGAAAAGCTATCAAATCCAGTCATACCGCGTAATTGGGAAAAAAGGCATAGTTTACCGAACACTGACATCGATAATGTTCAGCAAAATCGACCACATAACCGAGCACCAGGGGCTGCTGAACAAGGCATTCGGCAACGGCACAATAGCCGTCAACACAATAGGCAGCTCTGCAACTGAGATGTTTGTGTCAAACATCTCGGAATACAAGAAATTCTATGACGCACTAAAGAAAGAATATTCTTAGCCCAGCTTCAAAAACCCGCCGTTGCTCATCAAATGCACATTCTTGCCAAGCTTGTACCCCTTTTCTTTTGCCAGGCT
>C687J35174_10006024_pt1 | contig 15865 bp, 20 predicted proteins | sample RifCSPhighO2_01_FD_35174 | JGI IMG/M metagenome (IMG submission 35174) | reverse complement strand
ATTTTAAGAAAATTCTGCATGGTTAAATTAAGATTGGTTGATAAAATTAGAAACTAACCCTCACCGGCTCGCGCGCGGCGCGCTCGCCCTCGTCAAGATCAAAGTATTCGGCGGGCTTGAAGCCGAACGAACTGCCGATGATATTGGATGGGAAAGTTTGCAAGGCGGTGGTGAGATCGCGGACATTGCCGTTGTAGAAACGGCGGGCCGCTTGAACCTTGTTCTCGGTGTCGGACAACTCTTGTTGAAGGGAGAGGAAATTCTGATTAGCTTTCAGGTCTGGATACGCTTCGGCCACCGCAAACACGCCCTTCAAGGCGCCAGCCAGAAAATTCTCGGCCTTGGTCACTTCGGCTGGATTGCCACTCTGCTCGGCAGTGATGGCGCGCGTTCGCGCTTCGGTGACCTTATCAAAAGTCCCCTGCTCGTGCGCGGCGTAACCCTTAACGGTTTCGATCAGATTCGGGATGAGATCGTAACGGCGCTTTAACTGGACATCAATATCGGCCCACGCTTCTTTAGTCTGATTAGTAAGCCTGACGAAACGATTATAAGCGGCGATGAGCCAGAGAACGATAACGGCTAGAACGGCGATAATTATGTAAGTCATGGTGATAAAATTAATTAGCTTTTAATAACCTGTTTTTTCATAAATCTCGGCCACAGATAAACAATGATGATTATATCAATAATCCAACCACTAGAATGCAAGGATAAATTTGTGTTGCTAGCAGTTGATCCATCAATTAAACTCCAAAGAAACGAACCGATGCTAAATAATGACATAAACAAAACTAAATAAAAAGCCCATCTTTTTAACTTTCTCAAACCGAAAAATATCGCTATGGAAAGTATTGGAAAGATGACTGCGAGATAGGAAAACGCTCCGTATTGATTGTGCAATTCTTGATATCGGTTAGAAAAATCTAGATCAAATAATTCGGGAATTAAAAATAAGACAAATAACCATAACGAAAATAGACCACCAAGTAAATAATACCAAGAAATTAACTTTAATTTTCTGGTAAATCTTAATTCCGAAATTTCTTCAGGAGGAAGCGAGGCAATTGGGGTTGGAACTGTTAAATTTGTATTCTTGAATATATATCTTGATAGGATATAGACTGTTAAAGAATTGAACAGTAAGAAAATTAGGTAGAAACCTGAAAATACAACTGCTACACCAAAAATAATTAGAGAAAGCCATCCTCCGCCTAGACCAGTAACCATCGTTGTTAAAAGAATAACGAAAGAGATCATCCATAACCAACTAAGTAAAAATATTCCTGTGTTAAAAAATAATTTAGTTTTTCGCTGGTCACCGAGCAAAAACAATCTCCTCGACCACCAAAAAACAAGAATAAAAAGTAGAACGGTTATTATCGCTAAATAAGACAAGTAATCTGCCCCTGTTCCACCTTCAAGATCAGAAAGAAGGGGCTTTCGATACAAAAACTGATAGGCGAGCAATGAATTAACGCCTAAAAGAATGAAAAAATAGCGATAAAAGATTTGTGGAAAATATTTTTTGAACATATTGATCAGCTAAACTTATAATTGATTCGATACCTCGCAACTTTTAGGATCGGCGATGCATTGCTGTACTACATAAATACAAGGGGTTTTAGAAAATAGATCATCCTCTATTTCTGGCAAGAAATTACACAGAGAAACATTTCTTGTCCTCAAAGCAATACTGAGAGTACATCGAGAACGATATTCCTCTTTTTCTGCAACTAAACTCTCTTGAATTAATTTTTCATCTACGCCGACGGCTCTTTGTTCTCTTTCTGTCTTCTGAAGATCTTCTTGATTCACTATGGTTCGACAAGTATTTATGTCGTTAAGAGCGATAGAAGTAAACACGCGACAACTATAATAATTATTGTAATTAATATCAGTTCCCCCTAATTTAATTTTCTCACAAATCGAGTAATCTTTCATGACTGGAGCTATTGTTACATAACAACTATCCCGCCACGCCTGCGGAGAATTTAACAAAGTCGCACAGAGATTAGGATTTTTCGTTTCCGTTGCCAACTTTTCAACACAAATAGACTTCTGCGTGCCAACTAAACTGTCACAGTTTGCAATTGGATTAGCTATTGGTGGTTTAACAGTTTGGACTAATGGTTTTGGGATTTGTGTGTTAGAAACCGGCGCGGAAGAATTAACTGGTGGTGTCAGTGGTTCGATGTTTATATCAGTAACAGGTGTCGGCACGGACTTGGAAGCTTCGCTTCCAAGTTGATTGTTCCACACCCAATACACGCCACCAATAACTAGAACAGCGATGATAATTAGGGCGAGACTGGAGAAACCTTTATTTTTGGTCATAAATTATGTACCTACTGATAATGATTGTTAACATCAATAATCTCTATCATATCATGATCTCGAAAAATGAAAATGGCCCGATATTTACGGTCAATCCGGAAACTATAAATACGCAAATGTCTTGGCTCTAATAATTCAAACTCTAAACTCGGATAATGCGGATCCTGCTTGAATAATTTAGCTTGCTTAAAAAACTTTTTCTCTAACCCGCGTCTTCGAAGATAATCTAGGATCTCTGGATGAACCGGTAAAATTTTCATCTTAGCCAGTAAAATAGTCCGAGCGCTTAAGACCACGATCCAAACTCCGAAGAAAGGCTAAATTATACTTTTTGGTCTTTTTGAACGAGCTAATTATCTGCCCACGACTACGAATTGGTGGTGAAGCAAACAGATTATTCTTTTCGGCCAATTCAACAATCCGCTCAAACATGGCGGCTTTCCGTTTCAAATCTTGATACTCAATTTTCGGTAAAGTAATTGTGGACATATTTTACCATATCACAGTTTTCCCAATTACACCACCCAAGCGATAATTATGTGAGTCATGGTGATTAAATTATATTTTGATTATTTTTTATAAATCTCGGCCACAAATAAACAATGATGATTATATCAATACAAAAACTGGTAGGCCAATAATGAATTAGCACCTAAAAGAATCAGAAAATAGCGAGAGAAAATTTGTGAAAAGTATTTTTTGAACATATTGATCAGCTAAACTTATAATTGATTCGATATCGCGTAAAATTTTTCTCAATAATCCGCGACTGACGGTAGAATAATTTGGGACTGTGACCGAACGAAACTCGTTGTGCTCCAACCTAATATGACTGCCACGCTGTTTGCCCTGATTATAACCTATCCGTTCCAAAATTTTGATAATCTCCTTTCCTGACAAAACCGGCAATTGAGGCATGTAAAAAATCAAACGGCCAGAGTGTGGAAACTTAATTCTCTCGGTGAATAGGACGCTAAAGTTTGACGACCAGATTTTTCAGAAATCACCAATGCTAACACTTCGCGAATGTTTTTGATCGCCTCATCAATAGTTTTACCTTGACTATAGCAACCATCAAATAATGGGCATTCGACTACATAGTAGCCGTCCTCATCTTTCTCAACAACGATAGGGATTTGACGAGAAGTGTTCATGGTTTACATTATAGCACAATCGCTAAAATTATGTAAGTCATGGTGAAAAATTATTTTATAAACTTCTAATAATTAGGATAATTTGTGCAATTACTCTGTGTAAAGAAATTATTACTAACCTCTGGTAACAATTTGCATAAAGCCTTATTCTTTGTACCAGTAGCTATATAAAATGTACACCAAGAGCGATGCTCATCTCTGGCATTCACGAAAATTTCTTGTAATGTTTTTTCGTCTATAAATTTTCTTTGCCCCTCTTGCTCTTTTGCCAATTCTTGCAGATGTTCTTTATTTTCTATAGATCGACAAGTATTTATGTCATCAAGAGCAATAGAAACATCACTTAGGCAAGAATAATAATTATGGGGTTTTGCATAATTTCCAACATCATCTGACCCAACAACTTTGATTTTTTCACATATTGAATAATCTTTTAATTTCGGGGCAAGGCGTTTGTAACAATTATCACGTGAGGCTTCTGGTGAATTTGGCAATTTAGCGCAAGATACTAAATCCTGACTTTTTACTGATAAGCATCGTTCCTTTTCTCTGCCAAGAAAATTGTCGCAATCCACATCCTTGTCAAATATATTAGCCATTTTGGTAACTGGCGCAACAGCTTGATTTTGCCACACCCAGTAACCACCGCCTAAAATAATGACAGCGAAGATAACTAGAGCGAGACTGGAGAAACCTTTATTTGTAGACATGATATTTATTTTGTTAATTTGATAAACCCTTTCGACTCTTCTGTAAACCTTTCAATATATCCCATATATTCAGTGTACTGGCTAATACCGCTGGCAATATCACCTAATGATTTTGATTTATCAACTTTCTCATAACCATGAACCAGAAGGTTGCGCAATCCCACCGATTTATAAATTTTGTCGGCAAACTCTCTGGGGATAATTTTATTGTCGGCCAGGATAGAAAAAGTCCCCTGATAATCATCGGGGGGTTCGAGGTCAGATCTAGTGATGATGTGAGTATTAATGTCTATGGCCGCATCAACAATCAATTGAAACAACCGCTCAATCGCATACATCTCCAGTGAATCAACTAACGCCTTTGGAATAATTGGCTCAAGTATCCCAATATACTTTTTGATTGCCGCTAACCGGCTTTGAATAATATCTAAATTAAACATGGGCAAGAATAAATTTCTTAATCGCGACGGCCCGGAATTCGCGCAAAGGTTTACTTTCGATGTAAAGCTTGAAGGCGGATATTTTGAACTGATCGAAAGTTAACGCATCATCCTCATACAAAACAACACCTGTATCAGCCACCTGTTTCTTAAACTCCGGAGAAACATTGTTGATATTTACCAATTCAACCCCGGGATTCTTAAAAATCCGGGCTAATTCCAGCGTGATATCATAATTCTCTCGATAGTCAATCTCGCGATCAGCTAAGTAGCCTATGTCCACATCACTCTTTTTGTGTGTGTGTCCAGTGGCTTGGGAACCAAAAAGCACCAAGAGCGCCAGCTTGTGGCGTTTGGCTATATCCACTATTTTTTCTTTATCCACCTTATCCATGCAAATACTCTATCACACCTGCGTCTGTTTGAACAAACGGAAAGCGAGACCACCGATGACACCAGTGACCAGAGTGGCAACGACAACCAAGAGAAGCAGTGGCTCATTGAAAAAGAATGACCCCGAAGGCGCCGGGTCAACTAACTCAACGCTCGAAGTGGCAATTGTTGAAGTCGCGATTTCTGCCACCGCAGTAGAAGTAGCACGTTCGGCGAGGGCACCGGAGATAATCAAGGGGCGCTCGGTGCGATCGTAGATTTTCAGTCGCAGATAACGGTCTGTGATTGCCGGATAGGTAATCGTGACATTGCGCGACGGTGATTCAAGGGGGTCATCGTAGATTAAATGTGAAGCCGGCAAATCAACCCAAACTTCCTGATCAACACTCCCCTCGAGAGTGGTGTCGCGATGAAAATTAGTGTTGCTAGTCGTCAACGTGAGACCGGAGTGAGCGAGGTCACTCCGGCCGAGGTCAAAGATGATAATGGTAACTTCAACACCTTCGTACCGCTGATCGATCAATCGCACCGGAATACGAACCGGGGCAGAAATCATAAAGTTTAGTAGTCCATCCCGCCCATGCCCCCTGGCGGCATCCCGCCCATTGGTTTTTCTTCCTTAGGTTCATCAGTGATCGCTACTTCAGTCGTGAGAAGAATCGCGGCGGCGGAGGCGGCGCGCTCGAGACCGGTCCGCGTCACTTTGACCGGATCGATAATTCCGACAGCAAACATATCTTCCACAATCTTGTCGGCATTAGCATCGTAACCTTGATTCCCTTTGCCTTGTTCCACTCGATCAACAATCACCGAACCGTCATCCTTCCCCGCATTGACTGCGATTTGCTTGAGTGGCGAACGAAGCGCCCGAAGAAGAATCTGCACTCCAACCGAGAACTCGTGAGCGATATCGTGCGCCGGCGGTTTAATCTCCTTCTTCGCCACCAGGGCACCCGCCCGGATTAGCGCCACCCCGCCGCCCGCAACAATCCCCTCTTCAATCGCCGCCTTCGTCGCCTCCACCGCGTCTTCAATTTTCAACTTTTTATATTTCATCTCCGCTTCGGTCGCCGCGCCCACCTTAATCACCGCCACGCCGCCAGAGAGTTTGCCTAAGCGCTCTTTCAATTTATCTTTATCATATTGTGAATCGGACGTTTCAATCTGATGTTTAATTTGAGCAATACGCGCATCAATTTCCGATTTCTTGCCTTTGCCACTGACAATTGTCGTCTCATCTTTTTTTGAAACAATCTTGCGAGCGCGACCGAGCATCGCGAGCTCAACCGAATCAAGCTTGATCCCCACTTCATCACTAATCACTTTTCCCCCCGTCAAAATCGCAATATCCTCAAGCATTTCTTTCCGACGATCGCCGAAACCGGGCGCCTTGATCGCGAGCGTGTTGAAAACACCGCGAATCTTATTGACCACGAGCGTGGCCAACGCCTCACCATCTATGTCTTCAGCAATAATTACCAATTCTTTCTTACCGCCGGCCGCCACCTTCTCGAGCACTGGCAGAATGTCTTTAATTGATGAGAGTTTCTTGTCAACAATCAAAATCATTGGATCTTCATATTCCGCTTCCATTCGATCCGGATCGGTAATCATATACGGCGAGGTATAACCCTTATCAAATTGCATCCCCTCCACCAACTCTGATTCAACGGTAAAAGACTGCGACTCCTCCACCGTCACCACCCCGTCCTTGCCAACTTTATCAATGGCATCGGCAATAATCTTTCCGAACTCTTCCGATTCGGCCGCGATAGTTGCCACCTGTTTTGTCTCGTCTGTCCCCGTTTTGATAGTCTTAGCCAGACCACGGAGAGCCTTCACCACCTCCGTCGCCGCCGCTTCAATTCCCAATCGAATTCCCATCGCATTCACACCTAGGGTCGTTTTTTTGAAACCCTCTTCGATCAGCGCTTGAGTTAGGATAACCGCAGTCGTTGTCCCATCACCGGCGTTGTCATTGGTCTTTGAGGCCACCTCCTTCACCATCTCGGCGCCCATATTCTCGATCTTATCCTTGAGAGAAATCTCTTTGGCAATCGTTACCCCGTCATTGGTAATCATCGGCGCACCATAACCTCGATCAATCACGACATTCCGCCCTTTCGGACCAAGGGTTACGCGGACAGCATTCGCCACCTTATCAATACCCTGCTTAAGTAATTGTCGCGCCGAATCGTTGAAAATAATTTGTTTGGACATGTTTAATTAGCTTGTAGCTTCATTAGCTTTTTAGCTTTCGATTATCGCTAGAATGTTCGACTCGCTGATAATGAAATACTCCTTATCCTCAATCTTTATCTCATCCGGACCATATTTGGAAAAAATAATTTTCTGCCCCTTCTTGACCTTGAGCGGGATAAGTTTACCTTGGTCAGTCATTCGACCAGAACCGACCGCCACGATCACTCCCTGTTCGGGGCGCTCCTTACTCACCGTCTCGGGAATAATGATCCCGTACTTGGTCGCCTCGCCATTATCGGCCAAAAGTGGCTCGACCAAAACCCGATCCCCCAACGGCTTCACTTTTAGCGACGGCAAACCATCTATCATATCCACCTCTGTCACGCCTGCTTCGATTTTCTCAATTTTTTTACTTTTTTTAATCACTTTTTTCACCCTATTTTTTGCCATAGTTTTAACCATATTTTATTAATTAACAACTAATAATGCTAGGGGGCAGTATAGTGATAGTTTCCTCCCCGTCAATCTTGACTTGATTTGTCAGATATGATGATATCCTAAACAAGGTCGGTGGCCTATTTATTTATTGGTTATAAGTAAATCCTCCCGAGTTATCAACAATAGTATTGTTGATAATTGATTTCTTTGTCACTCTAAATATATACTGTAACGAATGAGACGCGGTTTTACCTTGATTGAACTTCTGGTCGTTATTGCAATTATTGGCCTACTCTCCAGTATTGTTTTGGCGTCTCTTAATATCGCACGAGCCAAAGCCCGCGACAGCGTCCATCTATCTGAAGCCCACGAACTTCAAAATGCGCTTGAACTCTACGCTTCTGATAATAATGGTGATTATCCTGGTAACGCTGACGAATGGTACGATGCTGGTTGTGTGACTGATGGAGGTTCATTGTATTCTGATATTGATACTTTACCCCTGGGGAGTTATTACCCTGCTTTTCCTCCTGACCTTTATAGGTGTCTTTGGTACATCCGGGCCCCAGTGCCAGGGGGTGGTGGGCAAGGTAATGATGTCGCCGGAACTTGGGCATATGTTATTTTGGTTTTAACAGAGACAACTCAGGTTGCAAACTCGGGTTTGGACTGTTTCCCCTTATATCCTGATCGTTATTACTGCACCGGTATGTAAGAATAAGAACGGGCTCTATCACATCACCTGACGACCATCGAAAGCGGGCTGGTAAGTTTTTATGATCGTCCAAGAAATAAGAGTGACAATACCGGCCAGAATAAAACCGCCGAGGATGTCGCCGGGGAAGTGGACGCCGGCGGCGATCCGCGCCAAGCTAATTATAACAGCAGACACCGAAACCCAAGTCGCCAAGCGTGGATGGAAGGGGTAGAGCGCGAAGCCGAGCGCGAAGAAAAAGGTCGCGTGGCCCGACGGGAAGGTCGCGCCATCGGCCGAGAAAAGTGGTTGAACGGTGTTTAAAACAAACGCCGGCCGTGGCCAGACGAGGAGCACTTTCAAAATATGAGTGATCGACCAAGTGATAGCGGGTACCAAAATAATAAAACTTGCCCGATGGGGAACTCGATCGCGAGATGCGCGTGCCAAAACAATTATTATCGTCAACGCGCCAACCAGCCACGGTAGCCACACCGCGCAAAAAATAATAATTTGATCGAGCAGTATCGAACGATGAGCAAGACTATAGATAACGGTGAACAAACTTCCATTCATAGGCTAAGATTATTTGAGTAATTCTTGGAGTCCTTGTTCAAAAGCAATTTCTGGCTCCCAACCGAGCAGTTTCTTCGCTTTAGTGATATCGGCCAAAGTGTGTTTCGGTTCCAAACGCGCCGGCACATGGATAGTCGATCCACCAATCATTGCCGCTAATTTATTGATTGAAATATTCTTTCCGGCGCCGATATTAATTACTTCACCGTGACCAACCTTGACACTGGTCGCCGCGAGCCAATTGGCTCGCACTACATCACGTACATGAGTGAAGTCTCTCGTTTGCTCACCGTCCCCAGTCACCATCAATGACTCCCCGGCCGCCCGTTGCTTGAGGAAGCGACCAATCACCAAAGCGTAGGGACCATCAGGATCTTGGCCGGGCCCATAAACATTGAAATACCGAAGTGAGACCGTCGGCAAATGATAGACTTCCGTCACCATTTTACAACAAAGTTCACCAACATATTTATGTAGGCCATAAGGACTCTTGGGTTTAGCGGGTAAATCTTCGCGCAAGGGCATCACTTCCGAATCACCGTAGGCCGAGCTGGAAGCCGAATAGACCACTCGCTTAACCTTAGCCTCGCGGGCCGCGAGCAAGACATTCATCGTCCCCGTCACATTCACTTCGTGAGTTTCGACGGGATGCTCAATCGAATACTGGACGCGCGGTAAGGCAGCCAGATGAAAAACGTAATCAGCATCGATAAAAGCCGGCGCGATCGCCTTTTGGTCGCGAACATCGGCCACCACCAATTGTGCCGCGGGATTAACCCGCTCCCGTTTGCCGGCGACAAGATTATCTATGACTATCACCACTAATCCTTGCTTGATTAGAAAATCAACCAGATTAGAACCAATAAACCCCGCACCGCCAGTAACAACCGCTTTCATAACATTCATTATACCCCAACTCGAGAAAGAAGGGTCTTAATTGTTTTGAGGGCAATGGTAATATCAAGCCAGAGACTGCGATTCTTGATGTAATATAGGTCATAGGACAACTTCTCCCGCGTGGCATCAAGCGCGAGTTTGAAATGCGGATGACGCTCTTGATAAATTTGCGCCCAGCCGGAGAGACCGGGAGTAATTAGATGACGGGCTTGATAATACGGGATTTGCTCACCGTAGACGGCTACATATTCCGGGCGCTCTGGTCGCGGACCGATCAATGATTGCTCGCCCTTAACCACACTCCAGAGTTGAGGCAATTCATCGAGACGCGTTTGGCGTAAAATCCGACCAATTCGAGTCATGTGACGGCAAGATAAATCGACTTCGGTCGACATGCTTCGAAACTTCGTAATTTGAAAAGTGCGCCCATCACGACCGACCCGCGCCTCACGATAAAAGATTGGCCCACGGTCAACAATGAAAATCGCCAGCGCAATAAACGGATAAAACGGGATAGAGATAACTGCCAAGATCAATCCGGCAATCAGGTCCATTAAGCGCTTCACAATTTGGTAAGTTAACCCCGACTCGTGCTCCACGTGCTCGAAAAACCACTGTTCGTTAATCACCGCGAGCGGGATCCGACCAAAAACTTCTTCAAAGAGACGATGAGCACTAATCACCTTAACTCCAGCCACCATTAAACGATAACAAGCCGTCGTCTCGCTCGTCGACCGTCGGTCGTAAAAATTGAGAACGATCGTAGAAATACCGCGAACTTCAAGCGCCGCAAGTGGCGCTTGATAATCGACAACAACCACCTGATACTTCTGATTCCGACTTAATTCCCGTTTCAACTCATCAACCTCCGGACCATGACAGTGGAAAAGGTAGCGCTCGGCGCGACCGCGACGAAGTGATTGACTCACATAGCGCCGCCAAATAAAGATCAACACCAGGGAAAAAAATAGATCGAGAAATAGTGTCACCTTGGGGGTGATATCGAAAAAAGGAACATAGTAGAAAAAAAGGACAGTGAGAAAACTGCCAGCCAATTGCGCATTGATAACCGTCTCGGCTAACCGGCTATCAAATGCTGATGATTGCCGACCATAGAGATCGACGATAAAAAAGACAATGGCCCAGATCAGAAAAACGAAACTGAATGGATAAAGGTGGGTGAAGAAAATCTCCCGCGACGGGAACGCCCAGTAGCGTAGGAAAAGTGTCAACCACAATGCCAGAGTGTAAGAAACTAGGTCGCCGAGAAATAAGATGAAGGCTTGCCGGGTGCCGTGGCGGCGAATCATATTAATGAAGATCGTACCATAAAAAGGTCAATTATGCTATAGTCTGCCGCGTGTTAAGACAAAAAATACTTTTTATCATTACTAAAGGTAATTGGGGTGGTGCTCAACGTTATGTTTATGATCTAGCGACTCATTTACCTAAAAAAATTTTTGAAGTAGTCGTGGCAATCGGCGAAGGTTCTCTCCTGTCCAATCGCCTCGTAGCGGCAGGGATTCGAACTATTTCGCTCCCCAATCTTGGGCGTGATGTAGAAATAATGGGTGACCTAAAATCTTTTTTTACCCTCTGGCGACTTTTCCGAGATGAGAAACCAAACATTATTCATTTGAACAGCTCCAAGGCCGGAGCATTAGGGGCTTTAGCTAGCCGGATTTATAACCTAACAGCTAAAAACTATGCCCTAAAAGCTAGGGTCATCTTCACCGCCCACGGTTGGTCTTTCAACGAAGACCGTTCGCGGTTGGCACGATTCGCCATCGCCTTTCTCCATTGGCTAACGATCCTACTCGCCCACCAAACAATCGTTGTCGCCGCCGCTCCACGGCGACAAATGGTTCACTGGCCCTTGGCTAATCGGCGTATGGTGGTAATAAAAAATGGTGTTTCTAAAATCAACTTCCTCGACCGACCGAACGCCCGTCTGTCACTTCTCGGTGAAGAAATAGCCACAACTAGAGGTTCCACTTGGTGGCTCGGGACAATCTCCGAATTGCATCACAACAAGGGGCTTGAATATCTGATCCGCGCCGTGAAGATTCTCCTCGACACTGGTCGCTGTCAAGGCGACGCCTTGACCGTCGTGATCATCGGCGAGGGTGAGGCACGACCTAGTTTAGAAAAATTGATTCAGGAATTAAAATTAGGGCAACAAATTATTTTGCTTGGGCGCAAAGACAACGCCGCGCAATATCTCAAGGCCTTCGATGTTTTCACTCTCACCTCGATCACCGAGGCCTTCCCTTACGCTATCCTCGAAGCCGGCGTGGCGAGCTTACCAGTTGTCGCTTCAGGCGTTGGGGGCATCCCTGAAATGGTGAGGAGTATGGACTCGGGCATTTTAGTAAAACCTCGCCAACCAAGTGAGATTGCCGCTGCGTTGGAATTCCTGCTCGCTCATCCGGCGAAAACGAGCCAGCTTGGGAAATGTCTCCACGCTCGAGTGACTAAAAAGTTTTCCACTGCTCACATGGTCAAAGAAACTATCGCCGTGTATAATAATGATCATGCTTCTAAAAGCTAAAAGCTATCACCTAAAAGCTACCCTCGGTTTTACCCTGATCGAGCTTCTCGTCGTCATCGCCATCATCGGCCTTCTGTCGAGTATCGTCTTGGCCTCTCTCGGCACCGCACGCAGTAAGGCCGCCGATGCGGCGATTCAGGCAGATCTAGTCGGTGTCCGCTCCGCCGCCGAAATTTTTTACGCAGACAATGGGAGTAGTTACGGGCTGACAACAAGTGGTACTCAATACGATGCTCTCTGTTTGGGATATGCTAATCCGGCTGCTATGTTAGCTAACACTTCAATCAAAAGATCTATGCAAGAAGCATACACTCTGAACGGTTCTGTCGTTAACGGATTAATATGTGCGGTTGATCCTTCAAGTTATGCCATAGCCATTGCACTCAAAACACAAAATGATGGGGATAGTGACCCCACTACGATGGACTATTTTTGCATAGATGGCACCGGTAATGCCAAGATCACTAACGAATCATTCGCTGACAGCGTCGTGGCAAATCCTTCTCCTCATCGTTGTTTGTAAACTAACTACGCCCCGCCCAAGAACTCATTGTGATGTATACTTGATAATTAATGAAACGAGGTTTTACTCTCATCGAGCTCTTGGTCGTTATCTCAATTATCAGTTTGTTGTCAAGTATAATCCTCGCTTCGCTAGGTGTGGCGCGATCCAAGGCCAGAGACTCGAAACGAGTACAAGATATGATTCAGGTGCGTAACGCCTTAGAATTATACGCCACCGACCATGACGGATTATACCCCCCCCACCCGATTCTTCCCAACACCGTATCAACAAGAATAAGTTGCTGGGATTGCGATAGCGCTTACACATTACACGATAGTAATCGTCTTTTAGCTTTGGACTCTTACATCAAGCCACGGCCAGTCGACCCCCAAGCGCCCTTCTCTGGTCTCATACCAAGCGCCGCGTTCGGTTATTGGTATAAAGTAAGTGGGAGTCTCCGACACTACAAGTTAACAATTCTTGGTTCAATAGAAAATATGAATAATGTACCAAAAATAATGCACGATCCAAATTATTACACCGTCAACCCCTATCCTAATTCGATAAGTCTCTATTCGGATGATATATCTAAAGATTGGCAAAGAAGCACAGTTGTCTTTACTTTGTAGTTAGCGGATGGATTTACATCCCACCTAAGAACTCATTGTGAATGTCGTCGCGATGGATGGCGCGGGAATATTGGCGCATCCCCATCAGAATACCCAGGCCGATGAATTCGGTGAGGAGATGTGACCCGCCATAACTGGTGAAGGGCAAAGTGAGCCCTGTTACTGGCAGAAGACCAATGTTCATCCCCACATTCACCACGAAATGGCTGACAAGGAAGATGATGAACCCCACCCCAAAAAGAATTTCGAAATTTGTTGCCCCAAGCATTATCATTCTCGCAATCCGCCAAATAACCACACTAAACAAAATAAAGAAAATGATCACCCCGATGAAACCCCACTCTTCGGCAAAGGCGGCGAAGATAAAATCGGTTTGGAATTCTGGTAAGAAACGCAGTCGTGATTGAGTACCAAAACCAACCCCCTTCCCGACCAATTGTCCGGAGCCAACCGCAATCGTAGATTGGAAAGCGTTATACCCGGCTCCTTGAATATCAGCCAAGGGGTGAATAAAAGAAATGATTCGACTTTTTTGATTATTAGTAAAAACTCCAAGCCAGAGAACACCGAGGGCGAATAAAGTAACCACGACCACGAAGAGAAGGTGCTGTTTAGAAACTCCGGAAACCATGATCATCCCGAGCCAGATGGTAAAAATAATTGCCGCTGACCCAAAGTCGGGTTGGAAAAGAATGAGAATGAGCGGCAAGAAAGCGTAAAGAACTGAGACAAGAATATGGCGGAAGTGAGCAATTTCGATATGCCGCCGAGAGAAATATTTAGCCAAAATAAGAATGAGAGAGAGCTTCATAAAATCAGCTGGCTGGAGAGAGAAAAGCCCAAAAGAGAACCAGCCCTTGGCCCCTTTTATCGTTTGGCCAAAAAGAAGTAGGGCCGCCAGCAAAGCGATCAATATGCCGTAAACCCCCACCACTACTCCACTCCGTCGCAAAAATCGAAAGTCAACAAACGACAAAGCTAAGCAAACCACCAAAGCAATGCCGAGCCAAATAAGTTGCCGTTCGAAAAAATAGTTTGGCGAGACAAAAGAATCCATGGTCACCAAACCACCGGCCGAGAGTGCGAAGGCCGAGAGGAGCAACACCCAATCAACTTGTCTAACCAGACGGTGTAAAAACCACATGAGGATAGAAATCTATGAACGATGGTCTCTCGATTGGGAAAGGGTGAGGCCAAGTGAAGCTAATATCAGTCACTTCGCCGGGGGCGAGGCGATTAGTGAAGGTGGCGCTCACGGCAAAAACATTATGATCAGAATCAGCAAGCATCGCGATGATATCGATCTTGGTTACCGGGTCAAGTGAGGTATTAGCCAGACGAGCCCGAAGCACCGGGGTGGGAGAACTGGTGAAGTTGTGATCGGTAATCGACAAAGCGACTGGTGTCGAACTGGAACGTTCCCAGCGCGGAGCGTCAAGAAGTTTGAAATAGGCCCGGACGGGGATTCGCTTCCCAACTTTAATATTCGGGACAAAAATTGGTGACTCTTCTTGAGGCCAAAGTGAAACCTCTCCCCGGACACTGTTGATGAGAAGATTGCCTTGGTCAACGAATTCAATCTCATACGGTGCGTTAATCGCTTGGAGATTGTCGTTGGGATTCCTCACGAAGGCCACAAGATCGTAAGCCCCGGCACCAAGCGGTAAAACTCGTGCCCACAAGGCGCGTAGGGGTAAAGCTTCATTTGAGCAAACAGTGAGACAACCACCTCTTGCTAACGATCCCCCGCAATCCACTCCAAACTCTCCTTGGTTTTGTCGCCCGTCCTGACAGGACGGGCGGGGCCAGAAAATTGCCGCGGCGAAAGCCGCGGCGGCAATCAGCACAGCAAAAAAGCCGAAGAAGTAAGTGAGTTGCCGTCGCGTACTCCAAGAGGCCATTGGGTTATTCTAACATAAGCAGATCAAACGTTCTGTTCTGGCGGCTAGCTACTCTCCCCTTGCGAGTACCATCGCCACTACGGTGCTTAACGGCCGAGTTCGGAATGGCCCGTCCGACCGAAGCCGGGCGGGGATCGGGTGTGACCACCGCGTCAAACCACCAGAACAGAACGTTCGAACAATAATTATCAATCACTTGAACCATCTTGTGATTCTTTCATTTCCCGATGAGAGTGGGCGGATTAGTACGCCTTGGCTCAATCCATTACTGGACTTACACCTAGCGCCTATCAACGTCATCATCTCTAACGGGCCCTTTCCCCGCCCGAAGGCGGGGAATAATACGTAATCTTGGGGGAGGCTTCCCGCTTAGATGCTTTCAGCGGTTATCCCGTCCCGACATAGCTACCCGGCGGTGCCGCGGGCGCGACAGCCGGT